>JADMIO011602927.1_pt1 | contig 16314 bp, 11 predicted proteins | sample 8958161 | NCBI WGS metagenome assembly JADMIO01 (sample SAMN16585339, study PRJNA669376) | soil metagenome | isolation source: Crop rotation soil | place: USA: Cullars Rotation, Alabama | collected 2011
CTCGCACGTTGCGTACGGTGCCTCCGAGCCGCACCCCGCCGGCCACCGCGAGGACGCCGAGATCCAGATCAAATCGGCTTTCCGCACGTCCGCCTTCACGCGTCCCGCGCAGGTATTTCAACGTCGTTCCGGCGTGAACTCCGGGAATCAGGGTCCGTAGGATGGTGACGCCAAGCTGGTTCGCCGCCAGTGACCGGACAGGCACTCCCGCCCCTCTATCTTGTCGGTTGGCACCGGCTTGTCCTGTAGTCGGGTCAAACGGCCGTATGTCTCTGATCTGCAAGCGGTAATAGGAAATGCCAAAGGGCGGAGTGGCGAGCGCAAACCAGGTGGCGGCGTCGCGCGGGCTGGACGGGCTGTCGCCGGCCTCGGTGACCGCCCTGCCAATAGCCACGTCGACGAACTGACCGGCGGCGAGCCCCGCCGGATTCCACCAGGTCGCGCTGCTGTCGGACGCCACCGCCACAAAAGCCCCGCCCATGCCGAGGGCACGGCTGCCCACCGATTCGACAATCTGGGCTCTGGCGGGCGCGGAGATCAGCGTCAGGGTGACGCAGAGCAGTGCAACGCGAACGAAGAGATGCTTGGCCATCGCGTATAATTTGGTGATTTTGATTAGTCAAAATCAGACCGACTGAACCGAACCGAACTGTAATCGTATCAGGAGTTTGAGTGACCACACTGTCGGCCGGGCCGGCGAATCCGGCGATGTTCGACCCTCATTTCGACTCGCTTGCGGCCCGGGTGTTCGGGGTGATCCGTTCCCCTCGCGCCACTCTGGCAGCCGTCGCGTCGGCGCCGCGCTGGGCGGGCGTCATGGTCCTCACCTTCCTGATTTCCAGCGCCAGCAGCGCCGCGCTCCTACAGACAGAAGTCGGCCGCCTCGCCCTTGTTGACCAGTGGGAACGGACAGCAGCCGCCTTTGGCCAGAACGTCGACGACCGTCAGTACGCGGCACTCGAAGACGCCAGCGCCAACGGACCGGCATACGCCGCGCTCAGCTCGTTTGTCAGCGGTCCGGTGCTGACGTTTGCGCTCGCAGGACTCCTCCTGGCAGTGTTCAACGCCGCTCTCGGCGGCGCGGCCACCTACTGGCAGGTGCTCGCAATTGCCGCCCACGCCGGCGTCATCCTCGCGCTTCGACAAGTCATCGCCGCGCCGCTGAACTACGTCCGCGAAACGCTGTCGAGTCCGATGACCATGAACGTCTTCTTCTCGATGCTCGATGAAGCGTCGCCGCTGGCGCGATTCTTCGGCATCATCGACCTGTTCGTGGTGTGGTGGCTCGCGGTGCTGGCGATCGGATTGTCGGTGCTCTACGGCCGGCCCGCGCGACGGTTGCTCCTCGGCCTGGTTGGCGCCTACATCGCCCTCGCCGTGCTACTGGTGATCGTCATGGCCTTGACCGGAGGAACGGTGTGACACGGACACGATGGGTGATCCTCGCGGCGCTCATCGTCATCATCGGCGCCGGAATCGGCGCGCGCGTCTGGTTCACCCGCCAGAACTTTCCCGCGGTCACGGTGGAAGCGCTGCGCACACGCGACCTTGAAGCCGTCGTCTCGGCCTCGGGCAAGATCCAGCCAAAACGCCAGGTCAACGTCTCGGCCAATACCATGGGCCGCGTCACGCGCCTCTCGGTCGAAGAAGGCCAGCGCGTGCGCGCGGGTCAGTTCCTTCTCGAAATCGATCCCCGTTCACTCGAAGGACAGCTGCAGCGCGGCGAAGCGAGCGTTGCCGCGGCGCGCTCGTCCCTGCAGCAGGCGCGCACCAACGTCGAGCAGGCACGCGCCAACGTCGACCTCGCACGCCAGAATCTCAAGCGCCAGGAAGACCTCTGGAAAGACGGGCTGACGACGAGGGAGGCGCTCGAGCGGGCGCAAAACGAGCTGGCCGTGCGTGAGGCGGATGCCAAGGCGCGCGAACAGGAAATCCAGACGCGCGAAGAACAAATCAAGCAGGAACAGGCTGGCCTCGCCACGACGCGCTACAACTTGAGCCAGGTGATCATCTCCTCGCCGATGGACGGCATCGTCACCCGCAGGAATATCGAGCAAGGCGAGAACGTGATGGTCGGCACCATGAACAACGCCGGCACGGTGCTGCTCACGATTGCTGACATGTCGGTGATCGAAGCCGAAGTCGAGGTCGACGAAACCGACATCCCCAACGTGACCGTCGGACAGGAAGCAAAGGTGACGATCGACGCGGTGCCGGACCGAACCTTCCGCGGACGAGTCACCGAGATTGGCAACAGCCCGATCCAGCAGACCGGCGCGGCCGCCACCACGCAGCAGGCGACCAACTTCAAGGTCGTGATCACGCTCGAAGAAGAAGTGCCCGACGTGCGTCCCGGCTTTACCTGCACCGCCGACATCACGACCGCGACACGAAAGAACGTCGTGTCGGTACCGATTCAAGCGCTTGCGGTACGCGAGATGCTCTTTGACGAGAAGGGCAACCTCGTACACGAGCCGCCGCCGGTGCGCCCGCGAAGATTCTTCGGCAGCCAGAATGTCGAGCCCACGGCCGTGGCCGCCCCCGAGCCGCCGCCCGGCCAGACGCGCAAGGAAACAGAAGGCGTGTTCGTGCTTCGAGACAACCGCTCAGTGTTCGTCCCGGTCAAGGTTGGCATTGCCGGAGAGAAGTACTTCGAGGTGCTCTCGGGAGTGGCCGCCGGTGATCGCGTCGTGACCGGCCCGGTCAGCTCGGTGCGCCAGATGGCGGACGGCGAGACCGTCAAGGTCACCGAACCGCCGGCGCGGGCACCGACACCGGCGCCGTGAAGGTAGCCGGAGGCCTTTAGGCCTCCGCGAACCAGATGCATCAAATCCTCGAGTCGATCGCCATCGCGCTGCAGTCGATCTGGGCGAGCAAGCTCCGGTCGTTCATGACCGTGCTCGGCAACATCGTCGCCGTCGCGTCGATCGTGACGGTGGTCTCGCTGATCCAGGGGATGAATTCGATGGTCTCGAGCGCGATCGTCACCGACGTCGGCGCCGACGGCTTTACGATTCAACGCCGCCCCGTCACCCGCACCGACGAAGAAGAAGAGCGCACCCGCAACAATCCGAACATCACGCTGGCCGAGGCCGACGCGGTCAAGGCGTTCAGCCCGGTGATTGCGTCGGTCGCAGCGCAGGCCAACCGTCCGGGCACCATCACCTACCGCGACCAGGTCCTCGAGAACATTCAGATCCAGGGCGTCACCAGCGAGTACGTCAACTTCGCCACCTTCGATGCGGAGCGCGGCCGGTTGATGAGTCCGTTCGAAGTGGAGCGCAACACACCGGTCGTCATCCTCGGCTACGACGTCGCGCAACAACTGTTCGGCGACCTCAATCCGATCGATCGCGTCATCAAGATCCAGGGCGTCCACTTCCGCGTCGTCGGCGTCAGCGAGAAGAAGGGATCGGTCTTCGGCAACTCGATGGACCAGTTCGCGGTGATCCCGATCGGCTCGCACATGAAGCTGTTCGGCGCGCGGCAGAACCTGTCGCTGATGGTCAAACCGGTCTCGACCGCGGCGCTGCCGGTGGCGATGGACGATGCGACCGTGGCGCTCAGGGTGGCGAGGCGGCTGAAGCCCGCCGAGCCAGACAACTTCGGGATCTTCACGTCGGAGACGCTGCTCGGGCTCTATCGCCAGGCCACCAACGGCATCTTCGCGGTGCTGGTCGGCATCGTCGCGCTCTCGCTCGTGGTCGGCGGCATCGTGATCATGAACATCATGCTGATGGTGGTGAGCGAGCGGACGCGGGAGATTGGCCTGCGCAAGGCGCTCGGCGCAAAGCGGCGGGACATCATGTCGCAGGTGCTCACCGAATCGGTGACGCTCTCGACGGTGGGCGGACTCGCCGGCATCGCGCTGGGCTTTATTGCCGCCCGCGTCATCTCCGCGGTCACGCCGCTCCCCGCTCGCCTCGAACCGTGGTCGATCGTGCTCGGCATCGCGATCACCGCCGTGGTCGGCCTGTTCTTCGGCGCCTATCCGGCGTCGCGCGCGGCTCGACTCGATCCGATCGAAGCACTGAGGCGCGAGTAGTGAAGATTCTCTTTCGCGAAGTCGTGATGCTCTCGCTCGCAACGCTCCGGGCCAACAAGCTCCGGTCGGCGTTGACGGTCCTCGGCGTGGTCATCGGCATCACGGCGATCGTCGGCATGACCTCACTGATCCGTGGATTCGATCAGTCGCTGCGTGACAGCATTCGCGAGCTCGGGCCGAACACCGTCTTCCTGGCCAAGTTCAGCGGCGTGAGCCTGGCGGCCGGAGCCGACTTCCCCACCTTGCTTCGCAGGCCCAACCTCACCATCGAAGACGCGAAAGCGATCGAAAAGCTCGCGCCGTCGGCCGGCATCGTCGACATCTGGCTTGGCGCGGGCGGGCCGCCGACCCAGGAGCGCGTGGTCTATCGCGGCAACCGGACGAAGATGATGGCGATCCTCGGCTCGACCGAGAACTTCGCCTCGATCAACTTCCTCAAGCTCGAGGCCGGCCGCTTCTTCACCAGCAGCGAAGTCGATCGGCGGCGCAACGTCGTCGTCCTCGGCCAGACGCCGTACAAAGCGTTGTTCGGAGAGGTCGGCACCGAGGCGGTCGGCAAGAAGGTGCGGATCGGCGCCGCCGAGTACACGGTGCTTGGCGTGGTCAGCACCCGGCCGTCGGCCGGCGGCTTCAATCTTGGTCAGGACGATTTCGTCGTCATCCCCGAGACCACCTACCGCAAGCAATTCGGCATCCAGATCTTCAGGCGCGGGAATGTCACGCATCAAAGCGTGCTGATCGCCGCCGCGCCGCGCACCGACGCGGCGCGCGATCAACTGGTCGCTGAAGTCCAGGAGATCATGCGCGTCCGCCACGGCCTGCGGCTCGACGAGCCCAATGATTTCGACCTGGTCACGCAGGACGCGGCCCTGCAGGTGTGGGATCAGGTCAGTCGCGCGACGTTTCTCGCCTTGATCGTCATCTCGTCGATCGCCCTGATGGTCGGCGGCATCGGCGTGATGGCGATCATGATGATCTCGGTGACCGAGCGGACGCGCGAGATCGGCGTCCGCAAGGCGCTCGGCGCGCGCCGGCGCGAAATCCTCTTCCAGTTCCTCACCGAGGCAGTGGTGCTGACGTCAATCGGCGGCGTCCTGGGGATTGGCCTGGGCAGTCTGATTGGCGTCACCATTCACTTCGCGACCGGCTTCCCGATTTCCCTGCCCTGGTGGTCGTTCGCGCTCGGCCTCGGTTTTTCCGCAGCGGTCGGCATCTTCTTCGGCATGGTGCCCGCGTTCAGGGCAGCACGGCTCGACCCGATCGAAGCGCTGAGATACGAGTAACTCCCAACGCCTCAACCCCCAATTCCCGCTCGCTAGCTTTCTTTCTCGCCCGTCCGGATGCGGTAGCTCTCGAGCACCGGCAGCACGAACACGCGGCCGTCGCCGATCTCACCCGTGCGCGCCGCCTGGACGATCGCCTTGATCGCTTCGTCGGCGATCGAATCGGGCACCACCACTTCGATTTCCATCTTCGGCAGCAGGCTGACGTTGTATTCCTTGCCGCGATAGATCGCGGTATGGCCCTTCTGCTTGCCGTGCCCGCGCACTTCGGTGACGGTCATGCCGGCGATGTTCAGCTTGGCGAGTGCATCTTTCACGTCGTCCACTTTGTTCGGCCGGACGATGCTCTTGATTAGCTTCATACGATTCCCTCCAGGGTGCGTTGCAGGTCGGAGGTCAGCGCATGCTGCTCCGCCTCAGTGAGTTTGGAACCCGCCTTCGTGACATGAAACACGTCAATCGCCCGCTCGCCCTCGGTGGCGATCAACACGAGATCGACGTCGCAGCCGTGATGCGAGATCACGCGGCTGATCCGGTAGAGCAGTCCGAGCGCGTTGCCGGCGACGATGTCGAGGATGGTGTAGCGCCCGGACGCCTCGTTGTCGGCGCGGACCACCGGCGTAATGCGCGCCGGCCTGGCCTGCAGCACGCTCTCCTCGCGACCGCGCAGGAGCGCGGTGACGTCAGCGCGGCCGGCGACCACGTCCTGCAGAACGTGAATCATCTGGCTTCCGGCTTCCTGATTGAGCTCGAGGAACCGCTCATCATCGATGAACTGGAAGATGTCGAGCACCAGTCCGTTCGGGTTGGTCAGCGCGTGCCCGCGGATGATGTTCATCCCGAACGACGACAGCACGCCGCAGATGTTGGAGAACAGGAAGGGCTTGTCGAGCGTCGCCACCGCCAGCGTCCAGACCGAATCGGCGCATTCGAGCGAGAGGTGCACTTCGTCGGGACCGATGTCGCGCGCCATCCGCACGTGGCGATAGATCGCCTCGCGGCTGAACAGGTGCAGGTAGCGCTGCGGAAAGCCCTCGAGAAAATGCGTGATCTCGGACGGCGTCAGGTCGTCGGGACGACCTTTGAGCAACTCGGCAAGACCGGCCTGATTCCGCTCGATCAGTTCGTCGCCGTAGCGTTGCGTGAGGTGGTTGTAGGTGTCGACGTAGAGCCGCCAGAGCAGCTCTTCCTTCCAGGGCGTCAACGTTTCGGGACTGACCGCGCCGACGTCGACCAGCGTCATCAGGCACAGCATCTTCAGGCGCTCTTCGGTGCCGAGCAGCCCGGCGAATTCCTTGACGATGTCGGGATCCTCGGTGTCGCGCCGGAAGGCCACGAGCGACATGCGCAGGTGGTTGCGGATGAGAAACAGCACCATCTCGCGCGCTTCGGGCGCGAGCTGGAGACGATCGAGCACGTCGGCCGCCATGCGCACACTTTCGAGCGCATGGTCGTCGTCGCGCCACTTGCCGACGTCGTGCAGGAGCAGTGACAGCACCAGCAGCTCGGGTGAGGCCAGGCTCGCCAGCACCGAACGGAAGCGCTGCCGGTACGGCTCCTCGGTCGATCCGAGCCGCTCGAGATTGCGAATCGTCAGCAGCGTGTGCTCATCGACGGTGTACTTGTGGTAGAAGTCGCGCACCACTCGCCACGAGATCGCCTGAAACTCCGGAAAGACGCGGCCGAGCAGTCCGCAGTCGTGCATTTCCGAGAGGCGGGCGTACAGGCCGGGCCGTGGCTTGAGAAGTTTGAGCGCCGCGGCGCGATCGCGCTGCTCGGGAAAGAAATCCTCGGCGCGGTAGCGGTCGACGTGCTGCTGAATGCAGGACAGCGCTTCCTCCGCCACCTCAACGCCGTTGTCGAGCGCCGCCTGAAACACTGGAATCCATGACGCGGGACTGCGCGATGCCTTGACCGGATCGAGGAAGCGGATGCCGTCTCGCGAGAGCCCGAGGTTCGGCCCCACCGGCACCGGCGCACTTCGTCGCGCCCACTCCAGCGATCGATTGACGATCCGCGCGTGGCGGAAGTAATCGCTCATCAACCGCTCGACCCGCTGCCGCGGCTCGGCGCCGGGATAACCAAGCAGGTCGGCGGTGCGCTCCTGCAGCTCGTGGCTGAGCACGTTGTGATTGCGGCCGGCCTCGAGGTGCAGGATCGATCGCACGCGCAGCAGGAAATCTTCGGCGTCCTCGAAGCGGGTCGCGTCGGCCGGTCCGCGCCGCAGCAGCAGCGGATCGGTGAGCATGGCAATCGTCCGCGTGGCGACGAGATCGCGCAGCCCGCCCGGCGCCTCCTTCACATCAGGCTCGAGCTGATAGAGGGTGTCGTTGAACTTGGCGTGGCGCTCCTGGATCAGCTGCACGAGCGCCTTGACGATATAGGCGTGCGTGGTCGCCTGGTGAAACGTCGCGCCGAGCCGATCGAAGAGCGGCCGCGCTCCGGCGACGAGCCGCGCATCGAGCAGCGCCAGCAGGAACTCGGGATTGTCCGTTTCGAGATCGGCGAACTCGTCGATCTCGCGCACCTGGTGGCCGACGACGACGCCGAGGTCCCAGAGCGGATGCAGGAAGCCGCGCAGGAACCGCTCCTCCGACGGCCCGATCCGGCTGCCGAACAGCACGAGCAGATCGATGTCGGAGTGGAGAGACAGGTGCCGCCGTCCGTAACCGCCGAGCGCGATGATCGCCACCGGCGCATCCGGAACCCCGGCATCGGTGTAGAGCTTGCGCAGCAGCGCATCGACGCGGTCGGCGTGGCGTTCGACCGCGATTCGACCTCCAGTACCGCGCGCGATGTCGCCGCGGAGCTCGGCTCGAGCGGCGTCGAGCGCGGCCCTGGGGGTCGAGCCCGCGCCCGACTCAGTCGTCGACATGGGACGAGCATCTCCGGGTTCGGTGGGCGGGGTCTGCGGGATCATACGGGGATGGCCGACGACAGCGATCATCATCGGCATCCCCGTCTGAGTGCAACTAGAACGAGAAGCCGAGACCGACGGAGCCGATCCCCACCGAGTCCTGGCTGTTGTAGGTCTTCAGCGAGTCGCCGAAGGCCTGGAACTCCCCGCCGAAGTGGATGTTCGCGTGGGCATTGAACGGCACGGTCACGATCGCCGCAATGCTGAAATAGCCAAACGTGCTGTCCTCACCGCCGAACTCGTAGTAGTCACCGGCACTGAGACCCACCTTGACCGGCACGGCAATGGATGCCTTCGCCCCCGAGTAGCCTGGCCCGACGCCAAGCTCCAGATACTTCCCTTTCGCAGCGCCGGCATCGGCCTGCCCGTCGTCGTCGAGCTCGAAGGCCAGAAGCGCATACGGCTTCAGGGCCCCCTTGCCGAGCGCGGCGCTGTCGTCGACTCCCAGCTTGAACGCGAGCTCCTTCACATGCGCGAAGAGATCCGCGGGGCTGGTGTAGGACGTGTACGTCATTCCGAGGCTCGCCTTGCTGAAGGTCAGACCCACGGTCCCGTAGTAATCCCGCTCGTAGTACTTGTTGTCATCGAGCTGGGTATTGATCGCGTTCCACAGTCCGGCGTTGACGCCGACGCTCTTCACGCCGCCGTCACCCTTGTAGACCGTGCCCCCGAAATCGATGTACGGCTGAATGGAGACGCCGGCGGTGTTCTGGCGGATGCCCCGGAAGTTGTACTGATTGGTGACATCCACGGCGCCCGTCACCACCACCTGCGCCGCCACCGGCGACGCCAGCATCGTGCTGATGACCAAGGCTCCCGCTACCGACATTCCCATACGCATTACGCGAGTAGACGACATCAATTCCCTCCAGGGTTATGAAACGTTCGTTCTTCTAGACTTCCGTGCGCAGCGGCTGCAGGAGCGGTTTTGCCCCGATCGGTTCGGTTGCGGTCATGGCAGCCGAGCCACCTTCGGCGTGGAGGTAAGCCTCCTCACCGTGCTGGCTGATGTCGAGGCCTTCCGACTCATCGCTGACCGAGGCGCGGAGCGGAATGAAGAGTGAGATCAGCTTGAGCAGGATGAAGCTCATGACGCCGCTGTAGACGAGCGCGGTCAGCACCGCCGCACCCTGAATCAGGACCTGGCCAGGGTTGCCGGCGATGGCGCCGTCGAACAGGCCGTTGATGCTCTTCTCCGCGAACACGCCGGTGAGTAGCGCGCCGACGGTGCCACCCACTCCGTGCGCGGCGACGACGTCGAGCGAGTCATCGAGCGAGGTCTTGGCGCGGATAATCAGCGCGAAGTAGCTGGGGATGGCAGCGATGCCACCGAGGAAAAGCGCGTTCATCGGGCTGATGAAGCCTGCCGCCGGAGTAATCGCGACCAGGCCGACGACGATCGCGGTGGCGCAACCGACCGCCGTAGGCTTACCGAGGCGAATCAGGTCGAGGAAGGTCCAGACGAGGAGCGTCGCCGCCGGAGCCAGCATCGTCGTGGTGAAGGCGAGCGCCGCGATCGGGCTCGCGGCGACGGCGCTGCCGGCGTTGAACCCAAACCAACCGAACCAGAGCAGCCCGGCGCCGAGGAGCACGAACGGCACGTTGTGCGGCAGGATCGACGCCTGCTTGTAGTCGGAACGCCGCCCCACGACCCACGCGGCGACCAGCGCCGCCGCCGCCGCGTTCACGTGCACGACGGTGCCGCCGGCGAAGTCCCACGCGCCCATGTCAGCGAGCCAGCCGCCGCCCCAGACCCAGTGCGCGACCGGCGCGTAGACGACCACCGACCAGAGCGAGATGAAGAGCAGGTAGGCGGTGAACCGCATCCGCTCGACGATTGCGCCGGAGATCAGCGCCGCGGTGATGATGCAGAAGGTGGCCTGGAAGGCCATGTAGAGCATGTGCGGGATCGTCAACGGGACGACCGCGCCTTTTTCGGAGAGCCCGACGCCGTTCAGCAGCGCGAACGACAGGTCACCGAGCCAGTTGTTGCCCGGCGACAGGGCCAGCGAGTAGCCGATCACGGCCCAGAGCACGCCCACAAACCCCAGCGAGATGAAACTCATCATCATGGTGTTGAGAGCGTTCTTGGAGCGGACCAGGCCGCCGTAGAAGAAAGCCAGTGCCGGCGTCATGAGCAGCACCAGCGCTGTCGAAATCAACATCCATGCTGTGTCAGCTTGATTCATTTCCTCACACCTCAGCGAAGATTCGCTCCCGCTAGAAGCACGGCGGATGTCCTTGGAGCCCTCATCCACAGTGATCCGTATTCCGCGCGCGCTCCCAGCGGAGAGCCTGGGGTTCTTTTGATTAGTCGATGGCCGCATCACCGCGCCGTCGCGCGGCTCGCCTTCGCTTTGAGCAAGATGAAAGCCAGCCGCTCGCGCGGTCTTGCGGCGTCGGATCGGCGGATTGTCGAAGGAAATTCGCGATCGTCGAATTCAGGACTATTCAACCATCACGACAAATACGTAGCTTGTACAGATAGTGGCGACAACGATGTTGGAATAGGTCGAGTGCAGGAACGCGTTTGTCGGTTCGTGACCCGTTCGCGATCGACAGACAGCGTCCGGCGATCTCTGAAATGCACGCGGAGATAAGACAATTTTGTGTACATGCTGGATCAATCGAACATTACTGTCGCCTTGCAGCTCCGAGGTGCCGTGACTATGATCCCCTGCACCCCGCGCGCGGCCGCCAGGGCGCCGCGGGAACCCCAGGACGCCGCTTCGCGGGCACGTCCGCGAGGCAGGAGGAACCCCGTATGAAGGTGTACGACGCCGCCAGCATCCGCAACGTGGCTGTAGTCGGTCATGGCGGGTGTGGAAAGACCCAGCTCGTGTCGGCCCTCCTCTTCGGAGCCGGCGCCGTCAACCGGCTGGGAAAGGTCGACGACGGGTCGACCGTGACCGACTTCGACGAAGAAGAAATCGCCCGCAAACACACCCTCTCGTCCAGCCTCGCCCACGCCGAGTGGCAGAAATCCAAGATCAACATCATCGACACGCCCGGGATGGCCAACTTCATCAGCGACGCCCGCGGCGCGCTGCGGGTGGTCGAAGCGGCGGTCGTGGCGGTGGACGCCGTGGCCGGCGTCGAGGTGCAGACGGAGAAGCTCTGGAGCGAGGCCGCCTCGCTGAATCTCCCGCGCATCGTCGCGCTCACCCGCCTCGAGCGCGAGCGCGCCAGCCTCGATCGCTCGCTCGAGGCGCTGCAGTCGCAGCTGGCCCGCGAGATCGTCCCGATCCAGTTGCCGCTGGGCGAAGAAAAAGGCTTCACCGGCGTGGTCGATCTGGTTCGCATGAAGGCGCTGACATTTGCCAGCGATGGAAGCGGCAAGGTCACCGAAGGTGAGATTCCCGCCGCATTGACCGACCGGGCCGCGAAGGCGCGCGAGCAACTCATCGAGATGGTGGCCGAAGCCGACGAATCGCTGATGGAGATCTTCTTTTCAGAAGGCACCCTCACGCAGGATCAACTCGTCGGCGGACTGCGAGCGGCGACGATGGCCGGGAAGCTGTTTCCGCTGGTCTGCACCTCGGGGATGCACGTTATCGGCATCCAGCCGCTGCTCGACGCCATCGTCAGCTACGTGCCGTCGCCGAGCGACCGCCCGTTCACGGCGTTGGCGGAGGACGGCTCCGAAACAGCGGTAGCGGCGTCGGACTCTGCGCCTTATTCCGCGTTCGTGTGGAAGACGATTGCGGATCCCTTCGCCGGGCGCATCACCATGCTTCGCGTCGTTTCGGGTGCGATCAAGTCGGATGGCAACGTCCACAACCGCACCAGGGATGCAGGCGAGCACTTCGGGCACCTGCTGGTGCTGCAGGGAAAGACGCAGACGCACGTGCCGGAGCTCAAGGCCGGCGACCTCGGCGCGGTGGCCAAGCTGAAAGACACGCACACCAACGACGTGCTCGCCGAGAAGAGCACGAAAACGAAGTTCGTCGAGATCAAGTTCCCCGAGCCGGTGCTGTCGTACGCGATCGAGCCGAAGAGTCGCGGCGACGAAGACAAGATCAGCTCGGCGATGCAGCGTCTGAAGGAAGAGGACCCGAGCATCAGCTACGCGCGCGACCCGCAGACCCACGAGCTGCTGCTCGCAGGCCAGGGACAGCTTCACATTGAGGTGACGGTCGCCAAGCTGAAGCGCCGCTTCGGCGTCGAGGTCAACCTGAAGCCGCCGCGCATCCCGTACCGGGAGACCATCACCGCCTCCACCGAGGCGCATGGCCGGCACAAGAAGCAGACCGGCGGCCACGGGCAGTTCGGCGACTGCAAGATCCGCGTCGAGCCGCTGCCGCGCGGCAGCGACTTCCAGTTCGAAAACGACATCTTCGGCGGCGCGATCCCGCGGCAGTTCGTCCCCGCGATCGAGAAAGGCATCCAGGAATCGCGGCTGCGCGGCTTCCTGGCCGGCTATCCGATGGTCGATTTCAAAGCCACCGTCTTCGACGGCTCGTTCCACGCGGTCGATTCCAACGAGCTGTCGTTCAAGATGGCGGGCTCGCTGGCGTTCAAAGACGCGATGGCCCGGGCGCGGCCAACCATCCTCGAGCCGATCATGCACGTCGAGGTCTACGCCCCCAGCGACTTCGCCGGCGATCTGATGGGCGACCTCAACGGACGCCGAGGCCGCATCGCCGGCATGGACACGCGCGGAACCATGACCGTGATCAAAGCGCAGGTGCCGATGTCAGAGATGCTCACCTACGAGCAGCACCTGACCTCAGCGACCGGCGGGCGCGGCAGCTATCACATGGAGTACTCGCACTACGAAGAGGTGCCCCACCAGTTCCAGGGCAAGATCATCGCGGCCTCGAAGGCGGAGCGAGGGCAGGAGGCGGTGGAAGAAGTCTAGCAAGCCTCACGGCAGCACGATGGTACCGCTGGCCACGGCATTCTCCTCCAAGCCGAGTTGCCCCTGGAAGACGACGGTCAGATCTTTAACGCCGGCGGGCGGCGGATCTATCAGGAGCAAGACTAGTTGGCCGGGAGCCAGCGTGAACGTCTGACTGCCGTAGAGCGTCCAGCTATCCGTAATAAACAGGGCGGACGCGCGTTGCCTATGTTCTGATTCGCCGCCCGCATACAGCTCGAAGGATCCACTCATCGACTCGCCGGACTCATTCACGAAGTAGATCAATGCGGAACCAGGCGGATCGAGAACCCACGTCCAGAAATAGACACCAAGCTTGCCGCGGAAGAAGTAGTCGAGCACGCCGCGCGCGTAGCCCACTGCCCGCGGCAGCATGTGCCTCGCGGTTTCCTTCCAGACGGCTTCATCCACGCAGGGATACGGCGAGCTGATGTCCACCTGATTTTCGTCGCCATAGTGGCTGACGCACTCGGCAAGCGCGACGGTCGTAGGCAGGCCCTGCCCGGCGGGCTTGGCCAGGTACGCGCGCACCAGACTACTGTGCGGCGCCTGCTGCGGAGTGGGCGTGAGTCCCTGGAGCCGCGGGAACGGAAAACTGCCATTCAGCGTGTTCTCGCTGAAGAAATTGGCATTCGAGAACTCGGCCAACCCAATCGCTCCACCAAGGGTCACATTCGGATCCGGAGGAAACGGACCGGAATACTCATATCGGTCCGTGTCGATCAATCGTCCGATCGGCACCGTCGCGACGCTCTCACCGGCGGGAGCCGGGATCTGCAGGATGCCCTGATCGAATCCAATCGGATGTGACAAGTACTGCGCGATAAACCCCTCGTCGCCTAATCTCGCCTGCTCTTCCGACACCCAGTACTCGTAGTTGCCTGCCCTGAATCCCAGAAAATCGAGCACCGAACCCAGTGGATGGGCATCGTCGCGCGTGTGCTCGGGCACGGATGCATCCACCACGAGGTGCATGATCTGACCGAGCGCGCGGAACAGATCGGCTGCTGCCGCCTCACGCGTCCGCGCGTCGGACGCCGTCAGCGCCCTCCGGTAAAACGTCCGCGCATCGTTCCATCCCCAGCCCTGACCAGGGTCCTGCATCCATTGCACCGAGGAAGCATTCGGCCCTCTGAATGTCAGGCCTCCCTCCGCCCAAGGCTTCAGAGGGTTGTGGAAGTGGTTATAGAAGCGTCCGTTCCGCAGTCCGCCGTCGTCTTCGCGCTCGCCGCCCTCAGCCAACCATTCGCGAACTGAGCGAATCCGATCGCGCTTCAGGGGTGTCTGAAGCCCAGCCGGCATCCCCATGTTTTGCTTTAGAAAAGCGTCAAGCGATGACAGATCTGCGGCTTGTTCGTTGATGAGTCTGTGCGTGGCGACATTTAGCGCAAAGAGCGACGGCGCGAAGGCCAGCATGATGATCATCCAAAGCGCGACGAAACGTGGACGGTGGGAATGCCTCCTCGTCATTTCAATGTCCTTTCGGGTAGTACTCCGACAGTCCAAGAGCCACACGCTCTTGGTCAAGAATCGCAATGAAGCGCGGCATCTTCTCGTCCGGAACTGAAGGCAGCGATGGGATGTTCTTCAGCCTTTCCTCTCGCCGTTCCAGCCGCCGCAATAGAGTGATGGTCGTGTCTACGTAACGTCTGCCGCCCGCTGGCGTGACTTGCACTCGTTCTGTCGCAAAGCCACCAGGTGCAAAGTTGTAGAAGCGCACGTCAAGGCCAAGCTTGAAGACGGGTCCAGACAACCGAGGAACGTCGACGCGACCGTCGGGACCGCTCACGACTTCCCTCGCCTCGTAGAAGGGCTCGCTAGGTCCGGATACAGGGTTCGGCACGGCGGTGTGCCAGACCGCCAGGAAGACGACGCCGGGGATTGGTTGCTTGGTCTCGGAGTCCAGGAACTGAGTCCTGAAGGGTCCCCTCACGTTCCTGCCGCCGCAGCCCGTCGACAACATGAGCGCACCCACGATCGCCACTACTGTCGCCGTCTTACGTTGTCGTGAACGCATCCGTGTCCTCCTCAAAACCGCCACAACCGCCACCGCCCGTCGTCATCGATCCGAAACCAGACCGAGTAGGAGTAGAGCAACCCGTTGCGCTCGGACACGACTTCGTACTCGGCACCGCCGGCGCCGACTTGCACCAGGGTCATGTCCGCAAACAGGCGATCGATGGCGGCAAAGTACGCGGGAGACCGCGACGAAAAGTACTCGGCCCATGCTGCCCGCCGGTCCGTCGCAATGAAATTGACCGCGGTTTGCACGTTCGCGCTGCGCAGCGCGTCTTTGAACCCACGCCACACCTCCTGCAGCCTGGCGTCTAGCACGGCGCGATCGTAGACTTCGACGCGCCCTCGGCGTGTCTCAACTTCTCCGGTCGGAGTCGTGATGCGCACGGTCGGCAGGTACACGCCGGGACGTTCGTAGCTAACGAGGACTTCGTCGCCGTCGAGGATCCCATCGAACTCGTTCGTACCGTCGCCTTCGACGTCGATCGTCACTGCAGCACCGCTCCAACCGTGCAGCGACATGCGAACGTTCAATGGGGCCAGGCCGCCCGGCGGCCATAGCTCCAGGCTCGGCTCAGGGATTGACGCGGGCATTACGACGATTGACACAGTTGCGTGCACGTTGGCACCGCTCGCGTCTGTCGCAACCAGCGTCAACGTGGTGAACGCGGGGTCGGCGGGTACCTGAAGCGCGACCGTGCCGCCTTCTACAGGCGCGCTGAGCGCCGGGATGCCGAACTGTGCCGGCAACGGCACGCTGACAACGACCTCACCAGCGCCGCCCTCAACTGCGGCGCGCACCCATACCGAATCAGATGTCACGACCGCGCCTGGAGCGGGCTCGAGGATGCTCAGCCGCAACGATCGCACGGCGAACGTCTGCGCCGCGGGAGTCGTATCTTCGTTCCCTGCCCGATCGCGCGCCCTCGCTTCGAAGCGGTGCTCGCCGGGCAAGAGATCGTTGAGCGTGATTGACGCCAGCGCGTTGAAAGGCGACCAGGGCCCTTCGTCCAACTGCCACGCATAATCGAGTTGCGCGACCGAGCTCCACGCATCGGTGCCGGACAGAGTAAACGTGGCCGTCCTGGCCGCGATCTGTGCGCTGGGGCCGCCGACGATGAGCGTGTCCGGTGGTGTGCGATCGACGACGATGGGCAGCGCGACGGTGCGGCGG
>JADMIO012752972.1_pt1 | contig 16313 bp, 15 predicted proteins | sample 8958161 | NCBI WGS metagenome assembly JADMIO01 (sample SAMN16585339, study PRJNA669376) | soil metagenome | isolation source: Crop rotation soil | place: USA: Cullars Rotation, Alabama | collected 2011
CCGCGGTCGTGCGCGGCGCCGACCGCCTGGCGCTCGACGCGTTCGTGCGCGAGGCGCGCCGCCAGATGCGCGAGGCGCTGCGCACCGGCGACCAGGCCGGCGACGACACGCAGCTCCTGGTCTCGCACCTCGGGCGCGAGGGCATCGTCGACGCGGTGCCCACGCTCGTCGCGCCCGCGAACGCGATCCTGTTCCTCGGCGCGCCGCGGCCCGACCGCAGCGCGCGCCTGGTCATGACGTTCGACCACCGGATCCACAACGGCAGCGGCGCCGCGCAGTTCCTCGCGAGCGTGCGCGACGCTCTGACGTCGGGCTGAAGCCCGACCCACAAGTGGCGCGGCCTCGATGGGTCGGGATCCAGCCCGACGCTTAGTTCTCGGCCAGGAAGTCCCCGACCACCGGCCACAGCGTCTCGCGCATGCGCGAGCGGAAGAAGCCGAAGTGGCCGACGCGCGGCAGCCCCGCCGAGCGCGGGTCGATGCGCTTCTCGCGGATCCGGCAATTCCGGAACAGCGCGGTGATGCGCGCGGTCGCGGCGCGCGTCGCGAACGGATCGTCGGCGAGCGAGACGATCAGCGCGTCGGCGCGGAACGCGTCGAAGCGCGCGATCACGCGGTCGATGCGCTCGCGGTCGGGCGAGCCGTCGGGGCGCTTCAGGTTCCACCACGGGTCGGGCTTGCGCCGCGCCGACCAGTCGCGCGCGACGCCCGCCGGCAGGTCCTCGGGCAGGCCGAAGCGCCGGGCCGGCATGTAGCCGATCGCGCGCACGACCAGCGGCATCGCGAGGTGCCAGGTGAAGAACATCGGCAGGCGCGCGCGGCGCGCGTAGTCGCCCCAGTAGCCGGTGTGCGCGCCGACCAGCGCCAGGCGCTCGATGCGCTCGCCGCCGGGCATGAGGCCGGTCACCAGCCCGCCGATGCTGTGGCCGACGACAGCGGCCTTCGCGGACGGGAAGCGCCGGTACAGGCTGTCCAGCACAGCGGCACAATCCTTGCTTCCCCACTCCTCGACGCGCACCTCGAACCCCTTGAGCGACGGGGGCGCCGAGGCGGCGATGCCGCGGTAGTCGTAGGTGAGCGTCGGCAGCCCGCGATCGGCGAGCCAGGCCGCGAACCGGCCGTAGTAGCGGGCCGGGATGCCGGCCCCGGCGTTGACCACGACGAAGCGCGACACCGCCGCGCCGCCGTCCGGTAGCCAGAGCGTCGCGGCGATCGGGTAGCCGTCGGAGGCGTGGACGACGAGAGGTTCGGCGAGGGACAAGAGGCGGCGGCCGGCGCGTCGAGCGCGGTCGCGATGACGACCCAACGTAGAATGCCAGATCGACACGGAATGAACGACGGCACGACGACGATGCGACAGTGGACGACGCTCGAGGGCTGGCGCGCGATGCTCTCGCGCGTCCAGCGGCCGGAGCTCGAGCAGGCCGTCCTGCGCGTCGCGCTGGTGGCGCTCGTCTACGTCTACGTCGTCTGGACCGTCCACCGCGACGGCGCGTTCGACGGCACCGACGTCGAGTTCGTCACGGTCGGCGCCGGGTTCGTGTCGCTCGCGCTGCTGATCGCGATCCGCATCCTCGCGGCCGGCGGCACGTCGAACATCCGCCGCGCGCTCGGCCTCCTCGCCGACAACGCCGCCACGACCTACTGCCTGATCCGCATGGACGAGGGCGGCGCGTTCGTCCTCGGCGTCTACCTGTTCGTCGCGTTCGGCAACGGCTTCCGCTTCGGCCGCGCGTGGCTGCACGCGTCGCAGATCCTGTCGGTCGTCGGCTTCGCCATCGTGCTGTGGCTGTCGCCGTTCTGGTCGCAGCACGTGACCGTCGGCATGGGCTTCATGGTCGCGCTGGTCGTGCTGCCGTTCTACGTGGGCGTGCTGTCGCAGCGCATCACCGAGGCGAAGCGGCGCGCCGACGAGGCGAACGCCGCGAAGGGCCGCTTCCTCGCCAACGTGAGCCACGAGATGCGCACGCCGCTCAACGGCGTCATCGCGATGGCCGACGTGCTGCGCGAGACCAACCTCAACGAGGCGCAGCGCGAGATCGTCGAGACGATGACGACCTCGGCGCACCTCCTGCTCGCGCAGATCGAGGACGTGCTGGACATGGCCAAGATCGAGGCCGGCCGCGTCGCGATCGAGGCGCGTCCGTTCGACTTGGGCAAGCTCGCGACCGGCACCGTCAAGGTCATGCTGCCGCAGGCGCGCTACAAGGGCCTCGCGATCAACACCGAGATCGAGCCGGCCGCGGCGCGCTGGTTCCTCGGCGACCAGCACCACATCCGCCAGGTGCTGCTCAACCTGCTCGCGAACGCGGTCAAGTTCACCGAGAAGGGCGAGATCACGCTGCGCGTCAAGGCGACGCCGGCGAGCGGCGGCGCGCTGGTGCGCGTCGAGGTGCAGGACACCGGCATCGGCATCCCCGAGAACAAGCAGGCCGCGATCTTCGAGCCGTTCACGCAGGCCGACGACTCGGTGACGCGCGTGTACGGCGGCACCGGCCTCGGCACGACGATCGCGCGCCACCTCGTGATGCTGATGAGCGGCCGCATCGGGCTTGCGAGCACCGTCGGCCAGGGCAGCCTGTTCTGGTTCGAGGTGCCGCTCGGCTACGCGGAGCCGGTCGGCGTCGACCTGACCGCCGAGCTCGGCGGCGTCGCGAAGACGTCCGCCGCCGTGCAGGCCGCGACCGCGGGCCCGGGCGCGAAGGTGCACAAGATCCGCGGCGCGCGCATCCTCGTCGCCGAGGACAACGCGACCAACCAGCGCGTCGCGCAGCTGATCCTCGAGAGCGGCGGCCACCACGTGGCGCTGGTCGACAACGGCGAGTCGGCGCTCGACGCGCTCGAGCGCGGCGGCTTCGACCTCGCGCTGTTCGACCTGTCGATGCCGCTCGTCTCCGGCCTCGAGGCGCTCAAGCTCTACCGGTTCACGACGCCCAAGCCGATCCCGGTGCTGATCCTGTCGGCGAACGTGACGACCGAGGCGATCCTCGATTGCGAGCGCGCGGGCGCCGCCGAGTTCATGCCCAAGCCGCTGCGCGCGTCGCTGCTGCTCGATGCGATCGAGCGCCACCTGGCTGCCGAGGCCGACCGCTTCGTCCCGCCGCCCGAGCGCGCCGACGAGCGACCCGCCCTCACCGTGGTCGAGACGCCGCCGCTCGACCCGAACGTGCTGCAGGACCTGGTCAAGCTGTCGAGCGACGCGACCTTCATCGAGCGGCTGCTGCGCGGCTTCAAGGGCGACACCGAGCGGCTGGTCGCGGAGATCGGCGATGCGCTCGCCGCGCGCCGCTACGACGTCGCGAAGGACGGCGCGCACGCGCTCAAGGGCGGCGCGGCGTCGGTCGGCGCGATGCAGCTCGTGCAGGTCGCGACGCGCATCGACAAGGCGACGCACGAGCAGCTGCGGCTCAAGGCCACGCCGTGGACCGAGGAGCTGACCGAGTGCGCGAACCGCGCGCTGCTCGCGCTCGACGAGTACCTGGAGAAGCGCAGGCGCGCGCAGCAGGGGCTGCCGGACTGAGCGTTTCGCTCGCGTTGCGGCGCGCACCGCAAAAAAAAAGCGCCGGCCGCCAGCCGGCGCTTCCCGCAAGAAAACGAAGCTTCGTTCAGTCGCCCGTGCCGACCGCGAGCGGCACGACGTTCGACGCCGCCGACGTGGCGACCGCGCCGTCCGCCTGGCGCTGCTGCGCGCGCACGATGCGGTCCATCATCTTGAGGTCGCGCTCGCTGAGCTTGAGCGCCGCGTCGGCCCACAGCTCGACGACGCGCACGAGCTCCTCGTGCTTGAGCGGGTTCATCTCGCGCGCGATCGCCTCGACGCCGCGCCGGCCGTTGCCCGAGCGCGCGTGCTTGCGCACGTAGCTCTCGACGGCCGCCTCGCCGGTGCCGGTCGGCGTGATGACGTCGACGACGCCGAGGTCGTAGAGCTCGCGCGCCGAGTAGATCTTGCCCGACGTGATCAGGTCCTCGGTGACGCGCCGCCCGACCTTGCGCGACAGGAAGCTGTACGCGCCCATGCCCGGGAACAGGTTGAACAGGATCTCCGGGAAGCCCATGCGCGCGTCTTCCTCGGCGATCAGGATCGACGAGCTCAGCGCGCACTCGAAGCCGCCGCCGAGCGCGTCGCCCTGCACGAGCGAGATCGTCGTGAGCGGCAGCTGGCAGTTGTGCCACCAGCGGTACAGCGTGTCGACGCAGCTGCGGCCGTAGTGGACGAGCGTCGCGCGGTCGCGGCGCTGGATCGCGGCCTTGAACAGCGACAGGTCGCCGCCGAGGTTGAACACGCCCGGCGTGCGCGACGCGATGACCGTGTAGCGCAGCTCGCCGCGCTCGCCGCGCGCGTCGGCCATCGTGCCGGCGCCGTTCTCGATCGTGTCGACGTAGTTCGACAGCTCCGCGAGCAGCTGCGGATTGAAGAACGGGCGCGGCTTGGGATTCATCCAGGCCCAATAGACGCCCAGCTCGCGGTCGAATTTCGTGTCGACCTGTTCGTAGCGGGCGGTGGAGAGGTAGCGGACGTCGGCGAAGGCGTTCATGGCGGGACTCCGGGTCGTGCGGGAAAGGGGATAGCGTTGGCGGCGGTGCTGCAACGCATTGTGGCAAACAAGGTTGGCGCAAGCAAATTGTCCAGACCTTGTCTGTCGGCAAATCAACCATTTCCCGTCGGTTTCTGGACGACGTAACAACAACATCGACCAATATGTAGGCTACCGTTTGTCAACCGACACGTGACACGCGAGGGCCCCATGCCTTGGGGCGGTCGGGGGCGCCGGGCGCAAGCTATGGGGGTGCGCGGCGAAGGCCGCCGCGCGGCGCCGGGCGGCGCCGTCGTCGATTTCGCGAAAAATGAACGCCTTACGGCGCGACGCTCACGCGGCTTCGCGCCGCGTCAGAGGACGGTCCAGCGGCCGTCGACCAGGCCCTCGATCGGCCGGAACGTGGCCTTGTACGCCATCTTGGCGCTCTCGGCGATCCAGTAGCCGAGGTAGAGGTACGGCAGGCCGAGCTCGGCGCAGCGGCGGATCTGCCAGAGGATGTTGTAGGTCCCGTAGCTCGTCGCGCGCACGCCCGGCTCGAAGAACGTGTAGACCGACGAGAGCCCGTCGCCCAGGCGGTCGACGAGGCTCACCATGCGCAGCGCCCCGCCCTCGCGGAACTCGACGAGGTCGGTCGCGACGTTGCTGTGCAGGAGGAAGTGCTGGTACTGCTCGCGACTGTCGTGGTCCATCCCGCCGCCCGGGTGGCGGTGGCGCTGGTAGCGCAGGTAGAGCGCGTAGTGCTCGGCGTCGTAGCCGAGCTCGCGCCGCGTCACCGCGAGCGCGCCGTGCGTGCGCAGGATGCGCCGCTGCGTGCGGTTGGGCGCGAACGTCGCGACCGGCACGCGCACCGGGACGCACGCGCGGCAGTGGTCGCAGTACGGGCGGTAGGTGAACGCGCCGCTGCGACGGAAGCCGAGCCGCACGAGCTCGCCGTACACGCGCGTGTCGATCAGGTGCGACGGCGTCGCCACCTGCGAGCGCGCGAGCCGGTCCGGCAGGTAGCTGCACGGGTACGGCGCCGTCGCGTAGAACTGCAGCGACGCGAGCGGGAGGTCGTTGAGCTTGCTCACTCGTTCAACACGCGTCCGGTCTCGATGGGAACAGGCGCCGTCCACGGCCCCGCGATCCAGGGCGCGGGCGGCGCGTCCGAGTGTATCAACTCGGCGAGAAGCGCCGCAAACGCGCGACGCGCGATCGGCCGGGCGCCGAAGCCGGCGAGGTGCGCGGTCTCCTGCTGGCAGTCGACGAGCGCGACGCCGTCGGCCCGGAGCTTGGCGACCAGGTGCACGAGCGCGACCTTCGACGCGTCGGGCTCGCGCGCGAACATCGACTCGCCGAAGAACACGCGCCCGATCGCGAGGCCGTAGAGCCCGCCGACCAGGGCGTCGCCCGCCCACGCCTCGACCGAGTGCGCGACGCCGCGGCGGTGGAGCTCGACGTAGGCGTCGACCATCGGCGCGGTGATCCACGTGCCGTCCTGGCCGGCGCGCGGCTCCGCGCACGCGCGGATCACGCGGTCGAACGCCGTGTCGAGCCGGATCTCGTAGCGACGCTGGCGCACGCGCTTGTCGAGCGAGCGCCGGACGCGGAAATCCTCGACGCGCAGGACCATGCGCGGGTCGGGGCTCCACCACAGCACCGGCTGCCCGTCCGAGAACCACGGGTACGCGCCGCGCCGGTACGCGTCGACGATGCGCGCCGGCGCGAGGCCGCCGCCGGCCGCGAGCAGGCCGTTGGGCTGCGCGAGCGCTCGCTCGAGCGGCGGCAGCGGGTCGTGCGGGCCGAGCCACGGGAGCATGCCGGCGATTGTCTATCATCGCGGCGTGGCGACGACCGAAATCGACGGGACCGACGGCCTCGCCCGCTGCCCGTGGTGCATAGGCAGCCCGATGGAGCGCGGCTACCACGACCGCGAATGGGGCGTGCCGCTCGCCGACGAGCGCGGATTGTTCGAGCTCCTCACGCTCGAAGGCGCGCAGGCCGGGCTCGCGTGGCGGACGATCCTCGCCAAGCGCGACGGCTACCGCGAGGCGTTCGCGGGGTTCGATCCGGCGCGCGTCGCGCGCTTCGACGCGCGCCGCGTCGAGCGCCTCGTCGGCAATCCCGCGATCGTGCGCCACCGCGGCAAGATCGAGAGCACGATCGCCAACGCGCGCACGCTCGTCGCGCTGCACCGCCGCGGCGGGTCGCTCGGCGCGCTCGCGTGGTCGGTGGTCGGCGCGCGGCCGCTCGCGCCCCGCTACACCGAGCCCGGGTCGATCCCGGCGCGCACGCCGCATTCGGACGCGCTCGCGAAGCGGCTCGCGAACGAAGGCTTCCGCTTCGTGGGCTCGACGACCTGCCAGGCGTTCATGCAGGCGGCGGGGCTGACCAACGACCACGTCGTCGGCTGCCACCGCCATGCGCCCTGCGAAAAGCTCGGCGCATCACTCCGGCCGACCAAACGAAAGTAGGGTCGGAGTCGACTTTCGCTGCGGACGCGCCGCTTGAACGCCAGGAGCCCGCTCGCCGCAGCCGAAAGCCGACTCCGACCCTGCTTTTCAGCTCGCCAGCGCGCGCGTCGTCTTCGACTGGAAGTCGCGCCGCCACAGCACGACGAGGATCAGCGCGGTCAGCGCCATGAACACGATCGTGTGCAGGAACCAGCCGAGCGCCGCGAACCCGAAGTAGTAGCTGCGGATGCCGCGGTTGAACTCGTCGCCGGCGAGCGAGTTGATGCGCGCGCACTTCTGCGCGTAGGCCTCGAGCACGTCGGGCGGGCGCGAGCGGTCCGGCGTGCTGCCGATCAGGATCAGCATCAGGCTGTACTGGCGGTGCGCCCAGGTGAACTTGAAGTACGCGAACACGAAGATCGTGATCAGCAGGAAGATCTTCGCCTCGACGAGCAGCTTGCTCTGCTTGCCGGCGAACGGCAGCTCGGCCGCGAACGAGACGAGCGAGTCGAGCGCGCCGGCGGTCGCGATCAGCGCGGCGACGATGTAGATCGTCGTGTTCGCGTAGAACGACACGCTGTTCATCAGGTGGCCCATCAGCGCGGTGTCGAGCAGCCGCTGGTCGCGCACGACCATCTGGCGCGCCCATTCGAGCCGGTGCTGGTGCATCAGCGCGCGCAGGCCGCGCGCGCTGTGCATGTCGCGGTCGACCAGGAAGTTGTAGCCGAACCACGCGGCGACGAAGAACGCGAGCGCGAGCGCGTCCATCGGCGTGACGACGAGCAGCAGGCGCTGGAGGAATTCCATGGCAGGTGCGTGGTCGTGGCGCCCCGAACACGAATCGAACGTGCGACCTGTCCCTTAGGAGGGGACTGCTCTATCCACTGAGCTACCGGGGCGTGCGCGGCGATTCTACCGAATCGGCCGGTTCGGCGCGGTCGCGCCCGGGCCGCCCGGCGCCCTTCCAGCGCCGGTGGACCCACCACCACTGCTCGGGATGGCGCACGACCAGGCGCTCGAGCGCGGCGTTGTAGGCGCGCGTGTTGGCGACGAGCTCGGCCCGCGCGTCCTCGTCCGCGATCGGCTCGAGCGGCTCCTCGAAGCGCAGCACGTGCGAGCCGTCGGGCTCGCGCCACGACGAGGCCGGCACGACCGGCGCGCCGGTCGCCTGCGCGATGACCGCGAGGCTGCGGAAGGTCCCGGCCGGGTAGCCGAAGAAATCGACGACGACGCCGTCGCGCCCGCTCGCGTGCTGGTCGAACGGGAACACGACGAGGTCGCCCGCCTCGAGGCGCTCGCACAACGCGTCGAGCGAGCCGCGCTTGGGCAGCACGCCGAAGCCCGCGCGCGTGAAGCGCCGCGTCACCAGCGCCTCGAGCCAGCGCGGCTTGATCGCACGGCGCACGAAGTGGAAGCGGCCGTGCGCTTCGGGGAACTTGCGCACGCCGGCGATCGTCGCGACCTCCCAGTTGCCGAAGTGGCCGGTCAGGATCAGCACGCCCTTGCCGCGCGCGTGCACCTCGCGCAGGCGCTCGAGGTTCTCGACGCGCACGATCGCGTCCTTGCGCTCGTCGGAGAGCCAGCGGAAGCGCAGGAACTCGCCGACCAGCGTCGCGAGGTGCGCGTAGTGCATCTGCGCGAGGCGCACGATCTCGACCTCGTCGACGCGCTCGCCGTACACGCGCCTGAGGTTCTCGAGGATGACGTCGCGCCGGAACGGCAGGAAGCGCCACAGGAACCGCCCGATCGCGGGCGCCGTCGACACCGCGCGCTGCGCGACCGCCACCGCGCTCGCGCTGCGCTCATCGTGCGTCAGCGACAGCGCGATGCCGGCGATCCGGTAGCGTCCCATCACGACTTCGGCGGCAGGCGACGCCACGACGCGCGGCGCGCCGTACGCGTCGCGCTCGACCGAGAAGTCCGACGCGGCGATCGTCTCGAGCGCGGCCTCGCGCGGGAAGAGCTTGAGGCAGGCCTCCTTGGCGGCGAAGCGCGCGGCGAGCGAGGCGGCGCGTCCCGGCCCCGCGCCCGCGTCGGCGAGCTCGCGCGGCGAGAACAAACGGGCGATCGAGGACGGGTCGTTGGCGTCGAGAAGTCGCACGACGCGCGCGATCTCGACCGTGTCGATGCCGCAGCGCGCACCGTCGACCGGGACGACGGCCATGGCGGCGAGCGGGATCAGGAAGCCTTGATCACGAGCGCGGCATCGGTGCCGCCGAAGCCGCGCGAGAGCACGAGCGCGACGTCGCCGGCGGTCTTGCGCGTCTCGCGCGACACCGGAAGGCTCGCGAACGCGGGGTCGACCCGGTCGAGCACCGGGATGCCGGGCACGACGCCGCGGCGCAGCGCCTCGAGCGCGATCACGGTCTCGATCGCGCCGGCGGCGGCGATCAGGTGGCCGATCGCCCACTTGAACGCGGTGACCGGTGGGACGCGATCGCCGAACACGTCGAGGATGGCGGCGGCTTCCGACGCGTCGGACGCGGGCGTGCCGTTGCCGTGCGCGACGATCATCCCGATGTCGCGCGCGTCGACGCCGGCGTCGGCGAGCGCGGCGCGGATCGACGCCGCCGGCCCGCTGCCGTCGTCGCGGATCGCGAGCAGCCCTTCGCTCTCGGTCGCGTGCCCGGAGCCCAGGAAGCGCCCGAGCACGGGCGCGCCGCGCGCGTGCGCGGACGCCTCGCTCTCGACCATCAACGCGCCGGCGCCCTCGCCCATCAGGCTGCCGTCGCGCGAAGCGTCGAACGGCTTGAGGTGCTGCTTCGCGAGCAAGCCGGCGGCGTGGTAGTACAGGACGTTCTGCGGCTCGATCGGCGTGTCGTGCCCGACGGCGACCGCGCGGTCCGCCTCGTCGTTCGCGATGCCGGACGCGGCCTCGACGATCGCGAGCATGCCGCTCACGCTGTGATTCGTGATGCAGGCATTCGGGCCCTTGATGCCGAAGCGGATGCCGACGTGGCACAGCACGTTGTTCGGCAGCGACTTCAGGAGCCACATCGGGTTGACGCCGCTGCCGAGCTCGCGGCCGAACGCGGACAGCGCGCCTTCGGTCTCGACGATCAGCGGGAAGTAGTCGTACTGGTTCTGGTAGTTGCCGCCGCCCGAGCCCGCGTACAGGCCGGTGCGCTCGGAGAACGCCGCCGCGCCGCCTTCGTCGAGGCCGTCGCGGTGCGCGACGTAGCCCGACTCGCGCACCGCCTCGGCGGCGGCGTACAGCCCGACGACGTCGGTGCGGCGGATGAGCTTCAGGAGCTTGCGGTCGCCGGCGAGCTGCGCGGCGTTGTAGTCGGCGATCTCGGCGGCGATCGGCCGCGGCCACTGCGCGACGTCCCACGACGCGATCGGCGCGAGCGCGCTGCGCCCGTCGAGCAGCGCGTCGACGATCGCCGCCGGCGTGCGCCCCGCGCCGCAGATCGCGCCGCTGCCGGTGACGACGACACCCTTCATCGCGCGGACCTCGCGAAGTCGGGATGGCGGAACGCGAGGCAGCTGTTGCTGCCGCCGAAGCCGAGCGAGTTCGACAGCGCGACGCGCACCGACTGCGCGCGCGCCTCGCCGACGACGAGGTTGAGCTCGCAGTCGGGATCCGGATGCTGGTAGTTCGCGTTGACCGGCAGCACGCCGTCGCGGATCGCGAGCGCGCACACGGCCGCCTCGACCGCGCCCGCGCCGGCGATCAGGTGGCCCATCGTGCTCTTGGTCGAGCTCACCGACACGCGCGAGATGTCGGCGCCGAACACGACGTGCATCGCGGCGCTCTCGCTGCGGTCGTTCATCGGCGTGGACGTGCCGTGCGCGTTGACGTAGTCGACGTCGCCGGGCGCGGCGTCGGCGTCGGCGAGCGCCCAGCGCATCGCCTGGATCGGGCCGTCGCCGGACGGATGCGAGTCGGTGATCCGGTAGCTGGACAGCGAGTTGCCGTCGCCGGCGAGCTCGGCGTAGATCGGCACGCCGCGCGCGACCGCGTGCTCCCACCGCTCGAGCACGACGAAGCCCGCGCCCTCGCCTAGCACGAAGCCGTTGCGCGTGGCGTCGAACGGTCGGCTCGCGCGGTCGGGCGCGTCGTTGTCGGCGGACACCGCGCCGAGCAGGCAGAAGCCGGCGAGGCCGACCGGATTCACCATCGAGTCGAAGCCGCCCGCGAGCGCGTAGTCGATCGTGCCGCGCCGGATCAGCTTGAGGGCCGTGCCGATCGCCTGGCCGCCGGAGGCGCACGCGGTGTGCACGCTGGTCGAGTAGCCGCGGATGCCGAAGCGGCGGCCGAGCAGCGCGAGGCCCGCGGTCGACTGGCTGCGGCAGAACACCATCGGGTCGCGCCCGGTGTCGCTCGCGAGCAGCCGGTCCGGATCGACCTCGTCGTTGTCGCCGGCGGCGAGCCCGAGCGACGAAAGCTCGTTCCACGCCATGCCTTGCATGCCGGTGCCGACCGACAATCCCCAGCGGCCGGCGGTCGCGGCGGTCGGGCGCAGGCCGGCGTCGGCGATCGCCTGGTCGGCGGCGACGAGCGCGAACGCATGCGCGCGGTTCGCGTACTTGAGGAGGCGCCGGTCGTCGAGGATCGCGCGCGGATCGAAGCCCTTGACCTCGGCGGCGATGCGCGTCGAGAAGCCGGTCGCGTCGAAGATCGTGATCGGCGCGCCCTGGCTGCGGCCCGCCTTGAGCGTCTCCCAGGTCGACGCGACGTCGTTGCCCGCGGGCGTGACGAGCCCGAGCCCGGTGATCGCGACGCGCTGCTTGGTCATCGCGGATCCCGCGCGAGCCGCACGCGCGCGGTCGCCGCGGGCTTGCCCTGCATCTTCGCCACGACGCGTCCTTCGTCGCCGGCCTCGTCCAGGTCGACGGCGATCGCGAGCGTCTCGCCCGGCGGCATGAACTGCCGCACCTTGACGTCGCGCATGCCCGCCACGCGCACACCGTCGCCGGCAGCAGTCGCGGCGAGCGTGCCCAGCGCATCCATCAACAGCGTCGCCGGGAACACCGGCCGGCGCGGGAAGTGGTCGGCGAAGTACGGGGCCTCGGTCGGGATCGCCAGCATGGCGCGCACCTTGCCGTGCGAGCGTTCGGTGACGTCGATCGGCGGCGCGTCCACGCCCGCGAACCGGTCGGGTTGCGCGCCACGCGTGGTGAGCGTCACGAAATCGGCGCGCATCGCGTCGGGGTCGTCGAATTCGCCGGCCGGAAGCATCGGCCCGAGCGCGTGGTCGAGCACGAGCGCGACGTCGCCGTTGACGAGCGCGCGCCCGTGGTACGCGACGTCGCTTTCGGTCGCGCTCTCCATCGTCACCTCGAGGTCGAGCGTGTCGCCCGGGCCGAACGGCGCGCCGAAGCGCGTCTCGCCGGCGAGGCCGGCGACCGGCCGCACGCGGAAGTCGAGGGCGTCCATCGCGGCCCACGCGGCGAGCTGGCCGACCGCTTCGGCGGCGAGGCTCGCCGGGAAGCGCGTCGCGCGCGCCGGGATCGTGTAGCGCCCGCGCACCGTGCCCGCGGGATCGTGCGCGAGGATCCGGTCCACGAACGAAAAGGCCCGGAACCGTCCGGACATGGTCCCCGTCGTCAGGCCGCCGGAGCGGCAGCGCGCTGCGCGCGGATGACGAGCTTGCAGAACGTCTCGGCCGTGAACAGGCGCGGGATCTCGGCGACCTTGAGCGGCGAGCGGAACCGGTCGGCCGGCACCTCGCTCAGGAACGCCTTGAGCTGCGCGAGGCCGCGGTCGGTGACGAGGCCCTTCTGCTCGAACTCGGCCTCGGACAGCGCGCCGCGCGAGTCCTCGACGATCTTGCCGCGCGGGATCTTGATCTTGAACGCGCGCTCGAGCCGGAACACGAGGTCGAGGAAATCGATCGACTCGGCGCCCAGGTCGTCGATCAGCGAGCTGTCGCGCTTGACCTCGTCGGCGTCGCAGCCGAGCGCGTCGGCGATGGTGCCCGCGACCTTCGGGAAGATCGCGTCGATGTCCTGCTGGCTGATCGTGGTGGTGTTGTCGGCCATGGTTGTTCTCACTCCATCTTGAATCCGCCGTCGACGTGCAGCACGGTGCCGGTCACGTAGGCCGCGAGGTCGCTCGCGAGGAACCACACCGCGTTGGCGACGTCGGCGGCCTTGCCGTAGCGGCGCAGCACGATGCGCTTCAGCGCCTCGTCGCCGGCCAGCTCGCGCACGTCCTGCGACATCTCGGTGTCGATCACGCCGGGGGCGACCGCGTTGACCCGGATCCTGCGCGGGCCGAGCTCGACCGCCATCGCTCGCGTGAACGCCTCGATCGCGCCCTTGCTCGCCGCGTAGTTCGACTGGCCGCGGCCGCCGCGCGTCGCGGCGACCGAGCTCAAGTTCACGATGCAGCCGGAGCGGCGCGCGGTCATGTGCGGCGCCACCGCGCGCGTCACGTTGAAGAGCCCGGTCACGTTGGTGTCCAGCACGGTCGCCACGTCGTCGGGCTCGAGCGCCACCAATAGGTTATCACGGATCACCCCCGCGTTATTGACGAGGAGGTCGATCGCTTCGCGCCGCTCGATCACGCGCTCGACCGCGTCGACGCACGCCTGCGCGTCGCGGATGTCGACGCGCTCGGCGTGGATGGCCTGCCCGGCCGCGCGGCCCGCCGCGACGACGGCGTCGGCGGCCTCGGTGTTCCCCGCGTACACGAACGTGACGTCCATGCCGTCGGCCGCGAGCCGCTCGACGATCGCGCGGCCGATGCCGCGGCTGCCGCCGGTGACGAGCGCGGTCTTGCCCGCGAGCCCCGATTCCGCCGTCGACGTCATCCCGACACCGCGAAGCCGCCGTCGACGAACAGCGTGGTGCCGTTGATCTTGTCGGCCTCGGGCAGGCACAAGAGGTAGATCGCGTTCGCGACGTCGGACGGCGTGAGCGTCGGGCCGGCCGGCGTGCGCGCGGCGTACTCGGCGAGCAGCGACTCGCGATTGGGGAAATAACCGAGCGCGTCGGTGTCGACCACGCCCGCGTTGACCGTGTTGACGCGGATGCCGCGCGGGCCCAATTCCTGGGCGAGCGAGCGCACGAGCGCCTCGAGCGCCGCCTTCGACGCGCCGACGAAGCCGTAGTTCGGGATCGCGCGGTAGGCGCCGAGGCTCGACAGCGCGACGATGCGGCCGCCGTCCTTCATGCGCGGCGCCGCGTGCTGCGCGAGGAGCGCCAGCGCGAACGCGTTGATCTCCATGCACCAGCGCCAGTGCTTGAGCTTCATCTCCATCGCGGGCTTGAGCACGCCCGACGCGGCGTTCGACACGACGATGTCGAGCCGCGCGAATGATCCGTCGAACGCGGCGAACATCTCGTCGACGCTGTCGGGCTCGCCCACGCTCCCCTGGATCGTCGCGGCGCGCCGGCCGAGCGCGCGGATCTCGCCGGCGAGCGCCTCGGCCTCGTCGTGGCTGTTGTAGTAGTTGACGGCGATGTCGGCGCCGGCGCGCGCGAGCTTGAGCGCGGTCGCGCGGCCGATGCCGCGCGCACCGCCCGTGACCAGCGCGACCTTGCCTTCGAGGGGCCCGTTCATGCGGCCGGTATTCTAACCGCCCGCGAGAACGGTCCTCCGGGCGCGCACCAGGCGCTGCGCCTCGATCACCCAATGCTTCTTGATGCTGTACCAGACGTCGGCCGCCCACAGCCCGTTGCTGCCGACCGCGTCGGGGATCGGGTCGGAGAGCCGCGCCGGCGTGTACGCGTCGATCCAGCCGCGCACCGCGTCGTTGGTGGCGAGGTCCGCGGTCACCGGCACGAACACGTGGTTGGTGGCCGCCGGAAGCGTGACGTTGCGCACGCGCACGTGCCCGTGGTTCTGGTACGGCACGTCGAGGGGGTTGCCCGGGAACGACAGCGCGAAGAGGTCGAGCTCGATGAAGTAGCCGGTGAACTCGTCGACGGTGTCGGGGATCTTGCGCAGGTTGGCGAAGTCGTCCCACTGGTTGGGCAGCACGAGCGCCCAGCCGCCGGCGCCGAGCGCCGACGCGTACGCGGCGGACACGCCGACGACCGGGCGGTCGCGGCCGGTCAGCGGATCGACGATCGTCGCGCGCGCCTCGGGCTGGTCGGTGACCGGGTTCCACACGTCGACCTCGGTGTGGTACTGGCCCGCGAGCTCCTTCAGGATCTTGACCGCGTAGAGGCCGCCCTGGCTGTGCCCGATGATCATCGGGCGCATCCCGTCCTGCTCGTAGCTCCACGCGGCGATGCCGGCGAGGCGCGTGGTGAGCGTGTACGGGCTGTACGACCAGTCGCCGCTGCCGGGGTCGCGGATCTTCGCCTCGGGGTAACCCATCGCGGCGAGGAACGTGCCGAACGACGTCATCGCGAGATGGACCGGATAGACGCCGCCGTGCACCAGCATGATGCGCGGCGCCGGGCCCTTGGCGAGCACGTCGGCGACGTCGCTCGCGCTGACGTGCTCGGGATCGAGCGCGAGGATGCGATCCTCGAGCGCGCGGTCGATCGTGCGCGTCCTGAGCACCGTGTACTCGCCCTGGCGCGGCGCGACGACGCTCAGCTTGACCGGCTCGACCGCGCACGCGGCGAGCGCCGCGGCCAGGGCGACGGCGACGAGGGTCCGGGGTCCGCGCGCGTTCATGCGAGCTCTTCGAGGCTGGCCACGTAGCGGTCGACGGCGGCGGTCACGTCCGCAACGGGGATCGCGGCGGGCCGAAAGGATACACCCAGCTCGAGCGTCGACGCGCCGAACGTCGCGGCGACGACGATCGGTGCGAGCGGCCCGGTCGACACGCCGCGCCGGTACGCCTCGGGCGACGGCGGCGCGTCGGGCGCGAGCGCGTTCCACAAGCCGGGCACCACGAGCGTGGTCAGGCCCGCCCAAACCGGGTAATGCTTCGCGTAGAGCGTGTCGCGGCGCTCGTCGCGCACGACGCGCCACGCGATGCCCGACAGCGCGATCGCGCAGAGCGAGCGCAGGTAGCGGCGGCGCGTGCGCAGGTCGTGGCTCTCGGCGTGCACCGCGCGCACGACGTCGTCGAGCGGCGCCGCCGCGGGATCGGCGTACGACGCGCGGAACGACGACAGGAACTGGCCGAACGTGCGCGACGCGGGCGCGGCGCAGTCGGCGCGGATGTTGACGATCGACGCGACGCCGATCTCGTAGCGGCGCGCGCCCTTCCCCGGCGGCGGCTTCAGCCCCGCGATCGCGCGGATGAGCGCGGCCATCAGCACGTCGTTGCGCGAGGCGTCCAGGCGCTTCGCGGTGCGCGCGATGCCCGCGGCGACATCCGGTCCCAGGCTGCGCAACAGGAACGCGTTCGCGCCCTCCCGGATCTCGAGCCCCGGCGCGCGGCGCGCGCGACGCGCGCGCATCGCGAGCCGCGGCAACCCCGCGGGGAAAG
>JADMIO011298104.1_pt1 | contig 16312 bp, 13 predicted proteins | sample 8958161 | NCBI WGS metagenome assembly JADMIO01 (sample SAMN16585339, study PRJNA669376) | soil metagenome | isolation source: Crop rotation soil | place: USA: Cullars Rotation, Alabama | collected 2011
GTTTTTGTTGCAACTGCCATAAATGCGCAGGATATCGACCCTAACATGGGTATAATACCGGCGCCTGTTTCGGTGAAGAAGAACGCAGGCAGTTTTGTACTGAACAGCCAAACAGTTTTACTTGCCGATAGCATTGATAATAAGGCCGTGGTGTTTTTAGCAGATTATCTGCAGAGCAAAGCTGCCCTGCGTATCCAACCTAAACAATACTCAGCACAAACTACTAATAATAGTTTAGTATTAACCAGCATAGGTTCTGAAAATTTACCTGCTGATGGTTATCGCCTTAATATAACGCCGCAAAACATTACGGTTGTAGGCAAGGGAGCAGGATTGTTTTATGGCATACAAACGCTGATACAATTGATTCCTTCTGACCGTACTGCCGCTATCAATATTCCCTGTGCGCAGATAGAAGATTTTCCGCGGTTTAAATACCGTGGTTTTATGCTGGATGTATCCCGTCACTTTTTTACGGTTGAAACAGTTAAGAAATACATCGACCTGATGGCTACTTACAAGCTAAACAACTTCCACTGGCATTTAAGCGATGACCAGGGATGGCGGGTTGAAATAAAGAAATATCCCAAATTAACCGAAATAGCCAGCAAGCGGGCCGAAACGCTCATAGGTAATTACCACGACCGCCAGCCGCAGCAATTTGATAGCACGCCATATGGTGGTTTTTATACACAGGATGAAATTAAAGATGTTGTGCGTTACGCGGCGGCAAAGTATATCAATATCATTCCTGAAATTGATATGCCGGGCCATTCTAAGGCTGCGCTGACCGCTTATCCGGAGTTTGGCTGTAATCCGCCCGACACCTACACTGTATCAGGCACGTGGAGCGAGAGGCGTGATGTTTTTTGCCCTACCGAGGCAACTTTTACGTTTTTGCAGGATATCCTGACAGAACTTATGGCGCTGTTTCCGGGCAAATATATTCACATAGGCGGCGATGAGGTTGCCAAGGACGATTGGAAAGCAAACGCGTTTTCGCAACAACTGATAAAGCGCCTTAAACTAAAAGATGAAAAAGGCCTGCAAAGCTATTTTATGCGCCGAATGGAAGAGTTTGTTAACTCAAAAGGACGTATTGCGATAGGTTGGGATGAAATATTAGAAGGTGGTATTCCGCCAAAAGCCACCATTATGAGCTGGCGGGGAGAGGCCGGTGGTATTGCTGCCGCCCAACAAAATCATGATGTGATTATGGCGCCAAGCAACCAGGCACTTTATCTTGACCACACTCAGGGAACCAATTTAAATACTGAGCCGGTTGGCATTGGCGGCAACGCACCTATACAAAAAACTTATGCTTATAACCCTACGCCTGTTCAGCTTACGCCCGATCAGCAGAAGTATATAATAGGTGTACAGGCCAACCTTTGGAATGAGTATATAGGAACGCCCGATAAAGTAGAGTACATGCTACTGCCGCGGTTTATGGCGCTATCAGAAATTGCCTGGACGCCTTTGGCCAATAAAAACTTTACGGATTTTATGGAGGTAAGGATACCGCAGCACCTGGCAGTTTTAGAGAAAAATAATTACAACTACCGCGTTCCAACGGCTATAGGAGCTAAGGATACCATTATGTTCGCTCCGCAACTAACGGCTCAATTTAAACCATCAGTAAAAGGGGCAAAAGTGCATTATACGATTGACGGTTATACACCTAATGAAACTGATCTGGAATATACCGCACCGCTCAACTTTAGTATTCCGCCTAACCAATATCGCGAGTTGCAAACCGTTGTTATAACGCCTGCGGGTAAAAGAAGCATCGCAACCAAAACTGTTGTTTATAATAAAACGCAGTTTCCGGCCGTTGACTTTACGGGTACCAGGCAAGGCATGCTGTACCAATTATTTGCTGATGGTTCGTTTACAAGCACCCGCCAGTTAAATGTATCTACAGCCGGCTTTGATACCTTACAGGTTGTAAGGAGCTTTAATACATTGCCGTTCCGTAAAATTGCTTCTGCATTTGGTGTTATCTATAACGGGTATTTGCGGGTTGAAGAGGATGGCATGTATGGTTTTTCTACTTTGTCTGACGATGGATCAATGCTTTATGTAGATGATATCCCTGTGGTAGACAACGACGGGCGGCATTCACCCTTAGAAAAAGCAGGAGCGGTGCCGTTGCAAAAGGGATTTCATAAGATCACTATAAAATATATTGACGTACGCATACCGGGTAAAATACAGGTGTTTATGACCATGCCCGGAAAACCTAAAGGCGAATTATCGCCCGAATCACTTTTTTATTAAATGTAGATGAAAAAATTTGCGATCTTTTTTGTGCCGGTACTTTGTGCAATTATTGCCGGATGCAGCAATAACGAAAAACCGGTAGCCGTTGCACCCACCAATACAGCCCCGTCTGTTATGGCCCCGTTCCGCTTTCATAAACTGGTAGAAGTATCGCCAGGGCAATACTATGATGTTTTGAGTTGGGGCAGGGCTTCTGTAGATACCGGATCGTTCATTATACTGCACTCTGATTCGTCGGGTCGTAAGTACAACACAACAACAGGCGATCTGGATGGCAAGATAGTAGACGTATTTAACACAGATATGGATGCCGATGGTAATCCGGAGATATTGATACAAGCCAAAAGCACAGATACAAGTAAATACGTAAACATTTACGCTTTTGAATTTAACAATAACAACGCACGCAAAATAGATTTCCCCCGACTTAAAAGTTCTAAAGCTAACTACAGGGGTAAAGACAATTTTTATATTCAGGAAGGTAAGCTGATCCGCGAGTTTCCATCATACGCAGGCGAGGGTAGCGCGGCCAAGCCTACCGGCGGTAAATACAAACTGCAATACACTTTAAGCGGTAACGAGTTTGATATCAAAACGCTGGTGAAAGACTCTACGCTTAAAGAAGAGCCAAAGGTACAAGCAGCGCCAAAAAAGAAAGAAACCGAAAAGAAGAAGACAACTAAAAAGAAGCGCCGCCGCAGGTAGTCAATTTTATCAGTTATTGCCTTGGTGATATTCTCTTTACAATCGGCTAAAATATTTTGATGCTAATGCCTTTTTTGCATATTTGTATATAACCCATTAGGCCTGTGCATTTTTTATATCCAGCTTTTTTATTCGCTTTAGCTTCGCTTGCTATACCGGTAATTGTGCATTTGTTCAATTTTCGCAGGTATCAAAAGGTGTATTTTAGTAATGTACAGTTCCTTAAAAATATCCAAGAGCAGCAATCATCCCGCCGCAACGTAAAAGAACGACTCATTCTTGCTTCACGCTTATTAGCCTTGTTTTTTTTGGTGCTGGCATTTGCCCGCCCTTATATACCCGGCAAACATGCCGAAATTACCGGCCCGCGGCAGTTGGTAAGTATCTTTATTGATAACTCTTATTCCATGCAGAACCTTAATAGGGAAGGTTCTTTATTAGACGAAGCTAAGCGCCGTGCCAAAGAGATTGCCGCGGCCTACACCAATAATGATCGTTTCCAGCTGCTTACGCAGGATTTTGAAGGGCGTCATCAACGTTTGTTAACCCAGGCCGAATTTAATGATGAGGCCGATGCCGTTAAGATCAGCCCGCGTAATCATAAATTGCAGCAGATAATTTTCAGGCAGCAAAGCTTGTTGGATATGCAGCCGGAAGCCCAGCGCTCTGTCTATATTCTGTCGGATTTTCAAAAAAACATCACTGATGGCAAGCCTTTAAAAAGCGACACCAGTTTGCATATAAGTCTGGTGCAGTTAAAAGCCAGCACCCCCGCCAATGTAGCGGTTGATTCTGTTTGGTTACTAAGCGCCATCCATCGCCCCGGCGAAAGCGAGAAGATGATAGTTAAACTGCATAACTACGCTAACGAGGCTTCAACCAAAATACCACTTAAATTAAGCATAAATGGCGAGCAAAAGGCCTTAGGTGGTTTTACCATCCCGGCGCATGCTTCACAAATCGATACGCTTAGTTTTTCAGGTTTAACAGCCGGCTGGCAACGCGGAGAGATCAGCATGCAGGATAACCCTGTTACCTTTGATAACCGCTTTTTTTTAAGTTTCAATGTAAAAGAAAAAATGCCGGTTTTGTTAATTGATGGCGGCGTTCCTAACCCGTTTTTAAAGGCGGTTTTTTCTTCTGATCCTTTCTTTGCTACTCATCGCGTTCCGGATGGTAATGTTGATTACGCTTCGTTGGGCACATATCCGCTTATCGCTTTAAGCGATGTCAGGATGATCTCGCCGGGCCTGGCCCAACAGTTAAGCACTTACGTTAAAAAAGGCGGTACGCTGGTAGTATTTCCGGCTACGGATGCTGACTTGGTTAATAACCGCTCATTCTTGCAAAATTTAGGGGCGGCCTATCCGGATCAAGTGGCTACCGAGAATATAAAAGTAACCTCGCTCAATTTACAGAACCCTGTTTTTAAAGACATTTTTGAGGCTTTTCCCAAAAATCCTGATCTGCCTCTGGTAAAAAAATATTATCACCTTAATTCCGGTGTAAAAAATCAAAGCGAGAGCCTGATGCAATTGCAGAATGGCTATTCTTTTTGGGCGGGGTACAACAGCGGTGCTGGTAAAGTTTATGTATCGGCAGTGCCATTGTCAGAAGATTTTAGCAACCTGCCACGCCATGCCTTGTTTGTACCTATCATGTTCAGGATAGCATTACTAAGCGGGCGGGAGCAGCCCTTGTTTTACAGCATGGGCCACGATGATGTGATTGAGACCATGCCTATACAATCATCAGAAAAGCAAATGTTGAAGCTGATAAAGGGCGGTAAAAGCATTATTCCGGATGTAAGGCAGCAGGAGGGAAGCACCCTGCTTTACGTGTCTGATCAATTGCAGGAAACCGGTTTATACGATCTAAAAAAGCAGGATAGCACCATTGCTGTTATGGCTTTTAATGATAACAGGGCCGAGTCTGACATGAGCTACTACAGCACCGGCGATCTGAACAGTCTTGTTCCCGAAGCGCGGGGCGTTATACAAACCACAAAAGCTTCGTTAAAAGATGTTATAGGTACATCAAATTTTGGCACGCAATTATGGAAACTTTGTATAATTTTGGCATTGGTATTTTTGGCCATTGAAATACTGCTGATAAAGTTTTACAAAACAGACCAGCGGGTGTTTCTTAAGGACGAAGAGCCAACACCAGTCCACACATAAACAGCGCAAATGAATTTGCTTATCAAATCAGCTACCGTCGTTGATCCTAACTCACCCTTCCATCAACAAGTTGCCGATATTTTAATTAAAGATGGAATAATAACGTCCATAGCCAAAGAAATTAAAGCCGAGTGCGATGTTTTTGACGCTACAGGAAAGCAGATAATCCCGGGATTATTCGATCTGAATTGCAATATCGGGGAGCTTGGCCTTGAATCAAAAGAAACATTGCAATCGGGTACCAAAACTGCAGCAGCGGGTGGCTTCACGGGCATTGCTTTAATGCCCAATACGCAGCCGCCTGTGCATTCAAAAGCAGAGGTTGAATACCTGTTCAATCGATCAAAAAATAACCTTGTAGATGTTTATCCGCTCGGCACCATCTCTCATAAACGCGAAGGGAAAGATCTTGCAGAAATGTATGACATGTACCTTAGCGGAGCGAAAGCCTTTACCGATGGTACACGCCCGGTAAGCGATGCCGGATTGATGGAGCGCGCCTTGTTGTACACCAAAGGGTTTGAAGCCCTTGTTTTCTCGTACCCTGAAGACCCCGCGATAGCTGGAAAGGCAAAAGTTAACGAAGGCGAAGTAAGTACACTTTTAGGCATGAAGGGTATTCCTTCACTGGCGGAAGAACTAATGGTTGCGCGCGATCTTTACCTGGCAGAATACACCAACTCAAAAATACACTTTAGTACGATATCCACTTCCCGCTCGGTTGATCTGATAAAAGAAGCTAAGAAAAAAGGAATAAAGGTAACCTGCGATGTAGCGGCGCATCATTTAGTACTAACAGACCAGGCTTTAATGGGCTTTGATAGTTTGTATAAAGTAAAACCACCGCTGCGTACCGCTACTGATGTAAAATCGCTTATAAAGGGCTTAAACGATGGCACTATTGACGCCATTGTCAGCCAGCATACCCCGCACGAGATAGAATTTAAAGATGTTGAATTTGAAGTAGCGGAATATGGCATGATTGGCCTGCAGACCGCCTTCTCGCTAGCTATTAAGGCCGGATTGTCATTAGAAACCATAGTACAAAAAATGGCTACCAACCCAAGGAATATTTTGAGTGTTGATGTTCCGGTTATAGCGGAAGGGAATACCGCAAACTTTATTGTGGTGGATAAAAATGCAGAGTGGCACTATAACAGGCAGAACAATATATCTACCTCATCAAACTCGCCTTATTTGGGGCAAAGTTTAAAGGGCAAAGTGTTGGTTACCTGTAACAATAATCAATTGTTTGTATCTGATAAATAATAAAGCGATGATAGATCCTAAAGTTAAATCGGCAATTGCTGCCGCCATGAATGCGTTGGCCGAATATGGAAATGCTGATTCGGGCAAGCTCATCAATCAGTTGGAAGAGGTTTTTTCATTAGAAATGGACTTTTTAACAAAAGTTGACGCGCTTGATAAAACAGTTGATGACAATCCAAAATTGGAAGGATTGCGCGAGGTGTTATTTGATCTGCTAATGATCAACTTTTTTAGTGCCGACGTTAAGAAATTGGAAGAGGATTATCTGGACACTAAAGAATGGGAAGATATCGAAGAGGAAACGCTTGACAGAGGAACGGAACTGCTTAATTTATTATTGTATCTGAACGAGTGCGCTGATGAAAATATAACGCCAGAGTTAGAAGACTATCTGAAGGAGTTCTTGCTGGTTGATGAGGATGAGTTTCAGGATGAGTACCGTATTTATGAGCCCGTTATAGCTAACCAGATATTGATGGAAAGCCCGGTTAATGAAATAGCGAAGGTTGCCGCTAAACTCCCCGAAGATTCGGAACTGAACGAGATCTTTTATCCGATGATGTGCTTCTTCCAAAACCCTGAAGCTGATCAAACAGAAAAAGCGGTGATAGCGGAAAGCGCTGATGATAGAGAATTTACCATGCCGGTAATTGCCATATTACAATCATTTATTTAAACCTTAAAATTTTTATATGGAAAAGTCAGTACTACCCCCAAATCCCACTAAGGTGGCCACCAAATGGGCGTTAATAAACGCCGCAATTTGTATAATACTAACTTATGTTTACTTTTTTCTTGATATTGAGCAAGGTTCGGCTGTTCAATACTTAAGTTTTGTGCCATTTATCGCGTGTCTTCTTTTAACTCAAAAAGAATACAAAGAGCAATTGAGTGGTTTTATAACATTTGGGCAAGGTTTTTCATCGGGTTTTCGCTATGCTTTATTTACGGGATTAGTTATAGGAGTATTCACGATGTTATATTTATGGATATTAAATCCTGAAGCCTTAGAAAAGTCAGTGGAAACCGCTCGTGCAAGTATGGAAGCTAAAGGCAATATGTCCGATGATCAAATAGAAAAAGCGTTAGATATTACTAAGTCTTTAGGGCCTTGGATCGGTGGTTTTTCGGTAGCGGTTTTTTATGCTGCTACCGGTGCTGTTGTTTCATTAATTGGAGCAGCAATATTTAAAAAGGAACGTTCGGCATATGATATAGTTGACGAAGCTGTTGATCCCGAATAAAGAAATCCAAATTTTAGCAAACAGAAAAGGCCTTCAAATTTTGGAGGCCTTTTCTGTTTGTGATAAATGTGTTTTATTATTTCTTCATTACCTGTTTAATGATGTCATTGCCAAATACAAATACCATTAACGATATCAACAATACAAATCCAACTATCTGTGCGCGTTCCAGGAATTTATCGCTTAGTGGTTTGCCTTTTATCATTTCAATTATCAGAAATACGGCATGGCCACCATCTAAAGCAGGTATAGGCAACAAGTTGGTAAAGGCCAATACCATTGACAGGAAGCCTACCAGGCTCCAAAAGTGCAACCAATCCAACGTGGTACCAAACATGTTGGCAATACCTACCGGGCCTACAACGGCCTTGTTAAATTTAACATCGCCGGTAAATACTTTTGATAAGCCTTTAATATTATCGGTAAAAGTACCCCAGGCTTTGGATGCACCTACAGGCAAGGAACCGATCAAACCATATTTAACGGTAACGTCAGCAGGTAAGTTAAAATCAGCGTAAAAGCCAATTGTGCCTTCAGCGCTGATCTGCGCTGTCAAATGCCTGGTTGTATCTGAGCCGGCGCGCGCAATAGAAAGATCTACCGTCTTACCTTTATTTTGCTTAAGAGTGGCTTGTAGTTCATCGTAAAATTTGATCTGTGTATTGTTAACCGCAATTATGCTATCGCCTTTTAAAAGGCCTGCCTTAGCAGCTCCGCTATTTGGCGTAACGGAATCAACCGTAAATGTAGTACGCGGCCTGATGAATTGCTCAATGCCATAATCGGCCAGGTAACCAATTGTATTTGAAGGTACCTTAAGTTCAAATGTTTTACCATCGCGCTCAACAGTTAAAATGCTATGATCAAGCAGAACTTTTGAACTTATAAGCTCCTGGAAACGCTCTACAGGGTTGCCGTTAACCGCTATAATTTTGTCGCCGGGTTTAAGTCCTATTTTTTCGCCTATAATACCCGGGGCGATGCCGTTGGTTACGCTGTTGTTGGGGATGTAAGTTTCACCAACCTTAGCAGTTAACATCCAGAATATAAAAACACCCAATACTATGTTAACTATAATACCGCCCAACATAACAATTAAACGCTGCCACGCCGGTTTTGACCTAAACTCCCATGGTTGCGGGGGACCTGCCATTTGCTCGGTATCCATAGACTCGTCAATCATACCGGCAATTTTAACGTATCCGCCCAACGGCAACCAGCCTATACCATATTCAACATCCTTATATGTAAATTTAAAAAGGCTGAAATTCCAGGCATCAAAAAACAAATAAAATTTTTCAACCCTTATTCCAAAAGCCCTTGCGGCTAAAAAGTGGCCAAGCTCGTGCAGTATCACCAAAATCGAGAGCCCCAGTATCAACTGGCCAACCATTATTACTATACCCATATATTATTTTATATCAAATTGCAGCACCTTTAACGTTTTTGTGCTGTATTATATTTTGCGCAAATATGCGTGTTTCTTTGTCAGTATTCAAATAGTCATCAAGCGTTGGACGCTGCACATAAGCTATTTGTTTCATGCATGCTTCAATAATATCGCTCATTGCTAAAAAGCTTACTTTATCGCCTAAAAAGCCTGCTACGGCCACTTCGTTAGCAGCATTTATTATGCAGGGCATGTTGCCGCCCTTGTCCAGCGCTGCAAACGCCATAGCTAGATTACGGAAAGTACCCATATCCGGTTTTTCAAAGCTTAAATTAGGATATGCCGCGAAATCAAACCTTTTAAAATTATTCTCCAACCTATCCGGATAAGCCAGAGCGTATTGTATAGGCAGCTTCATATCCGGCAAGCCCATCTGCGCTTTAATTGAGCCATCCTTAAACTGCACCATGGAGTGAATTATGGACTGTGGATGCACGATAACTTCAATCTGATCATTGTTGATATCAAAAAGCCATTTTGCCTCTATCACTTCCAGACCTTTATTCATCAGCGTAGCCGAGTCAATAGTGACCTTAGCACCCATAACCCAGTTAGGGTGTTTAAGCGCGTGTTCGCGGCTCACAGTGGCTAAAAACGCAGTGTCTTTACCCCTGAATGGGCCACCTGATGCGGTAAGGATCAATTTTTCTATCGAAGTGCTTAATTCCCCAACCAAACACTGGTAAATGGCCGAGTGTTCAGAATCAACCGGTAAAATTTTAACATTATGCTTTTTAGCTAGGTCGGTAATTAATTCACCGGCAACAACCAGCGTTTCTTTATTGGCTAACGCGATGGTTTTACCGGCTTTAATTGATGCTATTGTGGGCTGTAGGCCCGCAAAACCCACCATTGCGGTTAAAACAATATCAATATCAGGATGGGTAACAGTATTGTTAATGGCTTCTATACCTGCAAGTACCTTTGTGGTAGTATGCAAAAGCGCATCCTTAACTTCGGCGTATTTAGCCGGATCGCATATTACCACATATTCAGGCTTAAACTTTAGCGCCTGCTGAATAAGTAAATAAGCGTTATTATTGGCAGTAAGTACAAAGGCTTTAAAAAGTGATGGGTTTTCGTTTATCACTTCCAGCGCCTGGGTGCCAATGCTGCCGGTTGAGCCAAGAATGGCAATATTTTTAGGATTGTTCAAATTGTATTATCAATCGCTATCATAGAAATCCTGATAGCGTAGGTTAAATTATTAGTCAATATATTCTTGTAGTCCGTCGGCTATCTTTCTGTCGTTAGATAAGCGTGGCACTTTATTCTGACCCCCAAGTTTTCCCTGCGATCGCATAAAGTTAATAAAAGCATCTTTTTTCAGGCTTCTTATTACCAAAGATTGCAAAATATTGCCATCAATCAGATCAAAATAGTAAATATTTTTTGCCTGGAGCGCCTTGTCAACTTTTGTCGAAAAGACAGCCATATCATGCGGTTGAGAACCAAATTCAACAAACCATTCGTGATAGGGTAGTTGACCCTGCTGGGGATTAACCTGAGGCGCTACAGTAAATTCAACTACATCAATTCCTTCTGCATTTGCCACGCTCATTAAAGCATGTTCCACCTCTTCGCCGATAACATGTTCACCAAAGGCAGATATGTAATGTTTTATACGTCCGCTAACTACAATTTTGTAAGGGTTTTTTGAAACGAACTTAACCGTATCGCCAATGCTGTAACCCCAAAGGCCTGCGTTGGTATTCATTATCAGCGCGTAGTTTTTGTCTAACTCCACATCTTCCAAACTCACCCTTGTTGGGTTATCATTAAAATATTCATCCGAAGGAATAAACTCATAAAATATACCTGAATCGACTAAAAGCAATAAGCCTTTCTCTTTTTGCGAATCCTGAAAAGCAATGAAGCCTTCAGACGCCGGGTAGGTCTCTATAGTATTGATGGCAAATCCAATACTTTCCTGAATACGCGCTTTGTAAGGCTCGTAGTTAACCCCGCCGTAAACATATAACTTAAAATTGGGGAAGATGTCCTTTATCTTCTTACCGCCCGAAGCAGCCGATAACCTGTCAAAATACATCTGACACCATGGCGGTATGCCTGATATAAGGCGCATATCTTCATTAAGCGTTTCAGCCACAATAGCATCTACTTTTTGCTCCCAATCATCAATACAATTAACCTCGTGGCTTGGCAAGCGGTTTTTTTGCAAATAAGCGGGTACGTGGTGCGCCACTATCCCGGATAATCTGCCGGTTGGTATGCCCGCCTTTTCGGCGAGCTCAGGACTGCCTTGCAGAAAGATCATTTTACCGTCAACAAAGTCGGATTTACCGGTTTCGTGAATATAACTCAACAACGCATTACGGGCAGCCTTAATATGCTCGGGCATGCTCTCTTTACTGATAGGGATATATTTTACACCTGAGGTAGTGCCGGATGTTTTGGTTAAATAAGCAGGTTTGCCGGGCCATAACACATCTTCTTCACCATCAATTACCCGTTTAATGTAAGTAGTAAGTTCCTCATAGTCGCGGATGGGTACCAGGCGCTTAAAATCATCGTAGGTTTTTATTTCATCAAAATGATGATCGCGACCAAAAGCGGTTTGTTTGGCTTGCGCTATTATTTTACGAAAAGTTTGTTGCTGAAGTGGTACTGCGTTAACGCGTATTTTCTCAATATCGCGGTTAACCCAGGCCGCGAAAACTTTGCTCAATATGGCTTTTAACCCCATCGCTTAATCTGTCTCGGCAATGCCGTCGTCCACATCCTGATGGGCGTAAACTAGTTTTCGGTAGGTTACCATCACTAACACCTGAACGGTAGGGAAGGCTATTACAAACCACAGATAAAAGGCAAGGCGTAAAATATAACTGTCTTCATCAGGCTCAAACAAACCGATAGAAGTAAGGATAATAAGCAATGTTGCTACCATAAAGCCTAAGATGATCAGCACCACGCTAAGCGTTTTAAAGAAATTATCTTTTGTGATCAGAAAGCTTTGTAAAAGTGCTTCGTAAGCGTGCGAATCCTCATCAACTACAAAGCAAACACAAAAAATAGACCGTATCAGCAAGTAACCAATAGCTATACCTTCCAGGATCTTAATTATGGTTTGAATTATAGGTTGTTTCTCTAACAAAAGGTTGATAAACCAAAATGTTGCAATAAGTATGGAGTAAGACAACCCGATTATAATAAAGCGAAAAGCCATGGCGAAAGAGGGCCATATCTCCCTGAACTCAAATTCGTAGTAGGCCTTATCCATCAGCGTAAGGATCAGTTTGTAAAAACTTAACGCTAAATAAGACTGTACCAGCATTTGTATAAAAAGCACAAGTAATTGGTAGCCTATCGAGTCGTCTAGCAACATAAACGAGTTCACGAACTCAGTAAAGCCAATTACCACTAAAGAAATTACAGAGTATATGGCCAGAATGGCAAAATTGCCTTTCAGTACACCCCATGATGTCTTTATAGTTTCTGCTACCGAAAAAGGATGGTACATGATATATTATACAGTAGGTAATTGTCTTTTTAACACAATGCGCTTCCAAAAATCCTGCATAAAGCCTAAACCATATGCCGTTAGCTGGATAAAGGAAGCTAACACCCCCAAAAATGCAATTTTTAGCGATTGGTTTTTCCACCACGCGTGAAAAAATATTAACAAAATTATCAGCGCCAATATAATATTGCAAAACATACCCAGCGGAGGGTAGAATATATTGCTTAATATCATAACTATAAGGAAAACTGTAAACGCCGCCGGGAAGAAGTGTACCGGTTTTAATGTACCTGGAAAGAACATATAGATGTTGATGCGTGCCCTGCCAAAAAAATGAATTTGCTTGTAAAACTGCATCAAATTAGTGCGGCGCTTGTGGTATACCCTAGCCTCGGGAATTAAACCGATCTTAAAACCGAAGGAATGTATGCGAATGCTGTATTCAATATCTTCGCCCAGACGGGTAATTTTAAAACCACCTGCCTTTTGCCATGCTGCCCTTGATAAACCCATATTAAAGCTGCGCGGATGAAACTGTCCCCCGATAGCCTTTTTATTGCCTCTGATTCCGCCTGTAGTAAACGGCGATGTCATGGCATAGCTGATGGCTTTTTGGGTAGGAGTAAAGCTATCGTGTGCGGCGTCGGGCCCGCCGTAAGCGTCGAGCCAATTACTGGCAAGGGAATCATTGACGATTTGAAGATAGTCCGCTGGTATCAGGCAATCCGAATCAAATATTATAAAGTAATCGCCTTTGGCACGCTCAAATGCGTAATTGCGGGCAAAACCCTGACCGCCGTTTTCTTTAACGTAATAATGCAGATCAAGCTTATCCGCAAAGCCCTTTACTATATCGGCAGCGTCCAGTTTTGAGCCATCCTCTATAACCAGCACTTCAAACTGTTTGTAGGTCTGTTGTACCAGGGTTTCCAGCAGTTCTTTAATCTCCTGCGGGCGGTTATATAAGGGGATGATTACGGAAAAAAACATTTTATTAGATTCAAGAATCAAGACGTTAGAGTCAAGATGCTTTCTTGCTTAAATTAATATTGATTAACAAACCTCACTAAAACTTAATTCTTGACTGTTGGTTCTTAAATCTTTAAATTACATCCTCAATTTGATACCTGTTACGGTCTGGTGAACTGCGGGCAACTAACTCCGCAACGAAGCCGGTTAAGAACAATTGCGAACCCAGTAAAATTGCCACCAACGCAAAATAAAATAATGGATTGTCAGTAGCATCACGGTAGGGTATGTGCAGATGGTACTTCGCGTTTTGCCAAATGATGTATTTTTTCTCTGCTACTATCCACACAGCCAAAACAAAGCCCAATAGAAAGCTCAGTGTACCCATCAATCCAAAAAAGTGCATGGGGCGCTTGCCAAACTTACCTACAAAGAATATGGAAAGCAGATCCAGCAGGCCATTAATAAACCTGCTCATGCCAAACTTGGTAGTGCCGTATTTGCGTGCACGGTGTTCTACCACCTGCTCACCAATTTTGGTGAAACCGGCCCACTTGGCAATTACCGGTACGTAGCGGTGCATCTCGCCGTAAACTTCTATGTTTTTAACCACGGCTTTGCGGTAAGCTTTTAAACCGCAGTTAAAATCGTGCAGGTTATCTATGCCCGACATTTTGCGCGTAGCCCAGTTGTAAACTTTTGTCGGTATGGTTTTGCTGAGCGGGTCATAACGCTTGGCCTTCCAGCCCGAAATCAAATCATACTTATCTTCGGTAATGCGGCGGTAAAGGGCGGGGATCTCATCCGGGCTATCCTGCAGATCTGCGTCCATGGTGATGATTACGTCGCCCTGGGCTTTTTCAAAGCCGGTGTTTAGCGCGGCCGATTTACCGTAATTGCGCCTGAATTTTACCCCTTTTATAAACGGGTTGTTCAGCCGCAGTTTGTTGATCATTTCCCATGATCCATCATTGCTGCCATCGTCAACCAGAACGATCTCGTACGTAAAGTTATTCTCGTCCATCACACGGCTTATCCATGTGGTTAGCTCGGGTAAAGATTCAACTTCGTTATATAAAGGTACTACTACTGATATATCCATTTATAGGGCAGGTTGTGAAAACCTATGCAAAAATATAAAAATAGGGCAATGGTTAAGATAATGTTAGTTAATGGCTTGTTAAATATTGTTAAATGGATTTTCAGGTGTCCCAAAAAAAAGGAATAACAGTTTTTTAAAACTATATTTTTTGCGTTAAGTTGGTGATTATTAATATTTTAATTAAAAATATTTTCCCAAAAATGGGACTAGTTATAAGTCAGCAAATTTAACTTTAATTATCTTTTAAATAATTGAAAACCAATTAATTGAAAAAAGTAAAAATTTGCATTTTTTTGGGACAAAATGGGACGTTTTTTTTGAAATTTGGGACAGCGTACTCCATAGTAGGACAATGCAGGCGATTTATTATAGCTAGCTGAAGGTCTGCTCAAAATAAACCTTAAACTTTTCTAAATCAACAAATTTTAAATCCGGAACTACACTAAACGGATCAGTTTCATCCGTGACATGTGAAAATCCTACAAAATCTGGTTCAATCTGCACCACGTAAAATTCATCATTATGCCAGATATCAATCATTTCACACCCTGACGCAAACTTGTCCCACTTGTGTTTTATTTGTTTGCTTTCCAAACAAGATATCAGATATGCTTGAATTTCTGAGTGATACATGGCAGCGTTATCTAATACGGATAATACCTGTCTTCTTCCTCCTCCTGCAAACCAAACTCTTTTTTTAGCGAAAATAAAATTCCGCTGCCTATCAGCGTGCAAACCATACTTGCTACCCACAGCCAATAACCCGACTTATAATCTGTAATGTACGATTCTTTGCCGGGACGTTGGTCGGCTATTTCTTTGCAGAGTAAAAACGACAGGGATAAAACCGTGGCGCCAATGCTAAAGTAAAGCGCTTTCTTAACATCTTTTTTCAGGAACCACCAGGCCGTCCAAAGTAATGGATTGGCGTACCAAACCATTCCGGCTATGCTTAAAATACCGCCTATGGCACCCAGGGCCACCAGGTGTAAGCCTATCCAGTTGCCACCGCAGTTACTTACGGTGCAAAAGCCCTCTTGCGTTAACGATAAAATGTATAGCAATACCGCTATTATTTTTACTACTCTAAGCGTTATGTTATAAGGTTTGTTAAGCATGCAGGGTAGCAAAGCTAAAGAAAAAAGGGAATGGTGCTATGTGTGGGCGGTCTTTATAACAAGATTTTGTCATATTGAGCGGTAGCGAAATATCTTATACACCTTACATGCGGAATGCCTGGTATAACATAATCTTACAAGATTCTTCGCTATCGCTCAGAATGACACCCTGTTTTAGATCCGTCACTATAAATCAATCAAACTGCTCCTGCAGCCTGACCAATCTATCAATCAGTAAATTCAATTTCTCTTGTTCAGATTTTACAAAGTGAGAGCGGATGTAGAAACTACAAAACAATATAAATGCCATGTAGCCGCCATAAGCGAAAGTTTTAAATGCTGCCGATGTGCTTTGCAAAACCTCGAAGAAATACAGCAACAGGCCGGTGCTCATTAATATAACATACAAATAGTACAGCCAGCCGTAAACATCGTTGCGGTTTTTTTGGTACTCTTTAAGGCTTTGTAAATATTCGGCAGGGTTAATGGTAACATCTTGCTTGCTGATGAT
>JADMIO010607255.1_pt1 | contig 16311 bp, 10 predicted proteins | sample 8958161 | NCBI WGS metagenome assembly JADMIO01 (sample SAMN16585339, study PRJNA669376) | soil metagenome | isolation source: Crop rotation soil | place: USA: Cullars Rotation, Alabama | collected 2011
GCCGCGACTTCAAGTCACGTGAATTCCAAGCTTCGGATCCCACTGTGCTGGAAAGCGGTGGTCGATCCGCTCGGCGGCTCGTACTACGTCGAGGCCCTCACCAACGACCTCGCCGAGCGCGCCTGGGCGATCATCGAGGAGGTCGAGGCGCTCGGGGGGATGACCAAGGCCGTCGACTCCGGCATGCCCAAGCTGCGCATCGAGGAGGCCGCCGCCCGCCGCCAGGCCCGCGTCGACCGCGGCGAGGAGGTCGTCGTCGGCGTGAACAAGTACCGCGCCGCCGACCCCGAGTCGGTCGACGTGCTCGACGTGGACAACACCAAGGTCCGTGAGCAGCAGATCGCCCGGCTCGACCACATCCGGGCCACGCGCGACGCCGCCGCCTGCGAAGCCGCCCTCACCGCCCTCCGCGAGGGCGCGGCGTCCGACGGGAACCTCCTGGCCCTCTGCATCGAGGCAGCCCGCGCCCGCGCCACCGTGGGCGAGATGAGCGATGCGATGGAGGCGGTGTTCGGCCGCCACAAGGCGGAGATCCGTAGCATCAGCGGCGTGTACGGCGCCGCCTACGAGGGGGACAAGGGCTTCGAGGCGGTCCAGCAGGACATCCGCGACTTCGAGCAGGCCCTCGGCCGCCGGCCGCGGATCCTCGTGGCGAAGATGGGCCAGGACGGCCACGACCGCGGGGCCAAGGTCGTGGGCACCGCGTTCGCCGACCTCGGCTTCGACGTCGACTTCGGGCCCCTCTTCGAGACCCCGGCCGAGGTGGCGCGCGCCGCGGTGGAGAACGACGTCCACGTCGTGGGCGTCTCCAGCCAGGCTGCGGGCCACAAGACGCTGGTCCCGCAGCTCATCGCCGCGCTCCGCGAGCACGGCGCCGACGACATCCTGGTGATCGTCGGCGGCGTGATCCCGCCGCAGGACTACGACTTCCTCTACGACGCGGGCGTCGTCGCCGTGTTCGGCCCCGGCACGAACATCCCCGAGGCCGCCGGGCGCGTGATCGAGCTCGTCCGCGAGCAGCACGCCGGCGGATGACCGCGCTGGCCGACCAGGTCAGCAGCGGCGACCGCCGGGCGCTGGCCCGGGCCATCACCCTGGTCGAGTCCACCCGCGAAGACCACCGGGCGGAGGCCCGGGAGCTGCTCGACGCGCTGCTCCCCCACACCGGCGGCGCGGTGCGCATCGGCCTGTCCGGGGCGCCGGGAGCGGGGAAGTCGACCCTCATCGAGTCGATCGGGCTCCACGCGGTCGAATCCGGGCACCAGGTGGCGGTCCTGGCCGTCGATCCATCGAGCACGCGCAGCGGCGGATCGGTCCTGGGTGACAAGACCCGGATGAGCGAGCTCGGGCGGCGGGACGAGGCCTTCATCCGCCCGTCGCCCAGCGGCGGCACGCTCGGGGGGGTGGCCCGCCGGACGCGCGAGGCGCTCCTCGTGTGCGAGGCGGCGGGCTTCGACGTGGTGATGGTGGAGACGGTCGGCGTCGGGCAGTCCGAGGTGGCCGTGGCCGACCTGGTCGACCTCTTCGTGCTCATCGCCGCGCCGGGCGGCGGGGACGAGCTCCAGGGGATCAAGCGGGGGATCATGGAGCTGGCCGACCTCGTGGTGGTGAACAAGGCCGACGGTGACCTCCTCCCCGCCGCGCGCCGAGCGGCGGCCGACCTCCGCAACGCCCTCCACCTCATGCGACCGAAGCGGCCCGACTGGGAGGTGGCCGTGCTCCTGGCCTCCGCCCTGGAGGGCGACGGCGTGCCGGAGGTCTGGGCGGCCCTGACCGACGGCCTCGATCGGCTGCGGGCGGCCGGCGCCCTCGACGCGCTCCGGGCGGACCAGGCCGTGGCCTGGATGTGGTCCGAGGTGCGCGAGGAGGCGGTGGCCCGCGCCCTCGCCGACCCGCGCGTGGCCGACCGGCTCGACGCGCTGCAGGCCGAGGTGCGCGACGGGCGCCGAGCCCCCACCAGCGCGGCGGCCGAGCTCCTCGGCGACCCCTGACCCCGCCGGCGGCGGGGGCTATCCGCGACGCAGGAGGCGACGGCGGACGATCGAGCCGCCGCGGCGGACCGTGAGGCGGGCGGCCCCCCACGGTGTGGTGGCGGCGGCGACCTTGCGGTGGAGCTCGGCCCGCTCGGCGTCGCTGGCGGCGACGTAGCCGTCGTGGTGGACCTGGAGCTCGTGGCGGGCCCACCGGGCCTGCTCCGCGTCGGCCCGAGCCGCCGCCAGCTCGCGGTGGAGCGCCGCCAGCGGTCCCGCCGCGCCGCGCGCGAGCACCAGCGCCTCCCCGTCGAGGACGGCCGCCACCGCGCTGTCCAGGTGGGCGAGGTCCTCCGGCGCGACCGCCGAGCAGGTGGTGTCGTCGAGGTCGTAACGCCCGCACCACATCGTGGCGCGGGCCAGGCCGGCGACGGTGTGGGCGGCCTGGCCGGCGTGGTCGAGCACGCCGGCGGCCAGGGCCGCCTCCGGCACCGCGTAGGCGGCCGTCGGCACGGCTCCCGTGAGGCCGCGGCCGACGAGGTCGAAGTGGGCGACGTCGATCGCCCTGCCGTCGGCGTCCCGGCACCCGGCGACGACGACGCGCCCCGGGGCCAGGCTGGCCCCTTCGGCGAAGGCGGAGATCCAGGCCGGGTCGACCCGCTCGCCCGGGCCGATGGCGCAGAGGTATCGGCCGTCGAGGACGACGAGGGCGGCATCGAGCTCGCCGAGCTCGCGCACCACCACCACGTCGGCCGCGCTGATCCCCACCGCCTCGGCGATGGCGTCGGCATCTCCGCCATCGGGAGCCACGACCACGACGCGGAAGTCGCGCAGCGTCTGCGCGGCCAGGTCCGCGAGCACCGAGGCGCGCTCGTCGGCGGGGACGAGGACCGCCACGGTGGCGAACGCCGCCGCGGTCTCCGGCTCACCGCCCCGGAGGACCTCACCCGCACCCCCGAGCGGGCCCGCCGGGTCGAGGACGTAGGACCGGACGAACTGGTAGGTGGCGGCGTGGCGATCGGCGTCGGCCCGCACCGAGCGGAGGAGGTCGTTGAGCGGGCTGCCCGGCCGGAGCTGCGGTGCGTCCGGCGGGTCGCACTGCTCCGTGACCTCCAGCACCACGTCGTCGATCCCCTCCGGGACCCAGCCGGCGGAGACGGGCAGCGCCACGGCCCGGCCCTCGTCGAAGAACTGCACGTGGGTGTGGTCGAGCAGGCCCGTGGTCCGCACGTCCCATCGCCCGAGGAGCAGCTTCCCGGCCACGTCGAGGTGGGTGACGTTGGGGAGGCTGAGCACGAGACGGGTGCCCGCGTGGTCCGCCGCCAGCTGCGCCACGGCCGTGACGCAGGCCCAGGGGTCGCGCACGTGCTCGAGGGCGTCGAGCGCGAGCACGGCCACGAGCGGGCGAGGGCCCAGCTGCGCGGCGAGCACGCGGTGCAGGACGTCGGCCGGCTGCTCGAGGTCGAGCGGCGCGGTCTCGAACCCGCGACCGGCGAGGTCGGCCAGGCCGTCGGCGTCGAGGTCGAGGCCGACGTAGGTGAGGCCGAGGTCGCGCAGCGGCTCGGCCACCGGCCCGTACCCGCAGCCCAGGTCGAGGACCACGCCGCTGGTGGCGCCGATGGCCTGCACCAGCCGGACCGCGCTCCCGTAGGAGCTGTCGGGGTCGAAGGCCCGTTGGTACGGCGCGGGGGTGGCGTCGTCAGCCACGGGCGGCCGCCTCGGGGTCGCACAGGAAGTCGTAGATGCCGCTGAGGGCGGCCGGCCAGCTGCCGTGGCGGGCGGCGATGTCGCGGAGGCCCTCCTGCGAGAGGCGCTGGCGCAGCGGCACGTCCTCCACGAGCCGGCCGATGGCCTCGGCCAGGCCGTCAATGGTGCGCGGCGTGCGCAGCGCGTTGCGCTCGTGCTCCATGATCCAGTCGCCCGCCGGGTTGTCGAAGGCGACGACGGGCACGCCGCAGGCCATCAGCTCCAGCGGCAGGTACGACGGGTGCTCCGACAAGGTGAGGGCGATGCCCGCGTCGCAGGTGCGGTAGAGGGCGCCCGTGTCCCGGTAGTCGAGGAGCCCCCGGTGGTCGATCCCGCGCCCGAGGTCCTCGGGACGGGCCCACGAGCCGGCGGTGACGATGTGGACATCGGATCCGAACCGGCGCTTCACGAGGTCGAGGGCGGGGCCGGCCAGCTCCCAGCAGTTCCGCCAGTGCCCAGGCCGGGCGTAGAGGAACACTCGGGCCGGGCCGTCGTGGTCGAGCGGGCGTCGGCCCTCGGCGTGGAACACCGACGTCTGCACGGCGGGCATGAACGACCAGCCCGCGCCCCGGTACTTCGCTCGGTAGATGTCCCGCAGCCGGTCGGTGTTGCACAGCCCGTAGAGGCCGAGGTCGTAGGTCTGCTCAGTGAGGGCGTACATGGAGCCCGCCGCGTAGAACATCGGCTCGAAGTCCTGGATGAGGTAGCAGCGGCGACGCGTGCGGGTGAAGTGCGCCACCGCGTAGGCGGTGACCCACAGCGTGGCGATCGAGACGTCGGCGTCGGGCGCGTTGCGCTCCATCGACTCGACCGAGCCGTCGTAGAAGGCGACGGGACTCCCCGCGAGGCGCGGGAACGCCGCCGCCAGGGCGGACTCGAAGAACGACGGGTTGGCGTTCGCCATGAGCACGAACTGGTTCTGCACGCCGTGGTCGGCGGCCAGCTGGTCGGCGATGCGCAGCGCGGTGTTGATGCCGCCGTAGAACGGGCTGTCGATGTCGGGGAAGCACCAGTTCACGGTCTGCACCGGCTGGTGGCCCACGACCTCGGCATGCCGCGCTTCCACCATCGGCCGCGTGGACGAGTCGGCCCGGCAGATCGATCCGAGCCACGTGGTCTCGGCCTCGTCCGTGGTCTGCCGGAACACCTGGTAGGGCCGGCCGAGGCGCGCCATCATCCCCGCCATCGCCGGTGGCTCGGCCGAGGGCCGCAGGGTGGGCCGCGACGACGTGAGCGAGAGGTTGGGCGAGAAGTACGGGTCTCCCCCGACCACCCACTTCTGGTAGCGCCAGTACGAGGCGAAGAAGTCGCCTTCGGGGACGTCGGCCCCTCGGGTCGCCGACTCGAGGTGCCGCACCTCGGTGAACGGGCTGCACACGTTGCGGAGCCCGAGGAACGTGGTGTCGAGGCCGAGCACCACGTCGCTGCCGCAGAGCACGAACCGCTCGTCGAAGCCGCCCACCTGCTCGAACACCTCGCGCCGCACGGCCACGCACGCAGCCGTGACCGAGAGCGAGTTGCGGTACCAGCGGGTCGAGCCGATGAGGCTGTCCTCACCCGGGTGCATCCCCTGGAACAGGTGGTCGGCGAAGCCGCCGAGGCCCACGACCACCCCGCCGTGCTGGATCCGGCCCTCCGGGTCGATGAGCTGCAGGCCGACGAGCCCGACCTCGGGCCGGCGGGCCCAGCCGGCCAGCTCCTGGAGCCACGTGGGGTCGACGGCCACGGTGTCGTCGTTGAGGAAGACGAGGAGCTCGGCGTCCACGGTGCCCGCGAGCACGTTGTTCACGCGGGAGTAGTTGAACGGCTCCGTCCACCACAGGATCTCGAGGTCGAGGTCGAGCTCCTTGGCCAGGTCGGCGTACCACGCCTCGTTGGCCTCGTTGCGCTCGCCGTTGTCGACGATGCGCACGATGACGTCCGGGTAGTCGGTGTCCGCCAGCGACCGCAGGCAGCCCTCCACCAGGGGCCGGTTGTGCCGGGTGGGGATGAGCACCGCGGCGCTCGGCCACGTCGCGGGCGTGTACCGCACCCGCACGGCACCGGGCGTGTCGAGGACCTCGACCTCCTGGGGCCCGTCGCCGCGGCGGTGCACGTGGGCGGCGACGAGCGCGGCGCCCCCGGCCAGCGGGTCGGGGCGGCGCACGAGGTGCACGAGCACGTGGGGCACGCGCACGACGGCTTCGGGGACGAGGTCGAGCGAGAGCAGGGCGTCCCACCACCGGGCGTCGCCGGCCTGCTCGCTCCCGACCAGGGCCCCGATGCGGCCGCGACGCAGCGCGAACGAGCGGCCGAGGTAGTTCGCCGACAGCAGCACCTCGGGCGACCACGACGGGCGGACGCGCGGATCGTCGACCAGGCCGTCGGTGCCGATCACGTCGTCGTCCCAGTGGACGAGGTCGGCCATCGGCCGCTCCCACGCCGCCGCCGCGATCCGGAACACCAGGTCCGGCTCGCACAGGTCGCCCGCCTCCAGCACGACCACGAGGTCGCCGGGATCGCCGTCGGGGAGCACCGACCAGGGCTCGGCCTCGGGCGCCGCGGCGATGCGGTCGTCGCCGAGGTCGAGGCGGGCGCCGCCGACGACGATGGCCCTCCACCGCACGTCGGTCTGCAGGAGCAGCGAGCGCAGCGTGCGGGCCAGGTCGGCCTCCTGGTCGAGCCCCGCGTGGATCGCGAACGCGACGCCGACCGACGGCGCGCGACGGTCGTCGGCCACCACCCGACGCTGGGCGGCGAGGTCGGCCGGCGGGGTCCGGTGGTCGGCCAGCCACGCGGCGTAGGACTTGGCCGCCTTCGGGCGGCTGCGCGACCAGGCGCTGCGCAGCTCCTTCAGGTGGTCGCGCAGGTCGCGCCCGGCGCGCACGCCGACCGCCGCGACCTCGCGCCGCGCGGTGCCCACGGGGAGGTAGCGGCCGGCTGCCTCTCGGAGGTGCGCGCGATCCAGGTCCACGGTGCTCCTCGGGTCTCCGTCAGGTGCCGGAGCCCTGGGGCGCGGCCCAGGTCCCCAGCAGGTCGATCTTCCCCATGATGGGCTCGTCGCCGGGCTGGACGTGGAGCACCACGGTCCGGTCCTGGTAGTCGAGGCGCACCATCCCGTGAGCGTCGTGGATCGCGACGCTCAGGTCGTACTCGCCGGGGCCGAGGGCCAGGCTCGGGATCCGGTAGTCGATGTGGCCCTGGCCGCTCAGCACGAGGTCGGGGAGGCGGTCGCCGGTGCGCACGCCCGGGTTGGCGATGTGGACCCCGGCCATGTCCTCCACCGCGAACGAGAAGTTGGGCCGCTCGACCGGTCGGTGCGCGTCGTAGTGCACGCGCACCGTGAGCGGCTTGCCGGTGTGGGCCGCCGGCACGTGTCGACCGTCGTCGTCGACGAACTCCACCGCGCGGATCGTGATCGGCTTCTGCCCCGCGTCGAGATCGAGCTGGGCGACACCGCCCTCGGCGATCCGGCGCAGCTCGTCGCTCTCGAGGCGCTCCGCCTCCACGGTGTTGACCTGCTCGAGGTACGACCGGACGACGTCGGGTGCCGGTCCCGACTCCAGCAGGCGGCCGTGGTCGAGCCAGGCGACCTCGTCGCACAACGTCTGCATCAGCCCGAGGCTGTGGGACACGACCACGATCGTGACGCCCTGGCGCTTCAGCTTGTAGAGGTGGTCGAAGCAGCGGCGCTGGAAGTCCTCGTCGCCGACGGCGATCACCTCGTCGATGATGAGGATCGACGGGTCGACGTGCACGGCGACCGAGAAGCCGAGCCGGACGTACATGCCGCTCGAGTACACCTTCACCGGGCTGTCGATGAACTCGGCCAGGCCGGAGAAGTCGATGATCTCGTCGATGCGCTCGTCGATCTGCTTGCGGGTCAGCCCGAGGATGGCGCCGTTGAGGTAGGTGTTCTCCCGGCCCGAGAGCTCCGGGTGGAAGCCGGCGCCGAGCTCGAGCAGCGCGGAGACGCGGCCGTCGATCGACACCGAGCCGCTGGTCGGCCGGTGGATGCCGGACATCACGCGCAGGAGGGTCGACTTCCCGGAGCCGTTGTGGCCGATGAGCCCGAAGGTGCTGCCGTGGGGCACGGTGATCGAGACGTCCCGCACCGCCCAGAACTCGTCATAGCGGCTCCCCCGCTTCCGCGTGACGAGCTCCTTGAGGCTCGACGTGCGCTCCTTGTAGAGCCGGAACCGCTTCGACACCTGGTCGACGACGATGGCGTGGTCGTGGCTCGCCACTAGAGCTCCTCCACGACGTTGCGGGAGATCCGCTCGAAGATCCACCAGCCGAGCACCAGCACGACCAGCGGCACCACGAGGAGGTAGGTGCAGGTCGACGCGGACGGGAGCTCGAGGGCGTAGAAGATGCTGCGCGACGCGGCGACGAACTGCGCGAGCGGGCTCCACTCGATGATGGCGTGGATGGGGACGCCGCCCATGCGCCCCGGGATCCGGTCGAGCGTGTAGATGATCGGCGTCCCGTAGAAGAGCATCTGCAGTCCGATGCCGACGAGGTAGCCGACGTCGCGGAAGTAGACGTTGCCGATGCTGAGCACGAGGCCGAGGCCCAGCGCGAACGCCAGCAGCAGGAGGAGGAGCACCGGGTAGAGCAGGAAGGTCCACGACACGTTGCCGAGGATGACCATCACCCCGGCGAGGATCGCCGCCTCGATGCCGGCCTGGTACAGGGCGGTGAGCGAGTTGGCGATCGCCGGGCAGGACGGCGGGAAGTACACCTTCTTCAGCAGCGGGCCGGCGCCGGTGAGCGCGGCCATCGAGCCCTGCAGCACGGCGTTGAAGAAGTTCCAGACCACCAGCGCGGCGAAGAGGTAGAGCGCGAACGACTTCAGCTCGCCGTTGCCGGCGACCGGTGGCGGCGACGGCAGGAACGTGCCGAACACCACCGTGTAGATCCCGAGCGTGAGCGCGGGGCTGAGCAGCGACCACAGCCAGCCGAGGACGCTCTTCTTGTACTTGGACGACAGCTCGCGGCGGGCCAGGTTGCCGATGAGGCCTCGGTAGCTCCAGAGCTCGGTGGCGGTGGTGATCACGGGAGGCTCAGCGTCGGCGGGAGAGGGTGCGCCGGACGAGTCCGGCCGAACGTCGGGCGAGCAGGGTGCCCTGGCCCTCCGGGAGGCGCGCCGACCGGGGGCGGTCGACCAGGTCCGGAGCCTGCCAGGGATCGGAGCAGTACTCGACGAGGGGAAGGGCAACGCTATCCCAGCCCCGCGCGGCGCCGGCAACCCGCGCGCGCTGGGCGCAGTCCGCTCGGCGATCGGGGTCGCGCAGCCGCCCGATCGCGGCGACGAGGCCGTCGAGGTCGCCGGGCGCCACGACCTCGCCGAGGTCCTCGCGGGCGACGAGCTCGGACAGCTCGTCGCCGGCCGAGCACAGCACGGGCCGTCCGGCCCACAGGTAGTCGAGGATGCGCGTGCGGTAGGCGAAGGTCGTCTCCACGTGGTGCCGGTGGAGCGACACGCCCACGTCGGCGTCGGCCAGCAGCGCGGCGCGGTCGGCGTGGGGCGTCCACCCGTCGGCCAGGAGCACCCGGGACCCGAGGAGGCCGAGCTCGTCGGCCCGCCGGACCACGCGGTCCACGATGGGCATGGCCGGCACGTCCGGCGACGGGTGGCGCACGCCCATGAAGTGGGCGACCACGCGGTGGTCGTCGATGGCCGCGATCGCCTCCACCAGTAGGAGCGGGTCGAGCCACTCGTAGACGCCGCCGCCCCAGAGGAGCACGAAGGCGTCGTCGGCCACGGCGCCGGTCGACCGCAGGGCACCGGGCCGCTCGGCCGAGAACGGCGCAAGGTCGGTGCCGTAGGGCACCACCCGGAGGAACCCGTCGAGGGCGGGGTCCGCCGCCACGAGGCGGGGGTTGACCCGGCCCAGGGCGGACAGCTCCCCCACCAGGAGGTGGCGCTGGCGCTCCGACGCGCAGAGGACGAGGTCGGCCGCCGCCAGCTGGTCGAGCCGGACCCGCACCGCGACCCCGTGGATGGCCTCCTGGCGCTCGAGGGGGTCGTGGGCGTGCTGGAACAGGGCCTCGAGGGGGGCGGGGTCGTAGGCGTCGGCCACGAGGCGCAGCCCCGGGCGCTCCACGATCCAGGGGTGCTCGTCGAGCACGGGACCGAAGAGGACGAGGACGTCGACGCCCTGGAGGGCCCGCTCCATCGCCGCCCGATCCCTCCCGGCGACGCGGACCTCGAGGTCCGCGGGGGCCTCGGCCGGCTCGTTGCGGGCGATGATCCGCACGTCGGCCACCCGGCCGACCTGGCGGGCCAGGGCCAGGGCGCGGATGGCCGGTCCGGCCATGCGAGGACCGATGGCGTCCGCGACGACGAAGGCGACCACCCGTCTCACCTGGGAGACGCTACTGCCAGCGCCCCGAGGTCCCGGGGTGCGCCTAGATCGAGGAGCCCCTCCTCCCGTAGGCTGCTCACCCTCATGTCAAGGTTCAGGTCGACGCTCAGGTCGACGTCCAGATCGAGGTCGAGGGCTGGGCGTCCGGTGTCGGTGGGGCGCGGTCTGGTGGCGGGCCTGATGGTGCTGGCCGTGGCCCTGGGCGGGGGGCTGGGACCGGCCGCCGCCGCCGGCGACCCCCGGGGCGCCAACCGGATCTCCGAGGCCCCCGGCACCCAGGTCGACCCTGCCGCCCCCGTGGTCTCCCTCACCTTCGACGACGGGCCCCACCCCGACTACACGCCCCGGATCCTCGACATCCTCCGCCAGTACGACGCGAAGGCGACCTTCTTCGAGCTCGGGATGAACGCGGAGCGCTATCCCGAGGTCACCCGCCGGGTGGTCGCCGAGGGCCACGTCCTCGGCAACCACACGTGGGACCACAAGCGCCTCACCCAGCTCCCCGACGACCGGTTCGACTTCGAGATCGACCACACCACCCAGGTGCTGCAATCGATCTCCGGCGTCGAGGTCGTCTGCACCCGGCCGCCCTACGGCGACGCCGATGCCCGGATCGTCCAGAAGCTGGCCGAGCACGGGCAGGCCAGCGTGGTGTGGAGCGCCGACAGCCGCGACTTCGAGAAGCCCGGGGCCGACGCCATCGTCCAGCACGCGCTCGAGGGCCTGCGCCCCGGCGGCATCATCCTGATGCACGACGCCGGCGGCAACCGCGAGCAGACCATCGCCGCCCTCCCCCGCATCATCGAGGGCATCCGGGCCCGCGGCTACCAGATCGTGCCGGTGTGCGACCGCCGGAGCCACAAGCCCACCGGCCACATCGACGCCATCGAGAGCCCCGCGCCCGAGACGGTGCGCGTCACGGGCTGGACGGCCGATCCCGACACGCACGACCCCACCCGGGTCCACGTCTACGTCGACGGTGCCGCCGTGGCGGAGGGCGTGGCCGACCAGCCCCGGCCCGACGTGGCTGCCTCGACCGGGCTGGGCGACCGCCACGGCTTCCGCATCGAGGTGCCCGCCAGCCCGGGTCCGCACCGCGTCTGCGCCTACGCCCTCAACGCCGGGCTGGGTGACACCAACGTCGAGATCGGCTGCGCCGAGGTCACCGTGGCCGAGACCCCGTGGTTCGACCGCATGGGCCGCCTGCTGCAGCTCCTCACCGAGTCCGAGCGCTGGGAATCGCCCGTCGTGCCCCCCGCCGGCCCCGTCCTCACCGGCCTCTACGACACGTTGGTCCCCGCCGACGCCGGCGGCTGACCCGGACCCGCCGGTGTCGCTGCCTATCCTTGCCGAGTGCTGAACCGACCGGTCCTCCGCGCTTGGGTTCGGGCCACCCTTGCTCTTGCCCTCCCGCTGACGGCCCTTGCGGTGGCCTCCGACGCGGCCCTGGCACCCACCCCGGCGGCCGCCGACACCTCGTTCACGTTCAGCGGCGGGGGGTTCGGCCACGGCGTGGGCATGAGCCAGTACGGGGCACGCGGCGCGGCACGGGCCGGCCTCACCTACGAGCAGATCCTCGGCCTGTACTACACGGGCACGACCGTCGGCATCGGGGCCGAGCCCAACGACCTGCGCGTGCGCGTCGGCGTGCCGGCCACCGCCACCGTCGGGAGCACCACCGACATCGGCAGCGGTGAGATCACGCTCCTCGTCGACGGGAACTGGGTCGGCGTCGCCAACCGCGGGCAGGTCATCAACCTCAGCACGAGCGGCGGCAAGGTCCAGGCCCGCATCGGCGACGGTCCGACCACGTCGGGCGGCTACGCCGCGGTGGAGTACGGCTACTCGGGCTCGATCATCCAGGTCGGCCCGAGCGGCACGCGCTACGACCGCGGCGTCCTCGTGGCCACGCCCAACGGCAGCAACGTCCAGCTCAACATCAACCGGCTCACCATGACCGAGTACCTCTACGGCCTGGCCGAGATGCCGTCGTCGTGGGAGACCGCCGCGCTGCAGACGCAGGCGGTGGCCGGGCGCAGCTACGCGATCAACCGGCGCCGCGGCCCGGCGCAGAGCTTCGACCTCGAGGCCACCACGTCCGACCAGGTGTACTCCGGCTACGACAAGGCGGCCGGCGGGTCGTTCGACCGGTGGAAGAGCGCCGTCGACTCCACCGCCGGCAAGGTCGTGAAGGCCCCCGACGGCTCCACGGCCAACGCGCTCTACTCGTCCGGCCACGGCGGGATCAGCGAGGACAACGACTACGTCTTCGGCACCTCCACCGGCCCCGGGACGCCGGTCTCGTACCTCCGCTCGGTCACGGATCCCTACGAGGCCAACAGCAACAACCCGCTCTACCGGTGGACCCGCCAGTTCACCGGCGCCGAGCTCGGCGCGTGGTTCGGCGTCGGGACCGTCACCGACGTCCGCTTCAACGGGCCGTTCGGCAAGTCGGGCCGCATCGACCGGGCCCAGGTGTCCATCACCGGCACGGGCGGGAACGAGACCGTGCGGGGCGACGCGTTCCGGCGCACGATCAACGACAACGTGCCGTTCGATCGCGAGCTGCCCTCCACCCTCCTGCTGTTCACGCCCACCGGCCACCTCGACAACGTCCGGACCTCACCCGGCGGCATCACCGCCGACGGCTGGGCGTGGGACCCGAGCAACAGCGGTGCCACTCCGGTCGACATCTACGTCGACGGCGCGCTCAAGCTCCGCGGCGCCGCCGACAAGCCCCGACCCGACGTGGGTGCGGCGGTGCCCGGCGCCGGCGACAACCGCGGGTTCTCCCTCTTCGTCGCCCTCGGCGAGGGCACCCACCGCGTCTGCGCGAACGCCATCGACGACGCCAACCAGCTCAACCCCGAGCTCGGGTGCCAGTCGGTCAACGTGCCCTCGGGCGCGACCATCGGGAACTTCGAGAACGCGGGCGCCGCCACCGACGGCATCGCGGTGTCCGGCTGGGCCCTCGACCGATCCCGGACCGCCTCCATCGACGTGCACGCGTACGTCGACGGAGCGTTCGGCGCTATCGCGAAGGCCGACGTCACCCGGACCGACGTCGGCAGCGCCTTCCCCGGCTACGGCAGCGCCCACGGCTTCGCCTTCATCGTGCCCGCCGCTCCGGGCAGCCACGAGGTGTGCGTGTTCGGCATCGACGACGGAGGTCCGAACCCCAAGCTCGGGTGCAAGCGCGTCACGGTGGCCGGCGGGTCCCAGGGCACCAAGGGCAACCTCGAGGGCGTCCGCCGCCCCAACGGCGGCGACCCGCTGACCCTGGAGGTCCGCGGCTGGGCCCTCGACCCGGACACGTCGGCCTCCACCCAGGTCCACATCTACGTCGGCGGGCCGTACCCCGAGGGCAAGTTCGGGGGGAGCGGGGTGGCCGATCGCGCTCGACCCGACGTCGCGGCGGCGGTGCCCGGCGTGGGTGACAAGCACGGCTTCACCTTCACCATCCCCTACGCGCCCGGCCACCCGCGGGTGTGCGCCCACGCCATCGACACCAACGGCGGCGGCAACACCATGATCGGCTGCGCCACCCCGCCCAACGTGGGCCCCATCGGCAACTTCGAGGGCGCCGTGCGCAGCTCGGGCACCGAGCTCCGGCTCACCGGCTGGCTGCTCGACCCCGACGCCACCGGTCCGGTCACGCTGCACGTCTACGTGGGCGCGCCCTACGGGCAGGGCGGCACGTTCGGCGGGGCCTTCACCGCCAACGCCGCCCGCTCGGACGTCGGGCAGGCCTTCCCGGGCTACGGCGACGGCCACGGCTTCGACGTGCGAGTCACCGTGCCGTCGGGCTCGACGCCGGTCTACGTGTACGCGATCGACGACGCGGGCGTGCTCAACACCCTGGTCGGCAGCAAGAGCGCCTAGGTGGCATCGCCGCGCCGGGTGTTCCTGGCGACCTTCGTGGTGTGCTGGGCGCTCGCCACCGCGTGGTCGGCGGCGTCCCCCCCGTTCAGCGGGCCCGACGAGACCGCTCACGCCCTGCGGGCCTACTCCGCCGGCAAGGGCCAGGTCGTGGGCCGCGACGGGGGCGAGATCCAGGGCATCATCGGCGAGACCACCCTCGTCGACGTGCCGCGGTCGCTCGGTGACCTGACCACCCGGATCGACTGCTTCGCGTTCCAGCCCCAGGCCCTCGCCACGTGCGCGACCGACGTCGTGGTGGGCCGGGGCACGGCCGAGTACGTCGACACCTCGGGTCGCACCCCGCCCGCGTACCACCTGGTCGTGTCGCCGCCGCTGCTCGTGTCGCCGCACCTCAGCGGCCTCTACCTCTCGCGCCTCATCGGCTCGGCCATCACCGCCGCGCTGGTCGCCGGCGCGGTCGCGGTCGCGTGGAGCCGGGGGCTCCGGACCACGCTGCTCGGCGCGTTCCTGGCCTGCACCCCGATGGCGTGGTTCATGGGCGGCGTGCTCAACCCCAGCGGGCTCGAGATCGCCGGCGGCATCGCCCTCTGGGTGGCCGGCGCCGCCATCCTCCACGACTGGGAGCACGAGCGGCCGACGGGCCGCGGCGCGCTGGTGCTGCTCGGCGCCAGCGGGGTCGGCCTGGCGCTGGCCCGCAGCCTCGGGCCGCTCTGGGTGGCCCTGATCGGCGGGGTGCTCGCCGTCCTCGCAGTGATCGCCGGCACCCATGCCCGCGCGTGGCGTGACCGCGGCCTCCAGCTCGCCGCCGCGGTGATCGCGCTGAGCGCGCTGGCGAACCTGATCTGGATCAAGGCCGTCGGCACGCTCGAGAACGACACCGTGTTCGCCCACGACACCTTCCGCGCCGCGATCTCCCACAGCCTCGGGCGGCAGTGGGGGATGTGGCGGTCGGTGTTCGCCAACTTCGGCTACCTCGACACCGTCCCCCCCGAGGGCGTCCACGTGGCCTGGGCCGCCAGCTGGGTCGTGCTCGGCGTGGTGGCCCTCAGCATCGTGCGGCGCTGGGAGCGCTGGACCGTGCTGGCGCTGCTGGCGGGTGCCGTGGTGGTGCCCGCGGTGATCGAGGCCTCCCAGTGGAACCAGCTCGGCCCCGTCTGGCAGGGCCGGTACACACTCCCCCTCCTGGCCGGCGTGCCGATCCTGTCCGGGTGGATCCTCGACCGGCACCGAAGCGCGCTGCCCAGCGCGCCGTCGCTCGCCACCGGCCTCGTGGCGATGGTCACGATCGCCCACGGCGTCGCCTACTGGTTCGCCATCCGCCGCTACGCCGTCGGCACCTACGGCTCGGTCTGGTTCCTCGGCGCCGACCGCACCTGGCTCGGCTGGAAGCTGGTCCCCGTCACCCTCGGGGGGCTGGTGGTCATCGCGGTGGTGGGCGGGTGGGCGGCGCTGCTCGTGCGCCCCCGCGGCGACGGTGCGGATCCCGGGGCGGTGGAGACCGCCCTGTAGGGTCGCAGCCGTGTCCAGCGGGCTCGAGATCGCGGTCCTGATCCCTTGCTACAACGAGGAGACGGCGATCGCCACGGTGGTCGACGACTTCCGCGCCGCCCTCCCCACCGCCACGATCTACGTCTACGACAACAACTCGAGCGACGGCACGGCGGCCGCCGCCGAGGCGGCCGGCGCGATCGTCCGCCACGAGCGACGGCAGGGCAAGGGCAACGTCGTGCGGCGGATGTTCGCCGACATCGAGGCCGACGTCTACGTGATGGTCGACGGCGACGACACCTACCACGCGCCCTCGGCGCCGAACCTCGTCGACCTGCTCCTCGACGAGGACCTCGACATGGTCGTGGGATCGCGCGCTCCGCTCGACGACTCCGTGCACCGCCGCGGCCACGCCGCCGGCAACGCCGCGTTCACCGGCCTGCTGCGGGTGCTGTTCGGCGGTGACTTCACCGACGTGTTCTCCGGCTACCGGGTGATGTCACGCCGCTTCGTGAAGTCCTTCCCGGTGCGGTCCGACGGGTTCGAGATCGAGACGGAGCTGTGCGCCCACACGCAGGAGATCGCCGCCACGGTGATGGAGGTGCCGACCCCGTTCCAGGAGCGGGCGGCGGGCACCGAGAGCAAGCTGCGCACCGGACGCGACGGCATCCGGATCCTGTTCTCCGCCTTCCGGCTCTTCGAGAGCATGCGACCGCTCCAGTTCTTCGGCGGGCTGGCCCTGGTGCTCACCGGGATCTCGATGTCGCTGGGCCTGTCGATCTTCGAGGAGTTCCGGCGCACCGGCCTGGTGCCCCGCTACCTTTCCAGCACATTGGGATCCTAAGCTTAGAATTCCACGTGGACAAGTTGTCGCG
>JADMIO010957510.1_pt1 | contig 16311 bp, 11 predicted proteins | sample 8958161 | NCBI WGS metagenome assembly JADMIO01 (sample SAMN16585339, study PRJNA669376) | soil metagenome | isolation source: Crop rotation soil | place: USA: Cullars Rotation, Alabama | collected 2011
GCTGGCATAGTTAGGTATTTTTACCTTTTATAAACGATTAGTTTACCTGCACAATTCCATTCTTAATGGCAAACAATACTAATCCTATCCTGCTTTTTACATTGAGTTTTTCGAATAATGCATCCCTATATCCGTCGATAGTTCGTGGACTAAGATGCATTTCGGTGGCGATTTGTTTATAGGTAAGTTCGGTTGAAGCCAATTTTAGGAATTCGATTTCGCGATCATTCAATTGTAGTACAAGTTTGGTGTCACTATTATCGTCCTCGAGGTGGTGAATCGAATGAATAAGCTTTCCTGTTACCATTTCTGAATAATAGAAACCTTTTGTCATTACGGCCTCAATAGATTGTTTCAATTCGCTGGGTTTCGATTCTTTCAGCAAGTAACCCCTGGCTCCATTTCTAATCATCCTGATAATTGCCTTTTCATCGTCGTACATGCTTAATGCCAGCACATGAACCAAAGGGAAATTCTCTTTCAACCAGAGTGTTGCATCGTAGCCATCCATCCGTGGCATGTTTATGTCCATCAGAATCACATCTGGAGGATTATTCTTTTCTATTTTTTCTATCATGTCTTTCCCGTTATCGCATTGCAGGCACACTGTATATCCGAGTTTGCCGACCAGTTCGGCCAATCCGTTGCGAAGCATCACGTGGTCATCTACGAGGGCGATTTTATAATTGATATTCATTACTACAATTTTTAAGGTGAATGGTGATTTCTTGATATCCTGTAGAACTATCCTCTTGCTTGAACTTCAGCGTTCCGCCTATTAAATTAATTTTTTGTTCCGTGGTCAGTTGTCCATCTGAAAGTTTTTCCAGCAAGTTTAGTCTCTGCCTCTCGCCTTTAAAGTGAATATTAAAAGTTAGGTCTTCTCTCTGAGATTCTGCAGATGCAGAAATTAAAATTCCAGACTTACTGATAGAAGTTAATATTTCTTTTATAACGCGGAATAGGATTAATCCTTTCTCCAATAAAATAAGAGGTTTTTTTCCGTCGGTCCTTATTCGGAAATCAGCAGAAACTGATGGCAGAACCGAAACTTCCTGAAGAACTGCTGCAATCAGGGTGTCCAATTTTAACCCCTTTAAATCAGGATAAAGATTACTGCTCATTTGCCGAAGGTCCGCAATGGCCTTTCGTATCAATTCGGAAATGCGATTTAACCTTTGCGTGGAAGGCATCGAATCCTCCTCCTGCAACATCCCGATTTCCATGTTCGCGAGACTGAGCACTTGACCTATGTTCTCGTAAACCTCCCGAATAACTATATTCAGGTGTTGCTCTTGAATTTCCTGACGGGCACACAAAACCTCATGCTGATATATCAGCTTACTTAACGAATCTGAATTGAGCATTCGCAATAGTAGAGCAATCCAATATTCGAGAAAACGTGAAAAACACGGTTTTTTCAGCTCAAGGATAACAAGACCTACAGAACTAAATATGGACGAAAGGCTGTTCATATGATAATCCGACCAACCAGATTAAAACCTTAATTCAATTATAAATACGCGGGAAATCAATCATGCCGGGATTAATGGTGAACTCCCGCTCTTTTGTGTTTGGCGCGGTATCCATTTGAATAAAAAGGCATAAAGACAGTCGGCAAATATCAGACAGATAAAGCTTTTGTTTGAATTCGGCATCGCTGACCAATTCAGGTAATAAGTCAACTAGTAAGCCATTCCAACAGGCTCTTATCATTTTTTCAGCGTGTGAATCGGACGAGAGACCTTCCAATGGCTGGTTTTCGCAGAAATCTTTTTGCGCGAATGAGGAATTGACAACTAAGAGAATTTCCCGATAATTTGAAATGTTTGCCATAACAGCTGTTTTAGCTCGGTAAATCTAAAACAGCCTATCAAGGAGGATCAAAGGGAAAAACACCCCTTCTGCAAAGGGAAAATCATCCGCTGGCGCCAGTGGTAAACACCAGCCGAGACTAATTTCTAATTCGTCCCATCTTATCTATCTCCCTTCAACTATCTGGAACCTTCAATAACAGTTCTTACAACGTCGTGCTCAACTGCATTGGCAGTTTCTTCAAAATGCTCCATCACCAGTGCTGCGGCGCCAATTAATTCAGCGTGGTAGCCGAATTCAGAAACTTTTATTTCCGTATTCGCACATAATCTCGGAATGCAATGCTCATTGAGCGCTTGCTGAATGGGAGCTTGCCAGATTTTTCCAGCGAGTGATCCCCTTCCACTCAATACTACTACTTCAGGATTGAGAATGTGAATTAAGATAGCAACACCTCTTCCAATGTTATATCCGGCTTCCGACAATAATTCCACGGCAAGCTTATCACCTTTACTCGCGGCATCGATGATCATTTCGCAAGCCTGCTCTACCCGGTTTCCCGGCAATCCTTTTAGCAAGGAAGGCTTTCCATCATGCAATGCCTTTTGTGCTTTTTCTATGACAACCAGTAAGGAAGATTCTGTTTCGAGGCATCCACTTTTTCCGCAAGAACACATCTTATTATTGAGGAAAAGTGGAATGTGGCTAAACTCTCCAGCAAAACCATTATGACCCCTAAACAACTCTCCATTCAAAATAAGTCCCAGGCCAACTCCCCAGCTGGCGTTGATCACCATCGCATTCTTTTTATTATGAGCCGCACCAAATCGTAGTTCTGCAAGCGCGATCAAACTTGAATCATTGTCTATAAAAACAGGCAGCTTTACTTTTTCGCAAATGAATTGATTAATGGTAGTTCCGTTTGTTTGGAGAAAAGTATAGTTCGCTCCTTTAATGGCGTCAACAAATCCCGGCATTCCAATTCCTATACCGATGATTTTTTCCTTTTCGACCGAAACGTTATTGATGAATTCATCAATCTTGTCTGTAAGTGTTGAAAGTGCTTTGGGATTTCCGGCAAGTGGAATATCCGCTTTAGTAATCTCACTTACGTATTGATTGCTCAGATCAATCAGCGCAATTTTAGTGATCAACTGGTCAAGCGCAACCGCCACCATATACATCACATCCGGCTTCATGGAATACATAACAGGTTTGCGTCCGCCCGTAGATGCTGCATACCCTCGCTCAACAACTAATCCATCTTCAATCAATTCATTCAGCATTCGCGCTGTCAAAGGAAAACTTTTATCGATCCTCTCTCCTACTTCGGAACAGGATAGCCTGCCACCAAAGTAGAGCTCCTTTATAATTTTCTTCTTATAATAGGAAGACTTTTCATCCATAGTGTCTGGTTTTGAGATGAAAGAGTACGATATACGATTCTACTATTGATTCGCTCCGGAATAAGCAAATACCAGGGCCGAATAATTTTTACCAGTTTTCTGCAGGGAAGAAGGAAGAAACACTTTTGTGGTAGTTCCGTCAGATGTCCATTTTACTTCTTGATACGTTTCTAACAATATAATTTTTCCTCCCTTAACTGGCTGATTATTTTTCCACTCAATAAACTGCGGCAAGGGTTCACCATCCTTCAAACAAAGCATTGCGTAGTCAATCCCTTTCTCTTTGTTCTGAGTGAAGTAAATGTTTTCACTTTTGAAATTTACAACCGGATTTGAGTAATAAATAGCTTCTGCGTTCTTGTTCATCCATTCTCCTATTTCATGCAGCCGCTCAACTACCTCCGCTGACAATGTGCCATCTGGCTTTGGCCCCACCCCTAACAGTAGACTACCTCCTTTAGATACGATTTCAATAAGGGAATGGATGACTTGAGTTCGAGATTTTAATTTGTCGTTTGGAACGTACCCCCACGCGTTTCCCAGTGTCATACAACTTTCCCAGGGATAATCTAACTGTTTAGGAGGAATTCTTTGCTCAGGTGTTTGATAATTTTCATAAAGTCCGTGAACGGTGCGATCAACGATCAAAATGCCTGGTTGCGCTTTCCGCGCCATATCCGCTATCGAAGCCATATTTATATCCTGACTCCAATCTGGAATTGGTCCTCCCCAGGAGAGTACTTCTGCATTTACTGTTTCACGAGGCCTGACCCACCCGCCATCGAGCCACAAGATATCAATCGATCCATAATTATGAACAAGCTCACTGATCTGGTTAAATGTAAACTGTTTGAATTGGTTCCAACGCCACGGGTATTTGCGGATGTCATAGTTATTGTTACGATCTGCCGTTGCATATTTCGGCCACCAATAATATTCTGAGTGCCAGTCCGGCTTCGAATAATAAGCACCAATCATGAATCCATTTTTCCGAAACGCATCAAAAACGTACTTCGCAACGTCTGCCTTCGGATTATTTTTAAATGGACCTGCAGAGATTTTGAAATTAGTTTGCTTGGTGTCGAACATGCAAAATCCATCGTGATGTTTCGTTGTGAAGACAACGTATTTCATCCCCGCATCCTTGCCCGCTTTCGCCCATTGTTCGGGATTAAAATTCACAGGATTGAAATCCTTACTCAATCCCCAATACCATTTCTTGAAATCATCATATGCGATAGTACTGTCGCGGTCTACCCAACTCTCGGAGCACAGTGCCCATGACTCAACAATTCCAGGAACAGCATACAGGCCCCAATGAATGATCATTCCGAATTTTTGATTCTGCCATTGCTCCAGTTTCTGCTTCACAAGTGGATCCTTCGGCCATTCATATTCTTCTGATGCATGATTGGTTTGTGCATTCAGGAAAGTGCAACAGCATAAGCATATCGATATGTAGAATACCCTTTTCAAACAATAATCTTTAGTTGGACTGTGCAGAATCAGTGTCACACAAATTCCAGTTGTTGTCAAAAAATCCAGCCATTTTTAATCCTGTTGGGCCCGACAACATCATTTGCGAATTAAAAATCATAAAGTCAGGAAAGCCACTTGCTCCCGCGAAATACTGGTTAGCATTTGCAGCCTGCATTCCCCTGATTCCTGTTCCCGTGATTACGGCAACTGAGGCTATTGATGAACTTTTAATCGGCCATACAAAATAGGTCGCCAGGTCATCTCCTTGCCAACTTTTATTTCCTGCTGCAATTTTATTTCTTTCCACCTGGATAGGGCAGTCTTTCAACACCGCATTCCACGCACTGTTGGTGTTCTTGTTCCCAAAAATGATCACACCCCGATCTTTATATTTTTCAAGCGAAAACTCTTTATCTGCAATTACATCCACTGCGCCATTACCACGATAGTACCAGGTTTCAGCATCGTATCTCGCCTTATTAAAACTCCATTCGTTTTCTTCCTTTGTTCCGGATGTTCCATACACAAAAACCATCTTATGGTTGAATGCGTCTTTTAAAGTCCCATATCGATGAGGACCTTTTTGATCAAGCCTAGGCAGATGACCCGAGAGGCTCCATCGTCCATTTTCGTTGATCATAACTACGCTGTCGTGTAAAGAGCCAATTCCCCAATAAAGGGAAGATTGCCCATCCAGCGAAATCTTTATTGTATCACCCGGTTCAAATTCATGCAGGTCGAATTTCAATAATCGAATATTTTGGGTTGTACCAGTGAATGTTTTGGTTTTCTTATCTCTCTTCAATTGCATTCTGCTGAACTGTAATGGATGTAACTGCTGTTCTATACTCGCCCAGCGGAAGCTTGATGAAATGCCTGGATTGGAGGTTATAAAATCGATACTGTTTACAGCGCTATCAGGAAGAAGCGTATGCCATTTAAAAAAATCAAACAGCGGTTTCCAATCCACACTTTGATCACCAAACCAATGCTCACCATTTGGATATTCGTAATAACTCATGTCGGTATGAAAATCACCAAGGAGGTTGCGCATCTGTCGAGCATAATTGACTGACACCACGCGATCAGCATCTCCATGGAGAACATACACGCCAAGCGGTTTGTAGTTGCTTACCAATTTGATGACATCACTTTGATTGCCCGAACGAAGCAACAATTGCTCCATGGGTGAGCTGCTGCTATCAGGAATTAATCCATCGGCTGAACCATATCCTTTCAAGGTGGGATAACCGGAGCAAGCTCCAATGGCTGCCCATTTATCCGGATAGGTGGCGCCCAGGAACCATGTACCATGACCGCCCATGGAGTGGCCGGTTAAATAAATTCTTTGCGGATCAGGTTTAAATTTTTCTTTCGCGATGGCTAAAACTTCAAGCGCATCCAAGCGTCCCCAATCTTCCCAATTAAATCCCCTTGGCCTGCGATTGGTTGCGGCAACTAATGTTCCCCAATCTTTGGATTGATATGCTCTTGCTTGTCCTATCGCTTCCACTCCTGCGCCATGAACAGAAAGGAAAAGTGCCGAGCCATTCTGCAGCGCGGGTGATTGTGGCGTAACAGCAAAGTATTGAAGCGATCCGTCGATGTCACTAATAAACGTACTGCTGTATTTATTGGTCCTATCAGCCGCTGCAATCGAAATTTTCTTTTCATCCAATGTTTTTCCGTTCTCAATCACCGAAAGTGAGCAATCATAGTTTCCACTGTATGCAAGGCCTCCGCCGTTGAAATGAAAAATAACTTTTCGCGTGGACATTGGTGGAATTGCGGGCACATCTGAGCTCATTTCTTTGCCTTGCAAACTGCTTTTGATTTTTAGGCCTTTTAAAGTTTTGGAAGTAGTGTTTATCAAAACAACTGCGCCCATCAAATCTTCGTTTTGATTGCCTGGCGCTATAAAAGGAAGCGTGGGATCTTCAATATTCAGAGCAACGGGTTTATCCGGAAACACCAGCGAAGCAACGATAAATCCCCCCCGAACAAAAAACTCGTTCAATCCTTTCTTCAACTCTACTGGTATATAAAGCCAGCCCGAAGAATATGGATCACCCGTGTGCAACACACCATTCGCCAGCACTGCGCTGTTACCTTTTACATTGAGTAGAGCAGTTTGATTTTTATCTGACTGATAGGCGAGATAAAGATATCCGCCGCCTCCGCCAAATCCTCCCCCGCCCCTACTTCTGAATCGATTCAGGCTATCCGCCGTCACTTCCGTCCATTTTACAAATTGATTGTTTCTTCCAATTTGCAGAGTATCATTTACCGCAGGCGTTTTCAATTCACCACTGTAGATTTTATATAATAACGGATCGGCGTAAACAGCCTCCCTGCCATATCTGCTCACGGCACTGATCATAAGACCAGTCTTAAACTGAAACGTCGTGGTTTGACCAACAGCCTCCAATGCAATGGACAACCCTAGCAGGATGTAAATAGATTTTCTCATAAGTGATTTATAGGAAGAAAAAGAACCAAGAACCAAGATCCTAGGAAAATTCAAAAAAGAAAAATAAAAATCAATTCAACACCATTTGATTTATTTTTCACTTCGGTTTTTACTAGCTCATTTTTTTGAACCTAGTTTTTTGAATTTTTGCTCTCCTTAATAGCCGGCCTGGCTGGCGCCGGGCGGACGGGATCTTGGTTCTTGGTTCTAATAATTTGTTCTTATTGGTAATTGTAGTTGCTCCAATATGGCAATACTGCCCTTAATGAATTCGGCACCCAGAAAATTGGTGTGGTAAAATTATCCTGTGCTTGTACAGACAAGTAATTCTCTGGATTTGTTTGCGACATCGACAATGGATAGCGCAACCGTTCAGGGAATGGTTTCATCACCTTTCCGGTAAACGTCATTGGTTCAAGGAAAGGATGCCTTGTTCTGCGCAGTTCAGCCCACACTTCAAATGGCGTCATGATGTTGAGGTGAATATATTTTTGTTGCATCAGGATCTCCATTTGATCGTCCAGGTTGCCTCTTGTATTGAAACGAGTGACGATCGAATCTGCATACTGATTAATCGTGGTCAGTGAAGGTTTCGCAGGATGCATATACAACGCTGAGTCTTCACCAAACCTATTGGTGCTGAAAGTGAGCGGTCCAACAAAATAATTGCCTGCAATCGCTTTTTGTCTGAACGATGCTGCCATTCTGCTTTCCTCATTTCTTGCATACCAGAAATCAGTGGAATGCTGAATAGCTTCCTTGATATGCTGTCCTGCAGTTTTTCCTGTATTGCCAAGATTTTTCAACGCCACTTCTGCCAACAGCAAATCAACTTCGGCAAGCGACATCATGTATGCCGGAAATTTCGCGTTGTGCGTGAATGTTGTAAGGTGATATTGCGACTTCGCATTTTGCTGCAACGACAATATAAAACTGTTTGGCGTGGTAGTATATCTTTCTCCTGCTACATAATCGGGCTTCTGTGCATCGGTGTTATAGCTTACGCCAATATATTTTCTCTTGTTTACAGTTGGGCTGTACGCTCCATCAAAATATTTGGTGGGCATAGCCAGTACAGGCAAACGTGGATCGTCAATACCTGGCTCATAACTAGGTTGACTTCTATTCATCCGCTTCATGATAATATCAGGAATGAAACTCGCGAATGAATTTTCACCCAACCCTCTCAGCCAGAAACCGCTGCTTTCAGGTGCGACATCAGCAAAAATGGGTTGCATCATATCAGCTGCCGGAAGAGGCTTGGACAATATATCCTGCAGATATGTTTTTGCAGCCTGATCTTCAACGCCAGAGATCCTTACAGCTCCTCTCAAACGCACTGCATTGATGAACTGCAACCAACGGTCAACACTACCATTAAAAGCTATATCATTCTTAGCAAATAGTTGCTGACCCAACGGCGACATGGCTGCGTAGGTCTGAGGCAATTCAGTCATGATTTGCTTCAATTCGTCCAGCACTGAAATATAGATTTGCTTAGGGTCATCAAATTTGGGATAGAAAAGTTTTTCGCTACCCTGAAATGCTTCTGTATATGGAATGCTGTTATACATGTCCACATTGATCAGCGCCATGTAATCCTTTAACACTGTAGCGAGGGTATAATAAATTTTAGCATTGGTAAGCGCATCAGCAGAAACTTTTTTCAGTTCATCGTTGAGCACCGCCCAATACCTTGCCCTGGTATAAAAATCGTTCAGGCGATTGTTCCAAAGATTATTTGTCAAACCTCCAAAACCATTGACGCCGCTGAGGTCATCAAAGTTCAGGAACCACGCGTAACGGTCGGTAATCAAACGTTGAGCAGTTTGCGAATAGCCAGGAACTTCGGTACCTGAATTAAACTGCCAATAAAATTCACCGTAGTCTTGCACAAATATTTTATGTTCAGCAAGCATGGCAAGAAAAATTCCACCGAATAAGTTTTCGGTTTTGGAGTAAACCTCTGGATTGTGGAATTGGTCTGCTAATTCCTTCTTACAACTCACGACAGAGGTCACAAGGAAAATGACTATTAAGTATTTTAAAATATATCTTTTCATAAAATCTTTTTTGAGGTTTAGAAAGCCAGGTTAATTCCAAAAATGAATGAACGGATAGAGGGATAGAAAGAATTCTCAACAAAGCCTTGCGCGCCCAGCGTACCCTCCGGATCGATGTTTGGAATGGCCTTGTAGATGTAACCCAGATTTCGTATCGCTGCACTAATAGAAAGCTTTTGCAACTTTAGCCTGTCGGAAATCCGTTTTGGAACATCATAGTTCACCGCTAATTCGCGCAGCATCACATAATCATTTTTAAATGTTCTGTCTGGCGGCCATCCTGTGCTCACATCACTTATGTATGATTGATAGAATGCAGGCGCTGCTATGATGATATCGTTCTTAACATACTTGGTTGTTCCGCTTGAATTATCAACCTTCATTCCATCGAGGATCATTCCATCATGATAAACTAAACCTCCTACTGCATTAACTGGAGCAGGTTGATTATGCTGCCATGGAATTTTCTTGTTGGTACCTGACTCAATGTAATAGGCAAGACCACCGTGTTCCTCATCACGATATGGTAGAGTGGACTTCACCACGCCGTTTCCAACAAGGTATTGATTCGCGTAAGAAAATATGGTTGCGCCAAATTTGTAGTCGAATCCAATATGCAAGGTGATTCCTTTGTAATTGAAATCGCTATACAATCCACCAAGTGCCTTTGGATTCACGTTTCCCACTTTTACATATTCTGAAGTGTTTAAAGAGTAAGATCCGTTGTCATTTACTATTTTATTGCCATTAGGATCGCGAGCATAATCATACATGTAAATATCTCCAGCCGAGCCGCCAACTTTTCCTACCACCCTTACAGCGTTATTAATACCATCAATCAATTGTTCGTTGATGCCTTCATAGATTGATTTCACCTTGGAGAATTGGCGCGCCGTGGTGAGTGTTAAATCCCAACGGTAATTGCGTCCGATAACTGGCGACGCTTTAATAGCTACTTCATATCCGGAGTTTCTGACGTTACCGCTATTAATATTAGCTATGCTATAACCTGTGGCCGGATTAATATTAAGTGGTATGATTTGATTGTAAATATTATTAGTGTAGTATACTAACTCAACATCCAACCTGTTTTGGTCAAACCAGCCGGTATTCAATCCAATTTCAAATTCTCTTTTTCTAAACGGCTTAATGTCACCAAGGAATAACGCGTTGGGTGGAAATACGCCGATCACGGTGGATCCTTCGTAAATAGGAGAAACACTGAAGCTGTTGTCAGCAAAATATCTCCTTTCTAACGCAATGTTTGGACCTCCTCCAACATCGGCCCATGATACATTGAGCTTTCCATGCTTCAGCTTCGGTATGGTGAAATTGTCGGAGAAATTCCAAACCACAGAAGCGCCTGGATAGAAATAAGAGTTTTTGCTCTCAGGCAACGTTGAATTCCAGTCGTTCCTGGCGTCTAGTTGTATAAAAACATTGTTCTTCCACGAAATAGTTGCTGAACCTAATATTCCATAGATAAGGTCGGAACCTCTTACCACACCACGAATTTTATTCAGATCGCCACTTCCGCCACCCAAATCATTTCCTATCGAATACCAATCAGGAAAACGTAATCCATTGTCGCCAGTTCCTGCGTAGTTCTCCGTTTCATTTACCTGTTGATATGCCCAGCCGCCATAGGCAAATAAGTGCCAGTCTTTATTAATGTCGTTTTCGTAATTCAACAAGATCTGATAATTCTGCACCATTGTATTTTGCTTTCTCCACTGAAATTTTCCACCGGAAAGCGATGGTAGCAATTGAACAATTTGATTCTCGGTTGAATAATCTGTATTAGTATAATCAATTGCTGCCTGACCAGTGAGCGAGAATTGTTTTGTGAAAGTGAATGTTCCTTTTATGGAGTTAATCGAGTGGAGTTTTTGATCGAGGTCTGTATTTTGATTTTGTTCCCACAGGTATCCCGTCATCCTTGTTGCCGAAGGTGGTAAGGAATAATTATCGAGTACTCTTCTGTAACCCTGATCAAGATAGAAACCGCGGAGGAAATTATAATCATAATCACGATTCAGACCCCATGCTACAATCTGTTCAAGATTTGGTCTGCGGTTTTGTGTGCCGATGCTATAGAGATTTGATTTGAATTCAAATTTTGCAAATGGCGAAACTTTGAATTCACCGTTGAAACTAAACGTATTGCTTTTTTGCCACGACCTATCCGCTATATCCTGGTAATCCACGTGCGAATAAGAAGCCCTAGCACTTCCAAAGGCGCCACTTCCACCAATTGCAACATTGAATCTATTTTGATGACCCGCATGAAAGAAGTCGAGCCAATTATTTGGATATGCTACATAAGGAAGCATTATGCTATCATAGCGCATTACCTGGCTGCCATCGAATTTCGGTCCGAAGCTTGCCCTGTTGGCACGAAGCGTTCTAACACGTTGCCCATTGATAATTGTGGTTGCAGTATCGAGCGTGTTGTTACCCGATCCATATTCATTTTGAAAGTCGATATAAGTAAATGGCTTGTCATAACTGTATTGATATGATGCAGTCATTCCAAGTCCCTTAATTTTTCTTCCTGATTTAGTAGTGATCAATACTACTCCGTTCAAAGCCTGGCTGCCGTACAATACCGTTGCCTTTGCACCTTTTAATATTTCCATTGACTCAATGTCTTGCGGATTCAAATCATTAATCCCAGAACCATAGTCAACTGAATTAAGCGGATCGAAAGTGGTATTGGCCATTGTAGTGCTCTTATCATAAATGGGTACACCATCTACAACAATGAGAGGCCTTGTTCTTGCAAAGGATTCTAAACCTGCCGCGCCTCTAATCCTGATGTTAACTCCACCGGTTGGACCGGCTGATCCAATGTTCACGCCCACACCGGATGCTTTACCATACAGCGAGAGTGCAGGATTTAATGTAACGCCAGCCTTGGTGAGCTCTTCTCCTTTTACCGTTGAAGTAGAGTAGCCAATACTGCGCTTATCCCGTTTCACACCAAGCGCGGTCACCACCACTTCACGCATCTGTCCCTCGGCAGGTTCAAGCGAAATGGAAAGCGAAGTTTCTTTCGCGCCAACATCCAGCGTTTGTGTTTTGTATCCTACGTAAGTAATCAACAAAACAATTTTGCCGGTTGGTGCGGTAATCGTGAATGATCCATCATTCGAAGTGGTAGTGCTGTAAGTAGTATTTTGTACTTGTACAGTAGCACCCTGCAGTGGTTGATCCTCTGCATTGGACACCACACCTTTAATTGTTCTTGTTTCAGATTGGGAAAATGAATAGGAAACGCCTGCGAACAGGAGCATGATAAGCAGTAGGTACTTTCTCATCGCTATAGTTTTTGGGTTTGTGAAAGAAGACAGACCACGGACCACAGACCACGGACCACTGCGTGTGGACGATGACCATCAGTCGCATGACATCATTTGACTTATAGGAGTTTCCTCTGGGGTGACAATCTGCGCTGTGACTTGGGCAGATTTTTGATAAACTTCTTAAATGAAAGCGGGAAGTTATAGAACTTTTAAAATTCGTTAAAAAAGTTTTTTGATGAACGGTTCAGCCTTTGACCGAAACCCGCTTTACCGTTAAATGTATAGCCAGTATCCGGATTGTCTAATTTGCCGGCAACTGTCTGACTTTAGACTGCCAGCTGTCGCTGTCATCTGTCATCTGTCATCTGTCATCTGTCATCTGTCATCTGTCAACTGTCAACTATTAACTATGAGTCAGAAAACGGGAACAGGCAAATATGAACAACTCCTGATCAGGTGTAAGAATCTTGAACCTGTGCCCACAGCTGTTGTCCATCCATGTGAGTTTACTGCTTTATCTGGGGCACTTGAAGCGGCTGAACTCGGTTTGATAAATCCCATCCTGGTAGGGCCAGTTGAAAAAATTGAAAAGGTAGCCGCCGATAACGGTTTGGTGCTGGGAAAGACTCCAATCATTGAATCGGCACATAGTCACGACTCCGCAATAAAAGCCGTTGAACTGGTCAGGGAAGGAAAAGCAGAAATTCTGATGAAAGGTAGTTTGCATACGGATGAACTAATGTCGGCCATCGTTTCACGCGAACGTGGTTTACGAACAAGCCGGAGAATCAGTCACGTGTTTGTAATGGACGTTCCAACTTATCACAAGGTTTTAGTGGTCACTGACGGGGCAATCAATATTGCACCTACTCTTGAAGACAAAGTTGACATCTGCCAGAATGCAATCGATCTTGCTATTTCGTTAGGTGTCAAGAAACCGAAAGTGGCGATTATTGCTGCAGTGGAAACGGTAACCTCCAAAATGCCCGCCACTATTGACGCGGCGGCGCTTTGCAAAATGGCGGAGCGTGGACAAATTATCGACGCCTTATTAGATGGACCGTTGGCATTCGATAATGCAATAAGCAAGGAAGCCGCGATAACAAAAGGAATAGATTCGGAAGTGGCTGGCGACCCGGATATTTTATTAGTGCCGGATCTCGAAGCGGGAAATATTCTGGCAAAGGAATTAAGTTTTCTCGCAAATGCAGACAGTGCAGGCCTCGTGCTCGGAGCGAAAGTGCCCGTAATCCTTACCAGCAGGGCCGATACTGTACGATCACGTATTGCCAGTTGCGGCGTTGCCGTACTTGCCGCGCATGCAAGAAGAACTGTGAAGATGGCAATGGTTTAAAGAAGCAGGTTTTCGGTTTTCTGTTTTCAGTTTTCCGTTTCCCGTTTCGCGATTCGCGATTCTGGATTCACGATTCTGGATTCACGATTCACGATTGTCGATTCACGATTCACGATATGTTGAATAGTTCACATGACTGACTATATACTTGTCCTCAATGCCGGATCATCAAGCCTGAAATTTTGTGTATACCAACCAACCGATCAACACCAAATGCAGTTAATATGTGGCGGACAGGTGGAAGGCATTGGATCATCGCCTTCGATGAAAGCAAAGGATGGATCGGGTAAAGAATGGGTAAACGAAAAATTAAAGAAGTCGATTAAAGATGGACACCAGGCCCTGGATTTTCTCGCTGCCTGGCTTCGATCAAAGTTTCCCGATGCAAACGTACTCGGGGTGGGTCATCGGGTAGTACATGGCGGCACAAAATATTTCCATCCTACAATAGTCACTAAAGAGATTCTCGCGGATCTGCAACAATTAATTCCACTCGCCCCCCTTCATCAACCTTATAATCTGGCTGCAATAGATGCGGTATTTCATCGAATGCCCAACGTCCCTCAAGTGGCTTGTTTCGATACTGCATTTCATAGAAGTCATGAAGTGATTAATGACCTGGTTCCCCTTCCAAAAGAAATTCGCGATAAAGGTGTTCAGCGATATGGATTTCATGGATTGTCGTACGAATACATCAGCTCTTGTCTTCCAACAGTTGCGCCTCAGATCGCAAAAGGAAAAATCATTGTTGCGCATTTGGGAAGTGGCGCAAGCCTGTGTGCGATGAAGGATGGAAAGAGCGTGGATAGTTCGCTTGGCTTTACTGCACTGGATGGACTCTGCATGGGCACGAGACCCGGATCATTGGATCCCGGTGTTGTGCTGTATTTGTTCCAGGAACTTGGATTATCAGTGAAAGAAGTTGAAAATCTTCTGTACAAAAAATCCGGATTGCTGGGGATTTCGGGAATTAGCAACGATATGCGTCTTCTCTTAGAAAGTAGGGAACCTGGAGCTAAACTCGCGATCGACTATTTTATTTATAAGATCACGAAAGATATCGGTGCGCTCGCTGCGGTCCTCGGCGGAATAGATGCGCTAGTCTTTACCGCTGGCATTGGAGAAAATTCTGCGGTAATCAGATCCAAAATTTGCAAAGCCTCATCGTGGTTGGGGATTCAAATTGATGAAGAAGCGAATGAGAAAAAGAACCTGATGATTTCAAATTCGAAGAGTAAGGTGTCAGTTTGTGTAATTCCTACAGATGAAGAAGGAATGATTGCGAAAAGCATGGGAGTTCTGGTCGAAAAGCAATTTTCAAATTGAAATAATGCCGGGAGACTAAATGTTTCTTACTCCCTCTTTAGGTGGCGAATATCGATTTCTCCGATTATTTTGAGGCGGGGGGTAGTCCAACTCTTTCTCCAGTCTTCGCCGCCAAAAAAATCGCGTCCATAATTCTCAAATCCCTGACCGCTTCTTCTCCATCCACGGGCACGATAGGCTGCTTCCCATTCAAAATAATTTCTGCAAATTCATCCATCTGCACTGTTTGATGTGTCACATGCGGTTGAGTCAATACACCCTTATTGGTGCGACCTTCAATGGGTCCATAGCCAGTTGCGGGCAAAAGTTCTGCAAATCCCTTTTCTCCATCCAAAAAGAATCGATCTAAATTATTCATGGTGTAAGTAGACAGGCAAGAAGCAGTAGCACCACTTGGAAAGCCTAGTTGAAATTGAATCGTTTCATCAATGCCTGCGCGAAATTTCACTGGATCGGTTTTTGTTTCTTGCGCAGTCACCCACACCGGTTCTTCTCCTATCATATATCGCGCACCATTTACAGAATAGATTCCGATATCCATCATTGCTCCGCCTCCAGATAATTGCTTATTCAATCGCCATTGAGTAGGGTCACCAATTCTAAATCCTGATAAGCCCTGGAAGAAAAGCGCTTTACCAAATTCGCCTGCATTTCTCATGCGAATAATCTCGAGTGTCTTTGGTTCAAAATGCATCCGGTATCCAACAAGTAATTTCACATTTGCTTTTTTACATGCTTCAACCATTTCCATTCCTTCTTTTGCATCCACCGCCATTGGTTTCTCGCAGATCACATGTTTACCCGCCTTTGCTACACGAATACTTTGATCCTTGTGCAGTGCATTTGGGGTGATCACATAAACCGCATCGATATCACGATTGTTTTTGATGTTGTCAAAGTTTTCATAGTTGTAGCAATTCTTTGCAGGTATGTTATATTTCTTCTGCCAGTCTTCAATCTTCGCAGGCGTTCCGCTGATCACACCAACCAGCTTCGCTTTTTTACAGTCTTTCATGGCCTTTGCTACGCGAGATCCATTTTCCAGCACATTGGGATCCTAAGCTTAGAATTCCACGTGGACAAGTTGTCGCGG
>JADMIO010976199.1_pt1 | contig 16311 bp, 12 predicted proteins | sample 8958161 | NCBI WGS metagenome assembly JADMIO01 (sample SAMN16585339, study PRJNA669376) | soil metagenome | isolation source: Crop rotation soil | place: USA: Cullars Rotation, Alabama | collected 2011
CGTTTCGCGACCGCATTTTCAATTTCCCGCGTGACCTCATCCGCGGTGAGAGTTGCTTCAATCCGCGCGGGTCCCTCAACGTATTCAATGTCATCCCCTTCGTTCCACGGTCCGCGCATGTCCGTCGCACCATCCTGGCCTTCGCCCGTCGAATCATTGAAGAACTTCACCACGATTTCTGGCGTCGGCGGAATTTCGCCGATTTCGAGCGGATCTTTTCCCATGCTGTCCAGCGCCGTCATGAACGCCTTCAAATGCGTGATTTCGCGCGTCATAAGGAATTGCAACGCATCCTTGCTCCCGGCGTCATCGCAAAAATTAATGAGCCGTTCGTAAACGATCTTGGCGCGCGCTTCGGCCGCAATATTGCTTCGCAAATCGACGTCCGGTTCCCCTGTGATTTTCAGGTAATCCGCCGTCCACGGATTTCCCTGCGAGTTAAAAAGATTTACGCCGCCGCCACCTGCGATTGCCACCAAGGGATCCGCTTCCGCCGCTTCCCGGTCTTCCTTGGTCGGCTTCAAATGCATCCGCGCCAGGGTGCCAATGATTTCCAGGTGGCTGAGTTCCTCCGTGCCAATGTCCATGAGAAGGTCCTTCAGGCCGGGGTCATCGCAGTTGAGTCCCTGGATGGAATATTGCATGGCCGCCGCCAGTTCCCCGTTCGCCCCGCCAAATTGTTCCAGGAGCATATTGCCGAACTTCGGATCAGGACTGCCAACCCGCACCGTGTACATGAGTTTTTTGATATGATGATACATAAATGATTTCGCTGTTTAAGTGCTCCCAATGTCGTCTCGCTTTTGGAGTGCGAAATCAGGGGCCGCCCCGAATCAATGATCCGTGCGGGAGCGGGGGAGGTAGTGTTCGCGCCCCCGTTTAAGAAACCCGTCGCAAACGCTCGGCGATCCCCAAGCGTAAAAGCAGGTCTGACGGCAAACAGGCAAGTAATCAAAGAGAAGGCAATCCAGCCGACACCAGGAACGCCAAGAGGCCGTCTCATAAAGACGGAGTTACAGATGCAGCCAGATTTCGGTGCACGGCAAGGCGCGACGAATGAGGATAACGGCAGAGATCTGTGAATGAGGAGCAACGCCGCCGTGCGCCAAAAGACCCTGCAGATGGGGCTTCGTATTTAGGAGATGGCTTCTAATCAAACTGGCATTCGCTAATCAGCTTCTTGTAAGTCTCCCGCGCGTGGTCGTAAGCGATCTTGGCATCCTGCTTTTCCTTGTCCGCAATGAACCGGTCCTTCTGAGACCAGCATTGTTCCACTCCTTTGGCGCACCATTCGGCGCTTCGACGCGAGGCGCGAATCGGTTTCTCATCCACCAACACGAAAATCGGATTGGTGTGAGACGAAGGAAGTATCCGCAGCGCCACCCAACTGCTGCGCACAATGGGCAAGTCGAACTGAACGTCCCGCATCGTGCCATCCGCGACCAGGACCTCATTGGTAATCGCATACCCGTTAACGATCGATTCGACCTTCACGGTGCGGGTGTTCCCAACGCGCGCGCGTTCAATGTCCCAATAAGGCTTCTGGTCGTATGGCCGCGTTTGCAATTCCGGCTGCGACTTTTCATTCAAGCGCGCGGCGATTTTCGCCGTGACGCGCACGCTTCCAGGTTTGGCGATTGCAAGTTCGCTCCCGTTTTGACCCATCAGCGCGCCATTCACGGCGAAATCAAGGATGTGGCTTTTCCCGTCGCTCACGTAATTCTTCCCTTCCCGAATCGCTTCGCACCACGCGTCGTAATCCAGTTTTCCCGGCAACTTCACATAAGAACGTCCCAGGCCCACCCGCTCGCCGTAAATGCACGGGAAATCCGTTTCTCCACTGATCCGCGTGCGGAAACCCACGTTCAAGGTGTGATACCACATGTTCAATTCCCAAACCGACGGCGTATCAACCATCGAAAGAAAATCCACAGCTGGCACCGCCGACCCTTTTGGCCCCGGCACCATGTGGGTCACGTCCACGATATATTCATTGGCGCCAATCCCATCAAACGGTGGAACAATATAGTTGGGCAATTCAGCCGTGTTAACCTGCAACCCCCAGCCGCTATGCGCGGGGCCGACGAGTGCGCCCTGGGCCTTCGCCCATTTCAATGTGTTCAGGCAAAGCGTAGGCCAATGTTTATCCGAATCGCCGCCCGGATACATCTGGTCCCGCAATCGCAGCAAACACAGATGCCCCGATTGATGCGAGCCAAAGCCGGACACCTCCACGTCGTAGCGGAGCAGATACGGATATTTCGAAGCCTTATCGATGCTTCCCGTGAAGAATTGCTTTTGATAATCGAAACACGGTCCCCACGTCAGGTTTGCGCCCACTTTCAAATCTTCCCCCAGGCAATGCCGCATCATATCCGGGGCATGCACCCCTTCCGTCGGCTTCACGTAATGCGCGCAGCCCGCCGCGTGAATGTGATGATCGCCCGACCACCATCCCAGTTTCGAGGGATCAATCCATCGCCGGACTTTGAAGCGATGTTCCAGGTTTTTCGCCGATACCTGGATTTTTTCGGTCGCGGCAATCGATTCCGGTCCCCGCGAGAATTCGACCGTGTACTCGCCGTCGGGCAATTTCACCGTTTCCCCATCCGCCCGATAAACCTGCGGATGAAATCCGAAGTCGGGAGCCAAACGTTTCGCCTGCGCCGGATAAATCCTGCCCGCGCTGTCTTTGATCGTGAAGCAGGCCGTCGTGGCCACGTCATTTTCATCGCGAACCCGAAACTTCACTTCGCGCGCCGCGTGCGCCTGGAACAACAAATCGATCTCGTTGCGGTAGCCCAAATCCTGCGTGCCCTGGCCGACGTTAAACATCAACTTCGCTTCACGACGCCCGGCGTCCCGGCTGAAAAGTTGAATCACCCGGTATTCGAGTTTCAAGCCGCTCAGATTTTTTTGCATCGGCTGCGCATTAAACATTTCCAGCTCGAACCACAGGTCCGCATTCGGGAGGCGCTGGCCGTCTTTGCGAAAGTATTTATCCGAAGGCGTCGTGAACCAGCCCCCTTCGAAGGAAGCCCGCGCGTTCGGACTGAAGGCCTGCAGTTCCGCCGTCACCCCCGCTTCATTTTGAACTTTCACCAGGAACGTGCGCCACCCTTGTTCCACCAAATCCCGCTTCGCATCGCCCGGCGTTAACTTCACGCGTGACTCCGGATTTATTTGCACGCCCGCAATGCAATGTTTGTCCAGAATCTCCTGGGCGCGGGCGGCCGCTGTTTCATCCGTTGAGGCGAGGACCTTTTGGAGCGCTTCCTTGTCCGCCTTCGGCAGCGGTTCACCCAGATAATCGAGCGCTTCCGTGACCCGGCGTATTTGCGCGGCGAGCGGTTGCCATTCGACTTCGACCGTCGGCAGCGCGGCGCGCAGTGAGATGGAAAGATAGGCGCAAAACAGAACGCGAGAGATCGTTTTCATGGCTTGATGGCCAGCCTAGCCCCGGCCCCGCGCGAGTCAAAGACGAATCTGCATTCGATCCTGAACTTCTCTCCGTGAACTCCAACATCTGTGGTTAAAACCCTAGCCAGAACTAGATGTGTTTTGTTCCCCGGCGTTAATGATTTTCGTGCGAGACGAGGCGCCGAAGGAGAGAAGATCCCCTCATGGGGCTCTGACCGACTGAGCAACGAAGTATTCGCACGAAAAGAATAACGCCACCCAGCTAGTTGGTGGGCTCCTTCACGTTCACCAACTCCGGCTCCTGCGACGGCGGTTTGTTGATGATCAGCTTTGCGCCCGGCCGCGTTTTCTGCTCGAACTTCGGCAGGCGCACCACTTTGCGCGTCCGCGCCGATTCATAGAGCGCTTCCACAATCCGCACATCCGCCAGCCCTTCCACGCCCGATGGCTCCACTTCGCGACGCTTCAAAATGCAATCGGAGAAATAAGCAATCTCCGCGGCGAATTGATCCCGCTTCGGAAACTTCTTCGCATGCTCTTTGCCGTTGACCGTCAGCGTGTAGCCGAGCCCCAGCGCGTAATCGTAGCCTGGCTTCACCTGGAGCGAACCCTTTGTTCCCACCACCGTATATTCTCCCGCGTCGCCCGCCCCGAAACTGCAAACGAATGTGGCTAGACGATCTTCCGGGAAACGCAGCAGCGCCCCCGCCATCTCCTCGGTTTCCTTGAAACGGGCCTGTCCATTCCGCGACGTGAAGGCCACTGCTTCCACTGGGTCCGCCTGGAAAATGTAACGCGCCGCGTTGATGCAATACACGCCGATGTCGTAAAGCGTGCCGCCGCCGCGCTTTTTCTTCAGCCGGATATTATCCGGATCCAGCAATTGGAAACTGAACGCGGAGGTGAAGTAGCGCGGTTCGCCGATTTTCCCCGAGCGCACGATTTCCACCGCGCGCATATTCGCTTCCTCGTTGTGCAGACGGTAGGCGGTCATCAGCTTCACGCCGTTTTTCTCGGCCGCTTTGATCATGGCCGCTGAATTCTGTGCGGTCACCGCGAGCGGCTTTTCGCTCAGGACATGGATGCCCGCCTCCGCGGCCTGGATCGCGTATTCGGCATGCAGATCATTCGGCAGCGCGATGTAAACCGCGTCGATTTCTCCGCTGCAAAGGCAATCCCGGTAATACTCGTAGGAGTAAAGATTCGAGACTTTGTAACGCTGCCCAAGCTTCTTCAGTTTGACCGGGTCTCCCGAAACAAACGCCGCCAGAGTCGAGTTTCCCTTCGCGTGGGCAAAAGCGGGGAGGACCGCAACTTGCGCGATGTGACCGAGACCCACCACCGCATACCGAATTTTTCCCGCAGAGGATTTCATTCCGTTGGACCCGAGAAGAATTTCAGCGACAGATGGGTTTTGGACGACCCCGGAGCTTTGGTGGAAGCATTTTCTTCATTTGGCAAAAGTTATGGGCCAAAGTTTTGCTTTTGTCGGGGAGGCCTGCAATCAGGGCAATCCCCGAATTTTGGAGAAGTTGCGGTTCTTTTGGGCCGATACGGCGTTGCTCACTCAGTTACAGCCCCACTAGGGGATGCGCCTTTGCTCGCGCCTTGTCTCGGACCCAAAATCCCACGCAACAGGAACCTGATCGCAACGGAAAAAATAAGCGGGATTAAGCGGGATTAAGCGGGATTAAGCGGGATTCCAGAAAAACAGCGTGTAATACCGTGTAACAGGGTGTGATAGCGTGCGGAAACTCGCCTGGCGGACTCGGGTCTAAACCACGGAGTAGAATCTTTTTTTTCAGATTCGCGGATTTGTTGGCTTTTTTGAAGATTTTTGGGAGACGCCCGTGAAACGTCTCCAAAAATAGCCGTTTTGTCCGCGAAAACCGACGTTTCGTCTCCCAAATTTCGGAGACGTCTCCGAAAAATCCGCGAAAATTGGAGGACGGCATCCGCGAAACCGGGGTTTTGTCTCTCAAGTCAGCTAATCTGGATGGATTGATTAACGCAAAGTCCGCCAAGGCGCGAAGGCCCAAAGACAAATAAACTGCGACAGGCGGCGTTCGGGCGGTGTGTCCCGGATAAAAATAAGCGGGATTAGGCGGGACGAAACGGGATTAAGCGGGATTGCGGTTCTTTTGGTGCGGGGCGTTGTTACTGCGCTTGGTCAGAGCCCCACGAGGGGATCATCCCGCGCTGGCGCCTAGCCCCGCACCGAAAATCCCACGCAATCCCAGAAACTCCATTGAAGACACTATTTTGATCGTGAATATCCGTGAATGACTGTGAACAATTGTGAATTATGTTGAACAGTCCCCGGGGGAAGTCCCTGCCACTCCGTGGAATGACCAATTTCCAAATCCCAAGCTCAACCACGGATTACCCGGGTCTGCACGGATCAAGAACGAGCTGCGAACGGAAGGGGTGATTTTCCTCTTCCGGTCGAAGGGCGCGGTTCTCCCGATTCGCGCGAGGGCGACGAGCAAGGTTTCAAAATGTCAAAGAGCTGCGCGGACATGGATGTACGCGTGCCAGCTATTGCTGACTTGTTAGGTTTACCAGATTAACGTATGCGAAGTCAATATCAAATGCGATAAGCCGAGAACAATCGAAGTCGTCATCCACCGATGGACACAGATTTCACCGATTTTCGAATATCCTGAGGTGGGCGGGGGGCGGCGGGAAAGGCTTGCTTCGGCGTTTTAACCCCCTAGAATCTTCTCAGGTATTTCCCTGACGTATGTTTTTTCGATACGCATGGCCTTGGACAGTGACTGCGCATGAGTCCTGAGGAAAAGGCGCGGGTGCGTATTGACGAACGGCTCGCTGAGTGCGGCTGGATCGTTCAGGATTATAAACGCTTCGATGCGACGGCGGGGCGGGGGATCGCTTTGCGGGAAGTGCCTCTCAAAACAGGTCGTTGCGATTATCTCCTGCTCATTGACCGCAAAACTGTCGGCGTGGTTGAAGCCAAGAAGGAAGGGGTAACGCTTTCAACTTTTGCGGATCAGTCCGGGGCTTACGGCGAATCGCTTCCCGATTTCCTGGCGCATGGGCTGACTGGTCCTTTGCCTTTCACCTACGAAACGACTGGACTCGAAACGTATTTTTGCGACAAACGCGATCCCGATCCCCGTTCCCGCCGCGTCTTCGCCTTTCATCGCCCCGAAACACTCGCCGATTGGGCCGCCGAACCAAGCACCCTCCGCGCGCGCCTCGCCCGCATACCGCCGCTCGTCACCGATGGCATGCGCGATTGCCAGATCGAAGCCATCAACGGTCTCGAAAAATCTTTTGCGGAAGATCGTCCGCGTTCGCTCATCCACATGGCCACCGGGGCAGGCAAAACCTACACGGCCTGCGCGTTTACCTATCGCCTGATCAAATACGCCGGCGCAAAACGGGTTTTGTTTTTGGTGGACCGCGCGAATCTCGGAGAACAAGCGCGCGACGAGTTTAACAGTTACCGCATTCCTGAAACCGGCCGTTTGTTCAAAGAGATTTATAACGTTGAACACCTGACCTCGCCGCATCTCGATGGCGTCGCGCGCGTCACTGTTTGCACCATCCAACGCCTTTACTCGATCCTGCGTGGCGAGGAATTGCCGGAAGGCGCTGACGACATCTCCGCCGCCGAACTCGCCGTCTCCCTCGGCATCCGCCCGCGCGACGTCGTTTACAATCCCAAACTCCCCATCGAGAAATTCGATTTCATCGTCACGGACGAATGCCATCGTTCCATCTACAATCTCTGGCGCCAGGTCCTCGAATATTTTGACGCCTTTCTCGTTGGCCTCACCGCCACGCCGGCGCCGCAAACCATCGCTTACTTCCATCAAAATCGCGTCGCCGAATACAATCACGAACGCGCTGTGGCTGATGGCGTGAATGTTGGTTACGACGTCTATCGCATTCGCACCCGCGTCAGCGAACAAGGCGGCAAAGTCGAAAAAGGCCTTCAGATCGATCACCGCAGTAAAGCCTCGCGCGCACTCCGCGCCGAATCTCTCGCCGAAGATTTGGATTACACTCCCACCGATCTGGATCGCTCGGTCGTCGTGCCCGACCAAATCCGTACTATTCTCAGGACCTATCGCGAAGTCGTCCAAACCGAACTATTCCCCGAACGCACTCTCGTCCCGAAAACACTCATTTTCGCCAAGGACGATTCGCACGCCGAGGACATCGTCCACATCTGCCGCGAGGTGTTCGGCAAGGGCAACGACTTCTGTAAAAAGATCACCTATCAGGCGCGCCACCCTGTCACCGGCAAACCCGCCAAATCCAAAGAGTTGATCCGCGAGTTCTGCCTTTCCCCGTCTCTCCGCATTGCCGTGACCGTGGACATGATTGCCACCGGCACCGATATCAAGCCGCTCGAAGTCCTCATCTTCCTGCGCGATGTCCGGAGCCGCGTTTACTTCGAGCAAATGAAAGGCCGCGGGACTCGTGTGCTGACCGCCACCGATCTGCAGGCTGTCTCCGGCGAGGACGCCCGCGCCAAAACCCATTTCGTCATTGTCGATGCTGTTGGCGTTTGCGAAAGCGATAAAACTGAATCGCGCCCGCTCAACCAGGAACCCTCCATCCCGCTCAAGAATCTGGTCCAGCGCGTCTTGTTTCCCGGCGGTCGCGATGAAAGCACGCTCACCACGCTGGCATCCCGTCTCGCGCGGCTCGATCGCGAACTGGATGAACCGCAACGCGCGCAGATCTCCGCCGTCTCCGGCGGACAAACTCCCGCGACCCTTGCCGGTGCGCTTCTCCGCGCTGTCGATCCGGATGCCATCGCCGAACGCGCCACCGGCAAACCCGGCGCCGAGCCAAACGAAGTCGCTCCCGAAAAATTCGAAGCGGCGCGGAAACAACTCGTTGAGGAAGCCTGCGCTCCTTTCGACAAGGCCGCGTTGCGCGACATCCTTGAATCGCTCAAACGCGAAACCGAGCAGGCCCTCGATATTTACACGCCGGACGAAGTCCTTTCGCAGGGGTTCGACGAAGCCGCGCGGGACAAAGCGCGCAATCTCGTGCAGCAATTCCGCGATTACATCACCACGCACCAGGCCGAAATCGCCGCCTTGCAAATCCTCTATAGCCGCCCGTACAAACAGCGGCTCACGGAACCGATGCTCAAGGAACTCGAAAAGAAATTGCGCGACCAGCATGCCTCATGGACGGAAGACCGCCTCTGGGACGCCTTCGCGGTCGCCAGGCCCGGCAAAGTCAAAGGCCGCTCCCAGGCCGGGCGCTTCGCCGACCTCGTTTCCATCGTCCGTTTCGCGCTCGAGCAACAACCGGTCCTCGCTCCCTTCGCCGATTCCGTGCAGGAACGCTTCGACGAATGGCTTATGGACAAAGCCAAATCCAGCACCGCCTTTTCCAGCGAACAACTCAATTGGCTGCACTTAATCCGCGACCACATCGCCACCACGCTGACGATGGACCAGGACGACTTCGATTACTCCCCGTTCGCACAGCGCGGCGGTCTAGGCAAGGCCAATCAACTCTTCGGCCAACAACTTCCAAAACTCTTGGAGGAACTAAACGAGGCTTTGTCCGCATAACCCGTTAAGAAACATGGAAACGTTTGAATTGCAGTTGAAGGATCTGAGCGAAGCCAATCAAGAGCAAATTCGCGAGATAACAGATCCCTACACGGTTCCAATCGTAATCAACGGAGAACACGGGGGATCCGGGACATTAATTGAAGTGGACGGAATGCACGGGGTGCTTACGGCCGAACACGTAATCCGGAATCCAGACAAGCCGAACCACCATTTGGATAAACCAACCAAAGATGGGCCCTGGCTGTTGATACCTCCAGCAAAATTTCCGGGTGGCAAATCGCTTCATGCCAAACGCCTCGAGTTAGTGTTTACGAAGAGAGTTTCAGATGAATATGGTCCTGATCTTGGATGCATTCTGATCCCACCCGGCGAAATTCTTGAAGGACTCAAAGCCCGACGTTCTTTTTATCCTGTTTCGACCAATATAGGGGATCGGGTCAAAAACGGCGCTGAGAACAAAGGCTTTGTTGCCTTCAGCGGTTTTCCTGCAAAGGCGGCCCGCCCGGCAGAGCCGGTACTGGGTTACGAACAAGTAACTTCCCTTAAAGGATTCGCGTTCATTACGGCACCGGATCGGTATGAAATTAGACAAGAGTGGGACTATTTCGAACTCGGGATTAATCGTAAAGAAATCGACGATTTAAAACATACCTTTGGAGGTGTCAGCGGTGGGGGTGTCTGGCGCGTGCCTGTGTACCGGAAGAAATCCGATGGTCCGGGAGCCGAGTTTATCAAAGACGTCACACTCACTGGCGTCGCTTTTTTCGAAGACGATCCGAAAGATCAGTTTTTTGTGCGAACTCATGGTCCGCGCTCCCTGTACGAACGTTTTCTGCCCCTAATAAGGGCAAAAATCGCGGAAATTCGGTCCCGCATTGACTAATGCATAGTTAACATGATTAGAGGAAACGCCGAGCTCATACCCCCTTCGATTGTGCCCCTCGGCACAATTGCTGAGGTCAAACTCGGCAAAATGCTGGACAAATCAAAGCACACGACCGGTAAAAAGTTTCCGTACCTGCGTAACGTGAACGTCCAGTGGGGATCAATCGATGTCGATGACCTAAAGGAGATGTATTTCGATTCGGATCAAGTTGACCGATTCGGGCTGAAACCCGGCGATGTCCTCGTGTGCGAGGGAGGCGAGCCTGGACGCGCCGCTGTTTGGACCGAGCCGAAACGCAACATCAAATTTCAGAAAGCACTGCACCGCGTCCGTTTCAATAAGGCGTTTGAACCGAAACTCCTCGTTTACTACTTGGAACATCTTGCAAAAAGAGGCGCATTGGAACGGCGCTTCACAGGAAGCACAATCAAACATTTCACGCGCGAAGCATTTCTACAATTGCCCGTTCCATACTTCGATCCGACCATTCAAAAACAAATTGTCGCGGAAATCGAAAAACAATTTACCTGCCTCGATGCCGGAATCGCCGCCCTCAAACGCGTTCAGGCAAAGCTCAAACGCTACCGCGCCGCCGTCCTCAAAGCCGCCTGCGAAGGCCGCCTCGTTGCTAATGAAGCCGATCTCCCGACTGAGGAACGGCGCGAATATGAAACCGCTTCCGCATTTTTGAATCGAGTCTTGGAATTGCGTCGAAACAAATGGGGAGTTAAGGCGAAGTATAAAGAACCTGATCCTCCGGTAGTTCAAGAAATCGATCTTCCGGATGGATGGACATGGGCGACCATGCCACAACTTGGCGAATTGGCTCGAGGGAAATCAAAACATAGGCCCCGGGATGATAAGCGTCTTTACAACGGCCCGTATCCGTTCGTTCAAACAGGAGATATCCGAAAATCCCGAGGTAGAATAACTGAGTTCACTCAAACGTACAGCGAGTTTGGGTTGGCGCAGAGCCGTCTATGGCCGACTGGAACGCTCTGCATCACAATCGCAGCAAACATTGCGGAAACTGGTATTCTCCAATTTGATTCGTGTTTTCCAGACAGTGTTGTCGGTTTCTTGCACGCAGGCGACAGTGCCACCACTCGGTTCGTGGAATGCTTTATTCGAACTGCGAAAGATAAATTGGAACGCTTCGCGCCGGCCACGGCTCAAAAGAACATCAATTTAGACGTTCTACAGCAGGTTGCCATTCCTCTTCCCCCCCTCGCCGAACAAAAGCGCATCGTCGCCGAAGTGGAGGGCCGCCTGAGCGTGGTGGAAGAATTGGAATCGGTCGTTTTAGCCAATCTCCAGCGAGGCAACCGGCTGAAACAATCAATACTTCAGAGAGCATTCCGGACCAGCCCAGAAGCATCCATTTAATGAACTTTTCAATTGTAAAAACTCTTCAATTATGGACAAATGCGCCGCCCGCATCGATTTGGATGCGGGGAATAGCTTGCCAAGTCAAGGCGCGCCAACAATGGTGCAACTTGAATGGTAACCAGTCGACATATGACTTGGACAGCAATGTTCAGGATTGTATTCATAATGGTTCTATTATAGAGCATAAGGCTTGCACGCGGTGCTGGCACGACGGTGTTAGAGCCAGCAAAGGCTCGCTTCGGCGGGCCGGCAAACTGGAAAGAACATTTGGACGACCGCAACCTGAGTCTTTTCAGTTCAGCCTCCTTTGGTTATGAGCGTCGAGGTCATATTCAAACCTCGGCGCTATCTTCATTTCGACGAGCCAATCCCGATCGGAGTCGCGAGAGCGATTGCAACTGTCCCGGAAACGGTCGCCAAATGGGCATTTCTGCCAATGCTCCAATGCGCCCTAAAAGTGAGAAAAGTGAAGCGGAGACACGGAACCCTGGAACGTTCGACTAAAACCAGACCAATCTGCTTTGCCTCTCATAAGGACGCTGCGATTTATACGTATTACGGAGCCCTTTTGGTTCACGAGTACGAGAATTCTCTGAAAACGAATGACCTGACGCGCGTGGTCACGGCCTTTCGACCGAATTCAGGTAAATGCAACATTGATTTTGCCAAGGAAGCGTTTGACTGGATCAGAACACAAACAGAATGTGTCGCCCTCGGGTTTGATATTAAGAGTTTTTTTGACTCGCTGAGCCACAAACAGCTAAAAAAACGCTGGGCCACGTTGTTAGGCGCAAAAGTCTTACCACCGGATCATTATGCTGTTTACCGATCGATAACGCGCTATTCGTTCGTTAGTCGAGAAGCTGCGCTTAAAGCATTCGGCATCAGTGAAAACAATCCGCGTGCTAATAACCGGCGAAAGTTCTGTAACTCGAGTGAATTTCGCGCGAAAATTCGCGACGCTGGCTTGATTCAACAGAATGACGGTGGCAAGGGAATTCCGCAAGGGTCACCGATGAGTGCGGTCCTTTCGAACCTTTACCTGCTCGATTTCGATCGCTGCATTAACGAACGCGTTGCCGCAGTCGGCGGATTCTACCGTCGCTATTGCGACGATATGTTGTGCGTAGTCCCTTTCGCTAACGCGCGTGAAATCGAAACTTTAATCATCACAGAAATCGCAAAGGTTGAGTTGGAGATTCAAGTTGCGAAGACTACACGCAACCATTTTCGACGGTCCGGAACGAAAATCGCGGTAGATAAACCGTTGCAATATCTTGGGTTTGTATTTGACGGCGAAAGAGTTCTGCTACGAAACGCGGGCATAACCCGCTTTTACAGCCGTCTTCGGGCCGGGGTCGGGTTAGCGGCCGCCACAAAAGCAAAGGGAGACCTACAAAGGACCGTCGCGGAAGCTGCCGCGGATAGGATACGGCGAAAAAAACTTAACATTCGCTACAGTTATTTGGGCAATCGCAACTTCGTTTCATACGCGGTACGCGCTTCGAACCAATTTGATGATCTTGCGATCAAGAAACAGGTGCGTCGACATTGGAGGAAGCTGAACTCCGCAGTAATGAAGGCGGAACACAAGCTGAACAAAGATCGAGTGCCTTAAGAAGTTGCATTGGGATTAACATGAAACCGACAAGCGGGCGCTACTACTTATCGCGGGTAATCAAAATCGGAGGTTTGACGCAGGATAAGCTCGTCACCGCCACCTTGAATGCTCCCGTTCTCCGGATCGGAAAGTTCGAATGGGCAATCACGGATGCTATTGATGGACGAAGCGGAGAACCGAAATTTATTTTCGGAAAACTCGCGAAATACTCCAGCGATGGGCATGTCACTGTCGTAGATCCTGCGAACAAATCCCAGCTGGACGCACTCGCGCCGAACCTCCTGGTTGCAAGTTCACCATTCGTATATTTGCCGGATTACTCTGGAATCGCTTTTCTCCATGTATGGAATGGGATACAGGAAGACCTGTTTCCGAAGCGGTTTTGCTCATTGATTGAGGCAGCGTACAACAATTTTTTTGTTGATTGCTCCGTAGAGCCTGTGGCCGACTACCGTGCTTTTGCCGAAAAACTCAAGAGCTTGGAACGTATAACCGAAATGGGTGCGACGGTACACCCCCCCAATCCATTGTTCGGCGAATTATGGGAACCGCTCAAAAGCTACATCAACGGGCGAAATGCCGACGAACTTTCAATAAAAGAGAAGAAAAGCGACGGAGAGGGGATTAAAACACAGCTTCCAATATTGCTGGAAAACACCTTGCTGCCACCCGGAGCTACGCGAAAGGCTATATTGCCTCCTGGAATCACCGATGTTGCGTTGTTGATGGCTGCGGATGGTTACGGAAAAGGCAAAGTCATTGGCGAGCATAATGGCGAGGAGGTCATAATTCGAACATCGGATACGCACAAGAGCTTCCTATTCTCAAAAGATCCCGATGCAGGAGAACTCGCGACCGCTGCGGCAAGGCATTTTAAGAACATTTCTGACGAGCGCACAATGCGGCATGGATGAAACGTCTAATTCGACTTGTAGGCGTCACGTTTATCTCACCAGAATTTATGGTCATGCTCCTTGCGTTCCTCGCTTTGAGTAATTTTCCGGACGCATGCCTTTTCCTCGGGAAACAAATAGGAAAACAGGCGGATTTACTAAAATATTTATGTTTTCTGCCGGCTGGGCTGCTCGTATACAACGTCAAGACTGCGAGAGTGATTCTGTTTCCCTCGAGTGATACAAAGAAAATCCTTCAGTCATGGGATCGATACGATTGCTTGAAAATGGCCCTTTTTGTAGGTTTGGTTTACTCCATTTTATTCGCGTTTTTGGCCCTTCTCTGTTTTTCGTTTGACTGGCGAACGCCGGCCTCCTTTCAGGCACCTTTATTTCTTGGAACTATTGCTGGTGCTTTCGTCGATTCGGCAAGTTTTTACGCGGCAGACTTAAAGGTTGAGGAAATCTTCCGACGTGAAGCGAACAACCCGCCTCCCATTAAAAATGACCCCCCAGCGACCTAACGGCCCTAAAAGGCAATACGCAGTATTTCTGCCCCCGCAAACCTTCCGCAGTTAATATAGTGCAGAAACTACTTGAATTTGATTCATGAGCAACCCAACAACTCCTCCAAAAGCTTTGGAATTACTGCAATCCCGCAGTCGCGGGATAGGCATTTTAAAATGAGTAATCCGCAACAGTTGGTTCAGAAGCTTTGGAATTACTGCCATATCCTACGGGACGATGGCCTTTCGTATGGCGACTATGTTGAACAGCTCACATTCCTGCTCTTCCTCAAAATGGCTGATGAGCAAAGCCGATTGCGCGGTACCCCATCCCCGGTTCCAAAAGGCTTCGGGTGGGACGTGCTCGTTAAGTTGGACGGCGACGACCTCGAAACCCATTACCGGCACACGCTCGAAGAACTCGGCAAGCGCCCCGGTATGCTCGGCACGATTTTCCGCAAAGCGCAGAACAAAATCCAGGATCCCGCCAAGCTCCGGCGCTTGATTGTCGATCTCATCGATAAGGAGGAATGGACCAGTCTCAGCGCCGACGTCAAAGGCGATGCCTACGAAGGTTTGCTCCAAAAGAACGCCGAAGACGTCAAAGGCGGCGCCGGCCAATACTTCACGCCCCGCGCCCTCATCGCCGCCATGGTCGAGGTCATGGCCCCAAAACCGGGGTCCGGGTCGGACCGCCCATTTACCATCTGCGACCCCGCCTGCGGCACCGGCGGCTTCCTGCTCGCCGCGCACGATTACATCGCGAAACAACCGGGCCTCGATAAAGCGCAGAAGAAACAACTCAAGAGCGGCACCTTGTTCGGAATCGAACTCGTGGACAGCGTCACCCGCCTCTGCGCCATGAACCTCCTCCTCCACGGCATCGGCGACAGCGCCACCCCTCTGCCAACAGATGGTTCGCTCCCCGTTGTGACCAAAGATGCTCTCGCGGCGAAACACGGCGAGTACGACATGGTCCTGGCCAATCCGCCCTTTGGAAAAAAAAGCAGCGTCACCATAATCGGCGCTGACGGCGAACAATTCAAGGAAAGCCTCACCGTCAATCGCGCCGACTTCTGGGCCACCACCAGCAACAAACAACTCAATTTCCTCCAGCACATTTTCACGATCCTCAAGCAGCACGGCCGCGCTGCGGTGGTGTTACCTGACAACGTGTTATTCGAAGGCGGGGCAGGGGAAACCATTCGCCGCGAATTGCTCAAACAGGCCGATGTCCACACGCTGTTGCGATTGCCCACTGGGATTTTCTACGCGCAAGGCGTGAAAGCGAATGTCCTCTTCTTCGACCGCAAACCAGCCGCCGAAAAACCGTGGACCGAAAAACTCTGGATTTACGACCTGCGCACCAACCAGCATTTCACCCTCAAAGAAAACACCCTCAAGCGCTCCGACCTCGACGACTTCGTAAAGTGCTTCAATTCGAAGAAAAGGCATGATCGGAAAGAAACTGAGCGTTTCAAATCGTTCACCTACGAAGAACTGACCAAGCGAGACAAAGCCAACCTGGACATTTTCTGGCTCAAAGACGAATCCCTGGAAGACAGCGCCAACCTACCCGCGCCCGAAATAATCGCCGCCGAAATCGTGGAAGATCTGGAAGCGGCGTTGGCGCAATTTGCGACGATCGCGGAAGACCTGAAGTTAGATAGTGCGAAGAGGTGAGGGGGGGAGGAGGACCGATGTGACGAATGAGACCGATAGGACGGATGGGACGAATGGAGGATGGGGGCTAACGGTTCATTTTGTGGGGCGATTGCGTTCGGCGAGGCGGGCGCGGGTCATGCGCTCGCGAAGGCCGCCTTCAGCGAGGAAGGCTTTTTCCAACTGGCGAAGATGTTGGTCGAGGAGGTAGTTGGTTTGGTGGATCAAGCAGATGAGGATGTTGGCGACGCTTTCGGGTGGGCGGGTTTCCAGATAGGTCCTATAGGACTCATATGACGAATTTTTTTGGGCGCCGAGTTTCCGGACGAATAATGCTTCTTTGGAGTTTTTGTCCCAGCTTGTT
>JADMIO010817212.1_pt1 | contig 16309 bp, 20 predicted proteins | sample 8958161 | NCBI WGS metagenome assembly JADMIO01 (sample SAMN16585339, study PRJNA669376) | soil metagenome | isolation source: Crop rotation soil | place: USA: Cullars Rotation, Alabama | collected 2011
GCCGCGACTTCAAGTCACGTGAATTCCAAGCTTCGGATCCCACTGTGCTGGAAAGCGGCTGCGAAGGCGCACAGTCGCAAGAAGCGGAAATAGGATCACGGGATCGGTTGTCAGCTCATTGCGCAATGAACGAGGTGGGTTGACGCAGCGGTTGGCGCATGGACGCCATTCCGCCGGACGTTGCTAAAAAGCTGCTCAACCGCGATTTCGCCAATCTCGTCAAACGAGTGCAGGCGGGTGGAAAGATCAGCCGCACGGAGCGTGCGATGTTGCAGTCGATGGCCGCAGGGGCGGGCGGTGAAAGCCCGGCGTATGTGCGGAACTTCGTCGAGTTGGCGACGGCGCTGAAGGTCACTCGCCAGACGATCAACGGCTGGAAAAAGTTCGAGGACGCGCCGAAGCCGGCGGCGAATGGACTGCATGACGTCGGCCAGTGGCGGGAGTTCATGCGTCAGCGCGGACTCAAAGGCGGAGAAGACGCGTCGGACGTGCAGCAGGCGCTCAAAGCGCGCAAGCTGCTCGCTGAGGTCGAGGAGCGCGAACTGCGCCTCTCTGTCAAACGGGGTGAGTTCATCCCGGTGGAGCAAGTTCGTGCGGACTGGACGAATCTAGTCGGCCAGGCGACGGCGCTGCTCCGGCGCAAATTCGAGAACGAGCTTCCGCCCATCCTCTCCGGCCTCGACGCCACCGGCATCCAGGAAGAGTGCCGTAAAGCCATCGACGAAGTCCTCTCGGTGCTCCACGCGGGATGAACGAGAAGCTCGTCACTGTTTGGCGCGAGGCGTGGCGCCCGCCGGACCGTCGCCCGCCGTGGGCCTGGGCCGAGCAGCACATCGGCTCGATCCCTTATTCGCCGATTCCCGGCCGCTTCCGCTCCGACAACTCACCACAGATCCGCGAGCCGCTCGAAGCGCTGATCGACCCGCGTGTCCGCCTGGTCTTCATCATCGCGGCGATTCAGGCGGGCAAAACGAGCGTGGGTGAGCTGGGCCTCTGCCACATTATTGCCAATCTTCCCGGCCCGACGCTCTGGCTCGACCAAACGGACGACGACGCCAAGGACCAAGCAGAGTCGCGGCTGCACAAGCTCTTTGAGGATTGCGGGCCGGTGAAGGCGCTCTTTCCCAGCGATCGACACAAAAAGCGGAACACGACGATCCATTTCCGCAACGGCATGACGCTCTGGGTGCTCGGCGCGCACAACAAGACCAACCTTCAGCGCCGTTCGATCCGCTGGCTCATCGGCGACGAGACTTGGCGCTGGCCGGTGGGTCACATGGCCGAAGCCGAGGCTCGGGTCACGGCGTTCGGTTGGTTGGGGAAGTGTTTATTCATGTCGCAAGGCGGCGAGGAGAACGACGACACCCACCGAAAGTTCGAGACGACCGACATGCGGGAGTGGACGTTCCAATGCCCCCATTGCGGCGCTCGGCAGCCTTGGTCGTGGGAGCAAATCGAGTGGTCAAAATCTGCACGCGATGAAGTTGGCGAGTGGGATTACGCCGAAGTGCGACGCACTGCGGCGATGCGGTGTGCGTCGTGCAATCACTACTTCGACGATAGCGATCGCACGCGACGCGAGCTGAATTCGACGGGACGCTTCGTCGCGCAGAACCCGCGCGCAGCGAAAGAGAGCATCGGATTCCACTGGAACGCCCTTTGCACGATGAGCTGGGGTGCCCTCGCGGAGTTGTATCTTCGCGCGAAGGCTATCGCGCGGCGCGGCGACATCAGCGCACTCAAACAGTTCTACCAAAAGCGGCTCGCGCTGCCGTGGCGCGAATACGCCGAGGACTACAAGCTCGAGATCACGCGTAGCGGCTACCACAAGGGCGAGCTGTGGGAGGACGAGGCCGGCGTGAACCCTCGAGGTCAACTCGTTTCCGCGCCTTTCGAGCCGGGCGACATCGCGGCGCCGCTGCGCATTATCACCGTGGACTGCCAGATGGATCACCTCTTCGCGGTCGTGCGTTCGTGGAGTGCGAACGGTTCCTCGCGACTCGTTTGGAATGAAAGACTGCTGACTTTCGAGGACGTGGAGGCATTGCAGGAGCGCTTCGGCATCCACCCAAGCCTGGTGTTCCTCGATGCCGGCCACGCAACCTACGACGTCTATCGCGAATGCGCCGAGCGCGGCTGGGTCGCGCTCATGGGGGACCGGCGCGCGACGTTCGTCCATCGCACCAAGAGCGGGAAGAGCGTGCAGCGGTTTTACTCGCCACGCCGCAAGGTCGTGCTCGGGCACGCCCGCCACTGCTTCGTCCACTATTGGAGCAACCTGAACATCAAGGACACGCTCGCACGGCTGCGGCGCAATCAGGACCCAGAGCGCGGCGCCACGTGGGAAGTGCCGGACGACATTGACGACGAGTATCTCGCCCAGATGGAGAGCGAGCAGCGGGTCAAGGATGGCGGCAAGTGGCTCTGGAAGCAGGTTGGCAAGCGACCGAATCACTACCTCGATTGCGAAGCGATGCAGGCTGCCGCGGCGACGATGCTGAAGCTCATCGGGCGTGAAGCGATCATTGCGGCTGATGCGGTCACGGACGACGCCGCGGTTGACGCGGCGAAGTCGGCATGAAGCAGGACTCTTTCATCTTTCCACTCAAGCTCACGCTCGGATTCCTCGCCGTTGTCGTGGTCCCGCTGCTGTTCAGCGGCTGCGGCACAACCTGGCGCGTTGAATACGACAACCCGCAATACGGCAACGCCTCGGTGCAGTTCGCCCTGCCGAAGAAAGGGGGCTACGCGAAATGACACTCGATGCCACCATCCGCGCGATCCAGGCGAAGCTCGGCGTCACCGTGGACGGCAATCCCGGGCCGCAAACGTGGAACGCAATCTACCGCTCTCTCATCGGTGAACCGCCCGCCCCCTTCGGCACGGCAACGCTTGCCGATGAACGTAGCGAGCGAAACATCGCCACGTTGCTTCCCCAGGTTCAGCCACTCGCTCGCACCCTCGTCGAGAGCGCTGCAGCCATCGGCATCGCCATCAAGGTGATTTCCGGCACGCGCACCTACGAGGAGCAGAACGCCCTTTACGAGCAGGGCCGCACGCAACCCGGCCGCATCGTGACGAATGCCCGCGGTGGTTACTCCAACCACAACTTCGGCGTCGCCTTCGACATTGGCGTGTTCGAGGGCGGTCGCTACCTCGACGAATCTCCCGCCTACAAAGCCGTAGGCGCGATCGGCAAACAGCTCGGCCTCGATTGGGGTGGGGACTGGAAGAGCATCCAGGATGAACCGCATTTCGAGCTGCGTCCCTCATGGGCGCGCGAGATGAGCGAGAGCGCCATGCTCGCTGAGTTGCGCAACCGCCGGGCCACAAATCGGGAGATCTTCGCGTGAACCCTTACACCATGCCCCCTTCGCCGGAATCCCTCCGGCTCGAAGCCGTCACTGTCTGTGTCGGGTTCGACGATTTTCTCGATGTCACGCTCGGCCTGAACCATCCCCATCTCGACACGATGATCGTGATCACGAGCCACGACGATCAGCGGACCCACCGTGTCGCACGCAAGCACGGCGCGATCTGCGTCCAGACCGACCTGTTCAAGAAGAACGGGCGCACCTTCAACAGAGGCGCTGCGATCAATGCGGGCATGAGCCGGTTCCAATACCACGGTTGGCGGCTGCATCTGGATGCGGACATCGCCTTGCCGGACAACTTCCGGCGGATGCTGCTCAACCACACGCATCTCGATCCCGCGTGCATCTACGGCGCGGACCGGTGCGACGTGATCGGTGTTGCCGAACTGCACGCCACCCGTGCCCGCGATCCGCAGCACTCCCACGGCGCGTTCGTCTCGCCGCAGCATCATCGCCCGCTATCCCCGCGCTACGTCGATCCCTTGCGCGGCTACGTGCCCATCGGCTTCTTCCAGCTCTGGCACGCGCGGGCACAAAAGCCCTATCCCTATTCGCTCGGCACGGCGGCGCACGACGACGTGATGTTCGCTGAGCAATGGGCTACCGAGCACCGGCGCCATCTGCCGACGGTCATCTGCCATCATCTCTGCGCGCGCCCCCCAAAGCTCGGTGAGAACTGGGAGGGCCGACGCCATCAGCCGCGACTGGATCAAATGACGCTCCCTGGCATCGAGCGGCTGTGATTTACCCATGGGCGCTCCCGATTACACCGTCGGTTTCACCCGCGAGGAAGTGGAGGACATTCTGGCTTCGCAGAAAGCGGAGCTGAAGCGCTCGCTCGCTGCGTGGTCGGAATCTGGTTCAGCCGTGACCAAACGGCGCGTCGATGAGATCCACGCGATCATTGAAGCTTGCCAGCGGGCGCTGAAGAAGCTCGCCCCCGAGGTCTATGGGCGCCCCGTCCGTGTCGCCACGAGCGAAGTCTTCGGATTTCTCCCGAAATGAATCCGCTGCTCAAATTTGCACGGGCGATCCTGCCGCGCGCTTGGTTCAGCCCGTACGAGTCGGCCAATTACTCGCCGCGCCGCGCCCGTGTTCCCGGTGCCTTCCCACGCGATGCGAAACTGGACCTGACGCCGGGGCCGCGGCGCGAATTGGTGCGCCGGTCGCGCTATCTGCACAAGAACTCCGGATTCGTGCGGGAGCTGGTCGGCAACATGGCCATCTACGCCACGGGCGACGGCATCAAGCCGCAGGCGCTTTCGGCGGACACGAACTGGAACAAGTCCGCCGAAGAATACTTCGCGCGCTGGGCAGCGCGCTGCGAAATAACCCAGCGGTTCTGCTTCGCAGAATGCCAGTCGCTCGTCTGCCGCGGTATGGACGTGGACGGCGAATACTTCGTCCATAAGACCCGCGATGCGCTGGGCGCCGCGAAACTCCAGCTCATCGAATCGCACCGCATTGGTGATGCCGACCAGGGCGACACCGAGGATGGCATCGGTTTCGATGCGTATGGCGCACCGGCCTTCTACCGCGTGCTGCTCGATGGCGGCGGCTACAGAGACATCCCCGCGGAGTTGATGCTCCACATCTTCGAGCCGGAGAATGTGACCGGTGTGCGCAATGCGCCGACGTTGCAACATTCCGTCAATCATCTCCTTGATGAAATGGAGCTGATTGCGCTGGAGAAGCACGCGGTCAAAGACAACGCAGACATTTCACGCGTGCTCAAAACCGAGCGCGGCGATCTTGATGAGGATGGCGATTTCTCCATCCGGCAGAACGGAGGGGCCGATGCGAGCACACCGAGCGATCCGAGTGCATTGCAGAAAATTGTGGGCGGCAAGCTCGTGGCGCTCAAACCCGGCGAATCCCTCGACAGCTTTGCGCCGAACCGCCCGAGCCCAACGTTCACCGGCTTCCTCGAATATCTGCGACGCGACTCGGCGCTCGGCCACATCCCGTTCGAGTTTGCGGCGGATTCGAGCAAAGTCGGCGGCGCGGGCGTGCGGCTCGTGGTTGCAAAAGCCGACCGGCGCTTTTCCTATCGGCAGCTCATTCTCATCGAGCGTTTCCTGAAGCCGGTGTGGCTGTTCGTCATTGGCGACGCGATCAAATCCAAGCGTCTGCCCGAAGTGGTGAACTGGACGAAGGTCGCGTTCACCACGCCCCGGCGCATCACGGTGGATGCCGGGCGCGAGGCGCAGCAGAACCGGGCGGACGTGGAAACCGGCCTCAAAACCCTCGAAGAACACTTCGCGGAACAGGGCATGGATTTCTCCGAAGAAATGGAAATCCGTGCCCGGAACGCGCGCGCATTGCTCGACCTTGCCGAGAAATACAAGGTGCCACTGGAGATGCTTTGGCATCCGAGCGGCGGCACCGCAGCGACCCCCGTTGTAGGTGAAGTCGACGACAGTCAGCCAGTGAGTGACTCCCGGCATTCGTGCTAGCCGAATATGCCGCCCGTTCATTGCGCAATGAACGGCAGCCGTTTTGACAGCGGCCATCGTGCGTGACCCAGCTTCTGCACGCCCTCTATCATCAGTCCTGGCTGATCACGCCCGAAGCCCATGCTGCAATGCGGCGGGCGGCGCGCGCATGCGACTTCTTCAACGATCCACCCGCTGAGCCGCCCGACTCCGACCTTCTGCAAATTGAGGACGGCATTGGTATCGTCGCGATCAGCGGCGTGCTGATGAAGCGACCGGACATTTTCTCGCGCGTGCTACTCGGTGCGACCGACATGGATGAGATCACCGAGGCCATCGGCGAGGCCGGCGAGCGACCGGACGTGCAGGCAGTCTTGCTCGACATCGACTCGCCCGGCGGAACCGTGAACGGCACGCCCGAACTGGCGGCAGTGGTGGCAATGCTCTCGAAAGCGAAATACGTCTATGCCTTCAGCGACGGACAGATGTGCAGCGCCGCCTACTGGATCGCGTCCCAGGCGGATGTGATCTACGCCACGCCGAGCGCGCGCGTCGGCTCCATCGGCGTGCTGCTGCCGATGCTCGATGAAAGCGAGGCGTTCAAGGAGGCGGGACTGAAGATGGAGGTGTTCGCCGCTGGCAAATACAAGAGCGTCGGCGTGCCTGGTGTTTCGTTGACCGACGAGCAACGCACCTGGCTTCAGTCGTCCATTGACGAGATCAACGCCGACTTTCAAGCCGCCGTCCTAGCGCGGGGCCGGGCCATCGAAGCGAGCAGCATGGAGGGGCAGGATTTCTCCGGACCGAAGGCTTTCGCGAACGCGCTTACCTCCGGCGTCGTTACCGATCGCGCGACGGTGCTGAACAAGATGCGGACGCGGCACGTGAGTTGACATGCGCGCACGGGCACCAATGAAAACTCTCGACCAGCAACTCGAAGACGCCCTCGCACGCGTTAAGCAACTCGAAGCCGACGTCCAGGCGGGCGGCACGCTGCTGACCGAAGCAAGCAAACAGACCGAGGATCTCCGCAAACAAACCGCCGCGTTGACCAAGGAGAAGGAAACTCTCGCACTGGCGAACGAGGAACTCACGGGGCAGCGTGACCAGCTTTCGCGAGACCTGGCAGCCGCCAAGCAATCCCTCAATTCGGCAGCGAACTCCGCCGAGGAACTCGCGAAGGCGAAGGAGAAAATCGCCGCGCTAACCGGCGAGGTCGAAAATCTCAAAGCGAACGCAAAGACCGCCGAACGAATCGCGGCCGAGCATTACGGTGCCTCCAGTTCGCAGCCCGTGCCCGTCACGCCTCGTGGAGACGCCGAGGCTGAAACGCTCGTCGCCCGCTTCAAGGCGATCAGCGATCCGAAGGAACAGACGATCTTCTGGCGCTCCCTCACCGCCGCCCAGCGCTCCCTCATCCTCAACGCCCAGTAACCGACCACTTCCATGCCCAATACCCTCACCGACGTTAAAGACATCAAAGTCGCGCAGAATGCGCTTCAGCCGTGGATGGCCGGGTTGCTGCCGCTGCGCGCCTTTTCCACGAACTTCTCGCCAGAGCCGGCGGATAAACTCGATACCGTGCGCGTGCCGGTCGTCGGCGCCCCGTCGCAGTCCAGCGACTTTGCCGGCAACTATACGCAGAATGCGGACTCGACCGTCACCGTCATCCCGGTGCAGCTCAATAAGCACAAGTTCAAGACCGTCCACGTCACCGCCCGCGAAGCGAGCGAAACGGCTCTCAACGTGCTTGATACGCTTGTCTCCAGCGCGGTGAAACAGCTCGCCCAGGATGTCTTGCAGGACATCTTCGCGGAGATCACGCAGGAGAACTACGGCGACCCAGCTATCAACGCCGTGGCGGCAGCCAACTTCGACTACAAGAAGGTGCTCTCCGTCCGCGAGGCGTGCAGCAACGCCAAGATGCCGGTCTCTGATCGCAGCCTGGTTCTTGACGGCGCCTACTTCACCAACTTGCTCGGGGACGACATCGTGGCCAAGAGCTTCATGCCGCCGATCGCGCAAGCGGGGGTGGTGGAGGCGCAGATTCGCCGGTTGGCCGGATTCGACATCTTCGAGACGATCATTTTGCCGGAAAACGGCGAGAAGCTGGCTGGCTTTGCCTCACACCCCAGCGGTATGGCCGTGGCGATGCGCTACCTCGAACCGGTCGCCGACTACGATGAATCGGGTGCCGTCACCGATCCCGAGACCGGCCTCACCTTTGGCTACCTCCGTTACACGGAGATCCAAAGCAATCGCATCTTCGTCACCGTCGAGTGCCTCTACGGTTTCAAGGTCGCGCTGCCTGGAGGCATTAAGCGGATTGTGAAGCCGTAAGTGACGGCACGAAACATTTCGGTGGTTGCGAGCCCCATTGCTGGAGACGGCAGTGGGGTTTCGTTTCGTAACGCACAGCTTGCGTCTGCCACTTAGGCTGACGCCACTCCAACTCGCGCCAGGCCTGAAGATGATCTGTTCGGCACACCCGCGCCGTCCCCGAATCTCCCGCCCGCTTTTGCACGGGACTTACAACCGCGGCTCACGGCGATGGCACCGCATGCCCTCTACCGAGACGGTCCGGTCCCAACGCCCGCGCTTTTGGGAACACGGGGCAGAAAAATTAGTCGCGCGAATAGTCCGACAGGCTGCTACTAAGCGTCCACCCGATGCGCATCAGACACCTCAAGGTCGCCAACTTCCGCGGTATCCAGAACCTCAATTGGACGCTCGGACCGCGGGTAATCTGCCTCGTCGGACAGAATGACGCAACGAAGACGGGGATTCTCGACGCGATTGAACTCGGTCTCTGGCCCCGCAGTAATTACCCTGTCACCGACACCGATTTTTTTGATGCCGATGTGACCCATCCGATTTGTGTGGAGATCACGGTGGCTGAAGTTCCAGGCGAGTTGCTGGCGGAAGATAAATTTGGTCTTTATCTCCGCGGATTCTCAGAGGCGGGCGGGCTCGTGGACGATCCCGGCGAAGGACTCGAATCCGTGGTCACGATCCGCTGTGAAATTACCGGCGAACTGGAGCCCAGCTGGTGTCTGATCAAAAACAGTCAGGCGGAGCCGAGGCACGTCTCGTGGCGGGACCGTGAGAAGCTGGGCGTAGCGCGTCTGGGTTCGGATGTTGATCGACACCTCACTTGGTCTCGCGGCTCGGCGTTGGTCAAACTGACGGCGGGAGGCAATTCCCTATCGCAAATGCTCGCGAATGTGGCGCGCGCTGCGCGTGTGGCTGTCACCGAAGCCGATCTTCCGGATTTGGACACGGCGGCCGGCGCGGCGAAAACCTCTGCCGCGCGCATGGGTGCGAAGTTTGATGACCTGGAGCCGGGCTTGGACGCCACGGGTTTGTCTCTCGGTAATTCCGTTTTTGCACTGCACGAGGAGAAAATTCCTCTCCGCTTGTGGGGTTTGGGCACGAAACGTTTGGCGGCACTCGCCATTCAACAGAGTGGAACGGGAGCAGACTCGGTCTTATTGATCGACGAGGTGGAGCATGGCTTGGAACCCCATCGCATCCGCCACCTGCTCAAGCGGCTGGGGGAAAACCTCAATGGCATGGCGCGGACCCAGGGGCAGGTCATCCTCACGACGCATTCACCGACCGCCGCTTTGACCTTGCCCGTGTCCGAACTGGCCTTTGTTCGTAGCCGGAATGGCGAGACGACAGCGCTGACCGTCGATCCAGCCGGAATCAACGAAGTGCAGTCGATTACGCGGGTCGCCCCGCATTCCCTTTTCGGCCGCAAACTGGTGGTCTGCGAAGGCGCAACCGAAGTGGGTTTGTGCCGGGGACTAGAGCCGTTCTGGGCTGCCGCCAATAACGGTATTCCTCCCGCGCACCTCGGTTTTGTGCCCATTGACGGTGCAGGGCGGACGAATGCTCCCAAGCGGGCGCTTGCCTTGAAACGCGTGGGCTTCGACGTGGTGGTCGTTGCAGATTCCGACGAGCCGCTGGTTCCGGATGCAAATGTGCTCAATGCGGCTGGCGTGCTCACGTTTCAGTGGCCGGGCGGACTGGCCACCGAAGAACGCCTCGCGCTCGACCTACCGATAGCGTCGCTCCAAGAGTTGATCGCTGCCGCGGTAGCGGAGTTTGGCGAGGACTTGGTTGTCTCGCAGGTGGTGAGTTTTTCCGAAGCCGATCCCAAGCCGGCCGGGGTTATCGTCACAGCTTGGATTCAGGGCGCCATGACCGAAGCGCTCGTGCGCCGGGCGATTGGATGTGCGGCGAAACAGGGCAATACGGACAGCGGCAAGGGCTGGTTCAAGAATGTAACGCTAGGCGAGCAGCTCGGTGGAGTTGTGGGCCGTGCTTCGGCCGCTTTGGCCGGAACGCCGACCGCCACGGTGATTGGGCAGCTATTCGCTTGGACTTATGGCTAGCCAGTTGGCCAAGGACTTGGCGCATGCTGAGCGCGGGATGGTCGTCGCGCCCGCCGGCTGCGGTAAAACGCATCTCATCTCAGAAGCGGTCGGGTGTTCCCAGCGAAGACAACTCGTTCTGACCCACACCCATGCTGGGGTTAAGGCAATCCGGGAGCGGATGATTCGGCTGGGGGTCGCCGCGGAGCTGTATCGGGTGGCGACGATTGATGCTTTTGCACTGAAGTATGCTTCGGCGTTTCCGAGCTTGTCTGGATGGACGATCCGCGAGCCCGAGGGCGAACAATGGGCGGCGCTCCGGCCGGCGGCGTTGGTTGCTTGCCGCACCTCACCAGTCATCGACGTGCTGCGCGCGTCGTATGCCGGAGCCTACGTGGACGAATACCAGGACTGCACGGTGGGCCAGCATGCTTTGGTCATGCAGCTCGCCTCAGTCATACCATGCCGAATCCTAGGCGATCCTCTCCAGGCGATCTTTCGAAAGATTAACAAGGATGACGCCCTTCCGTGGCAGACCGTGCGGGAAACCTTCGCCGAGCTCGGAACGCTTAATCAGCCGCACCGGTGGCTGGAGCGGAACAACGATTTGGGCCATTGGCTGCTCTACGTGCGAGAGTTATTACTGGCTGGTCAGCCAGTGGACCTCGATGGTGCGCCGGGCGTCGAATTGCGTCTGGGCGATCCATCCGAGCCGTACCAGATCGCCACCTGCTTTGACCTCGCAAAGCGCGGCGGGTCGGTCGTTGCGCTACGCGCCTGGCGAGGTCAATGCCATCGCTTGTCGGGCCGACTGAACAATGCGTTTCATACAGTGGAAGACGCGCAGTGCGAGGATCTCGTGGAATGGGGCCGGCAGATCGAAGGCGTCACGGGTGTCCAACGAGTGGATAAACTCGTGGAGTTCGCCGCAGCGTGGCTGACGCGACTGCCAGGCGCGCTGGTCGTGGGCGTGCACAAATCGGTTCAAGCCCAAAAGTCCTGCCGGGCTAAGCGGCCCGACGCGATTGCCCTCTACGGGGCTCTGAGTCAGGTCCGCGACGACCCGAAGTTGGCGGGGGTTGTCGCAGCTCTGAATGCGTTTACCGCGTTGGACGAAAGGCCGGTGTTCATGAGCCGGGAGATCTGGATGGGATTACGCGCCGCGGCGAATGAGTGCGTGCTAAACGAGGGCGTTTCATTGTCCCAAGCCATCGGGGCGAGTCGAGAGCGGGTGCGGCGGTTTGGCCGAGGATTGGGCCGCCAATGTCTGGCGACGCCTCTCCTCGTGAAGGGCCTAGAATTTGATCACGTGGCCATCCTGAACTCCGGCGACCTGAAGGAAGCCGAGCTCGTGTATGTAGGACTCACGCGTGCATGCCGGGGGATGATTGTGATTTCCCCAACGCGCAAATTGGTCGTCCCGAAACCCATCTGGTAGAATTTCTCGGCTTCGATGGGCTGAAACTCCGTTTCGTGGCGGAGTTCGAAGACGGTCTCGTAGATACAGGCGTCCTTTGAACGGGGAATGCGCGGCGACAGTGAAAGCCTTCCAACGGCAGGACACGGCGGAGCGGGTCTGGAGTTCCTTCATGCAGGGTCTTTGGTCTTACTCAACCGGTGGCGCGAAACCGGGTGAACCTTGGCGATTACTTTCACGTTGGAGACGTGGTGAACTTGGAGACTTGCGAGGTCCAATCGCAGGACCGGAGGCCGGTAAGGCTCTTCGTCCCAATTTACGTTTGGGATTTCAAGGGGGCCTTGCGGTGTTTCAAGCGCGGGTGGCGAAGGTGCTTCGAGCGGCACTTTTTCCCATACCCGGTAGTCGATCTCCGGCCCGTCTTCCGTTTGGTGGTCCAATTGAACTGACACCTCGCTACCCTCAGCCAATCGGAACGGCTCAACGCTAGACGCACGATGAAACAGGACCACATTGGCGTTCGCATCTCCCAGCTGCGCAGAGGGGTAGATCATTCCATCAAGATTCGCCTCTGTAGCCAAATAATCGGCGATGGCCTGAGTCACCAGGTATTCAAATGGCTCGTCATCGGGCATCACCGGAAGTGTCATCCGGCGGCTGAGGCTCTCCAAAAACTTTGCACGCTCTAACTGCCGAATGTGACCTCCGTCAAAGATGCTGCCTTTTACATAAACCTCGCGCAGAGCTTCGACGTCGAGAAGACGAATAGGTCTTATGATTTCAAAGCGTCCTACCACGACGCGGCTTCCGACAGGCGGCCGGACCTCGGCGAGCGCAGCGTCGGCGCTCGTTGCTCCATAAAACACCCAGATGCCACGGGCATTCATCCGGCCGGCAGCGGCTGCGATAAATGGCGGAGGGCCGATCTCCAAATCGGGACGCTTTAAGGCTTCCTCCAGTTTTACGTCCGATTGGAATACGCGCGCCCGGTAGAGGCCGATGAGTTCGCGACCAGGGCCAGCATCAACTATGGCTGGGCGACCCTCGCGAGTCTGAAGGCCCGTCAGTCCTTCAAAGATTACGCTCAAGGTGCTCTGAGCCGCGCGACTGAAAAAGCGGGCCTCCATTTTCATGCCCCTCTCAAATGCAGCCCACTCGATCTGAAACTCGATGTCGTCAGTCGCCTTTTCGGTATAGTGCGCGCTCTTATCGAACGGGCCTTCCTCTCCCATCTTATCGCGCTCGTGATCAAAGTGCCGCTCTTCTAGATTCAACCGGATGTCCTCGGCCGGTTCCTCGCCAATGTCGGCCGCCGATGCGATAGCATCCATGACCTCCTCGCCCTCTCGGTCCCAGTCATAGTCGGTTTCCTTGATCATCGCATACTCGAACGCCGACGGCTCTGTCGGCGTGCGTTCAAAGTGGCGTTCAAACGCTGCCTCGATGCGATCTGCCAGCTCGCCAACGGAGAATGTTCGGCCTTCCCGATCGCAGTAATCACAGACTGCATTTCGACCCGTCTCTTCGATTTCCGCGCGCAAAAACAGTTCACCCACGCAACTCGCACAGAGTCGCCGCTGCGATAGGTCTTCGTCCTCCGTGACTTCAGTTTTCACATCCGGAAGTTGGAGGAGGCTCAAGAGAAGGGCAAGCAACGCAAACTTGCCGAATTCCAGTAATCCTGCGACGCTTACTTTCAGGGGGGCGCCTGGCGAGACTGGCGGCAGATGCTTTGACACCTTCGCAGCAGCATGTCGCTGCACGATGAAAAGGCCGCCGCGCTCGCCGAGGTTCTCGCCGCCACGGGCGAGGAGATTGTTTGGAAAGGACGAACGCTCCATGCACTCGTCTCCGATAACCCCCTAAGCCAGGATCTCGGCTTGGGCGGCTTCGAAGCGAAGGGCGATTGCACGATGAAGGTGCTCCGTTCGGAGCTTGGCACCGACCGCCCCAAGCTCGGCGAAACGCTGGAATTCCAGGGTACCGACTACCGCATCACGCGCGTCACCGACCACCCGCAGTATCCGATGATCGTGCTCGTTGCCGAACCGAAGGAGTAACGATGTTCGACCACGTTCTCGATGACGCGCTGCTCGCGAATCTCAAGGCCGCGCCTCCGCTCGCCGGGCTTCACGGCTACACTGGCCAGGATAACGCAGAGCACAAGTTACCGGCGCTGACGGTGAGTACCACCTCGGAACCGCTCGCCGGATCGGATTCGGCATTTCGCGGCGAGGTCGCCGTGACGATTGAAAGCGAGGCGCACGATACCACGGCCGCGGCTCATGCGGAGCGCGTCGAAGCGGTTCGCATGTTGCTGACAAACCGCGCCGAGGTCATCGCGGCATTGAACGCCGCCGGCAACGTTCACATCTACGGCTATGCACCGCTCGGTACCGAACAGACGGCAGGCGAGGCGCGCTTTACCACCAAGCTCAAGTATCGGTTCGGCTTCGGGCCACCGTGAGTTTTGACACGGAGCGCGGGGCGTGAACGCTATCCAAGAGGCCCTCACCAAACATCGGCAGGAGAAAGCCATGATCGAAAAGCGCGTTGCTGGCGACCAGCAACGGCTGCGTGAACTCGAAGCCGTCATCACCGCACTCGAAGCCATTCCTCCGGCTTCTGATGCCGCTCCTGCCGACGCGATTACCACCAACAAGAGCTAACTCATCATGCCTGCCAGCGACGTAAAATTCGGCATCAGCCGCCATGAAGGTGCGCTCATCGAATCGGTGGAAACCGACGACAGCGTGCAGATCAAGGAGCTTGCCGGCAGTGACGGCGAGATTGCTCGCGTGAAGCCCTACCGCAAGATGACCGAAGGTTCCGTGAAGGGCCACGGGCAGCTCGCGGTCGTGCCTGGCGTCGGAGATCCCGGTGTGAGCGGGCTCGCGAATGCGGGCGTGACGGTGATCACCAACGTGAAGAAGAGCGAAAGCAACGAGGACTTCGACGGCTGGGAATACAGCTTCAAGAACTATCCGAACGCGGAGGCCGTGAACTGACATGAAAAAAGGCGACCAGCTTTGCATCCTGCGCGCTGATGTGAAAACCGACGCGGACGTGCTCAACCTTCTGCGGCTTGTGGCCGCACTCGCCGCGCTGGGCATTCCGCTCGACGACGATTGCCCGTATCTCGAAACGCGCGAGCTGGTCGAGAATCGCGAGCGTCGAACCGTGACCTGGACGCTCAAGGCGCGGAGCATTTGCGGACAGCATGATGCGCGGAAGCTCGTCGAGGCCTGGCACGATCCGGTGTGGACTACGCAGAACGCGGAGCATCCGTTTGCCTACATTATTACGGCCTTCCGCAACGCGGGCCTGCTCGCAGCGGAAGTGGCACGACTGGCGCCGGTCGCTCTCATCCGCAAAGGCCAGCGATTCGCGCTCGTGCCTTTCGACGCCACGGCGGAGCGCCGCCAAGAACTTCTCACCGCCCTCGAAAAATGACGACCGACGACCGCACCCAGGAGAACCTCGACGCGTTCATCGCGCCCGCTCCCGAAGCATCCGGCATCACACTGCGGCCGTTTTCGGCGGGAACGCTCAGCCTCTGCCGCGCGCTCGGTCTCACAATGATCACTGGCGCCACGAAGGAGCAGCTTGAGGCGATGTCGGCGGATGAAAAGCAGCGCCAGCTCACCACGTTCCTCTTTATCCAATCGCAACCGCTGGACGTGGTGAAAAAGGCGGTGAAGCTCGCCCGCGAAAACCGCGCCGCTTTTGAGGAGGAATATCTGCTGCCCTTCGAGCTGGAACTCCCGGTCACAGCGATGTTCGAGACGATGAACCAGCTTGAGCAGAGCCTCGTTTCCATTGAAGCGGCGCAGGTCGAGGTGTTGCAAAGGCCAGGCGGCGGCAAAAAAGAGGCAACGCCTCCCCCAAACTGATTGAGCCGGTGTGGACGGCGAGTTTCGTCTTCACACTGGCGCGAGAAACCGGGTGGTCGGAGCACTTCATCTTCTGGGAACTGCCAATCGCGCGGCTCCTGCAATACCAGCACTGCGCTCTCCGGGCACACGACGTGTGGACGGTGCCGGTCGCTCCCGCGCCTGAAGCACAATTCGAGCGGTTGTTCGCCGGATGGACACCCCATGAAGACTGACGTGCGATTCGATCTGCGCGAAATCAAGCGCGCCATCAAGCAACTCCAACCGCATGTGAAGCAGTCGCGGCGCGAGCTGACCGAGCAGGCGGCCAAGGGCTTCGTGAAAGGCGTCGTCGAGATCACTCCTCCTGCCGGCAAGGGGAAGCGCGGCAGTGCGGCCAAGAAAGCCGGTGAGGCGTCCATTCTCCATGATCTCGCGCGAGTGATGGTCGCCACGCGGGCGCGGAAAGGTGGCACGCTACAAGACCCGCGAGCGATCCATCAGCGGCTCCGCGACCTCCGGACCGGCCGCATCAATCCACGTAACCTGAAGCATCCCTATCCCGTGGACGCCGGGGCGCTCCGTTCATTGCGCAATGAACTGCTCAAGCGCGTAGGCGAACTTGCCGCCGGCTGGAATGCCGGTGCGGCCAAGCTCGGCGTGAAGCTCCCGGCCTGGGTCACACGGCACGGCCCGCGTCGCAGCGCAGTCGCCGTGGTGAACTCGTTCCGGCAATTCCGCATCACCCTTACCAACGCCGTGAAATACGTGACCAACCTTTCCAGCACATTGGGATCCTAAGCTTAGAATTCCACGTGGACAAGTTGTCGCG
>JADMIO011302018.1_pt1 | contig 16306 bp, 17 predicted proteins | sample 8958161 | NCBI WGS metagenome assembly JADMIO01 (sample SAMN16585339, study PRJNA669376) | soil metagenome | isolation source: Crop rotation soil | place: USA: Cullars Rotation, Alabama | collected 2011
ACCAAGCTGGCGTACAGCGACGGGACCAACGTCTTCACCGCCACGGTGTCGACCAGCGGACCGGCGAGCCAACAGGTCGCCCTCACCGCCAATGTCAACGTCAACGTCGACCCGTGGTGGTCGCCGGACGCGACCCACCTCGTCTTCGTCAGCCTGCGGGACGGCAACGAGGAGATCTACATCATGGCCGCCAACGGCACCGACCAGCGCCGGCTGACGAACTCCACCGGCGCCCCCGCCGCTCTCAGCCTGGACCGCTTCGCGTCGATGTAGGCCGCGTTGGCCCGCTGGCCGCTGGACGCGCCGTCAGTCAGGCGGCTTCTCCGTCACCCAATATCCGCTTACGCACCTCCGGTTTGAGCGGCGGGGGGCCGGTAATCAGAACCGCGCCATTGGGTCGGATGAAGCGCAGCTCGCCGTTAGCGTCGCCCTCTATGCGCCAGCCGCCGTCGTGGACCGTCTTGTGGTGGTGGCTGCACAACAAAGCCAAATTGGGGAGGTCGGTGGGGCCTTTGTGTTTGATCCACTCTTTGATGTGGTGGCACTCGGTCCACCGGGTGCAGCCGCAAGCCGGGAAGCGGCAGCCCTTGTCCCGGTAGCGGACCTGCTGCACGAGCCACGGCGGCGGGGTGCGGTGGGTGCGGCCCACGCCCATGACCGCCCCGTCGGCGCCGTGGCTCACGACCCGCACCGAGCCGTCGCAGGCGAGGCGTTGGAGAGCAGGGTCCTCGCGCACGTCGTCGGCGTCGGCATGGATCACCACGACCGCCCGCCCGACCTCGGTCTTGTCCCTTGCTGCGCACAGGTGCGCCAGGGCCTCGGCGGCGCGGTGTTCGTAGATGTCGTTCCCCGGGACCCCGGCCGTCTCCTCCTCGAGGCGCTGCTCGATGACCGCGGCGGCGTCGCCCCGCAGGCGGCCGCGCAGATGCAGCACGTCGTTGTCCTCGGCGTCCCGCCACCACCGCAGCGTCGACTTCGCTGGCGCCTCGGGCTTGGGAGCGGCCTGGCGGGCAACCGCCCGGGCGTGGGCGGCCGACCAGCCGACGGCCGCCTCGACTAGCTCCTCTTCGTTGCCGGGGTTTGCCAGCCGCAGCACCGGGGCCAGCTGGTCGGCCGACAGCCTTCCCTCGCCATAGGCCGCCGCGACGTGGGGCAGCTCCTCCAGCCGCTGGGCCGTGCGGGCCCACTGGGCAGCGGTCGAGTGGCTCACGCCCAGGGCCGCCACGAGCCACGGGACCACCGACGTGGCTCCGTCCACCCGCCAGCCATCTTGTTTGTCGAACGCGGCGATCAGGCCCAGCATTTGCCGCTGCACGGCGCAGGAGAGGGCATGCATTTGCCCGATTGCCTCGGCCAGCTCGGCCGCCGGACATCCCTCAAATGCCATTGCGTCAACTTTAACATATTTCTGAAGCAATACAAGTACCTGACGATATATTTCGTGCCGCATGACTCCTCACCGAAGGAACGCGCGAATTCGGGGTTACTGCGCGACGCAGGGTGTCGGAGTTCCGATCACAGAGGATGCGGCAGTTCCGGGGGGTTGAGCGTCCTCCCAAGTTCGACGGGACGCGTTGGCAACGGTTACGCCAGTGGAGTAAGTGGCTGGATCGTCGAAGCACGTTGCCCGACCCCCTTCCGATCAGCGCCTGGCATTGCCCGGATCTCTCCATCCTGAGCGGCATCGAGGACCACAACGTGCTCATCGTCATGGCGAACTCGAGATCGTTGAAGAGCATTACTCGACGGGGCCTTGGGGCCTTGTCCGTCGCCGTCGGCCGGGGAATGAGCTACAACGGCCCCACGAGGGCCACGGTAGCCAGGGGCTTCTTCGGCGTGGCGATCGACCAGGATCGGGCGCGTCAGGCATTCCAATCGTGGCCTACAGCCGAGACGCCTGACGCGGAAATCTGGGACTGGCTCTACGCCGGCAGCAACCGCGGGTTCGGGTGGCTGGGCGGGCGGAGCCGACGGCAGGCGCAGCAGTCGACCTGACGGAGTTCCCAGTCGGAACGCGCTGGAGGCCGCCTCGTGTCACTTCCGTGTCACGAGGCGGCCTCCGGGAACGCACAACCGCAGGTCAGCGGCCGCCCGCTTAGATGTCGTAGTACAGGTGGAACTCGTACGGATGCGGCCGCAGCCGGAGGGCGTCGATCTCGTGGGCCCGCTTGTAGTCGACGTGGGTCTCGATGATGTCGTTGGTGAAGACGTCGCCGGCCTCGAGGAAGTCACGGTCCCGCTCGAGGGCCGCCAACGCCTCGTCGAGGGAGCCGGGCACCTGGGGCACCTTGGCCAGCTCGTCGGGCGGGAGGTCGTAGAGGTCCTTGTCGACGGGGTCGGGCGGCTCGATGCGGTTCTGCACACCGTCGATGCCGGCCATGAGCATGGCCGCGAAGGCCAGGTAGGCGTTGGACGACGAGTCGGGGCAGCGGAACTCCACCCGCTTGGCCTTCGGTGACTTCTGGGCCAGCGGGATGCGGCACGACGCCGACCGGTTGCGCTGGGAGTAGACCAGGTTCACGGGCGCCTCGTAGCCGGGCACCAGCCGCTTGTACGAGTTGGTGGTCGGGTTGGAGAAGGCCAGGATCGCGGGCGCGTGGGTCAGCAGGCCGCCGATGTACCAGCGGCCGATGTCGGACAGTCCGGCGTAGCCCGTCTCCGCGTAAAACAACGGGTTGTCGCCCTTCCAGATCGACTGGTGGGTGTGCATGCCCGACCCGTTGTCCTCGAACAGCGGCTTGGGCATGAACGTGACCGACTTGCCGAACGCCTTGGCCACGTTCTTCACCACGTACTTGAACGTCACCAACTTGTCGCCCATGTTCAGGAGCGTGTCGAAGCGCATGCCGATCTCACCCTGTCCGCCGGAGGCCACTTCGTGGTGGTGCAGCTCGACGGGGATGCCGAGGGCGATCAGCGTGGCCGCGATCTCCGAGCGCAGGTCCTGGTAGTGGTCCATGGGCGGGACCGGGAAGTAGCCCTCTTTGGTGCGGGGCTTGTAGCCCAGGTTCGGCCCCTCGTCCCGGCCGGTGTTCCAGGTGCCCTCGACCGAGTCCACGAGGTGCATCGACGAGTTGCCCTTGTAGGAGAACTGGACGTTGTCGAAGATGAAGAACTCCGGCTCGGGCCCGAAGTAGGCCTTGTCGCCGATGCCGGTGGAGACGAGGTAGTCCTCGGCCTTCTTGGCGACGTAGCGGGGGTCCCTCGTGTAGGCCTCGCCCGTCACCGGGTCGTGCACGAAGCAGTGGATGTTCATCGTCTTGCGGGCCCGGAAGGGGTCGAGGTAGGCAGTGTTCGGGTCCGGGAGCAGGATCATGTCCGACTCCTGGATCTGCTGGAAGCCGCGGATCGACGAGCCGTCGAAGCCGTGGCCGTCGACGAAGACGTCCTCGGTCATCTGGGTGGCGGGCACGCTGACGTGCTGCACCAGGCCGGGCAGGTCGCAGAAGCGGTAGTCGACGAACTCGACGCCTTCGTCGCTGATCAGCTTCAGGACGTCAGCCGGGCTGCGTTGCTTCACAGATCTTCTCCCTCAGGACTATCGAACGGAGCGCACAGGGTCGCTTCAACGGGTTTCGGACCCGTTGCACGTCCATGAACGCTGTGTGAACTGGAGCGTCGGCCGCCGGACGGCTGCGAAGATAGCCGCATGGAACGCCAACAGGACTACGTGCTCAGGTCGGTGGAGGAGCGAGGGATCCGCTTCATCCGCCTGTGGTTCACCGACGTCCTCGGCCAGCCCAAGTCCATCGCCATCGTGCCGGGCGAGCTGGAGAACGCCTTCGAGGAGGGGCTCAGCTTCGACGGCTCGTCCATCGACGGCTTCAGCCGCATCCAGGAGTCGGACACCCTGCTGCGGCCCGATCCCAACACCTTCGAGCTGCTGCCGTGGCGGGGTGACGATGCGCCCGTCGCCCGGATGTTCTGCGACGTGACCAACCTGGACGGGTCGCCGTTCGAAGGCGACCCCCGCCACGTCCTGCGCCGGAACCTGGACAAGGCGCGGGAGAAGGGGTTCTCGTTCTACGTCGGGCCGGACATGGAGTACTTCTACTTCCCGATGGAGAACGGCAAGCCGGTGCCCCGGCCCATGGACTCCGGTTCGTATTTCGACCTCACCACGACCGACGTCGCCACCGACCTGCGCAAGCGCACGATCCTGGCCCTGGAGGCGATGGGCATCCCGGTGCGCTACAGCCACCACGAGGACAGCCCGAGCCAGTACGAGATCGACCTGCGCTACACCGACGCCCTGACCATGGCGGACAACGTCATGACGTTCAAGCTGGTCGTCAAGGAGGTGGCGTACGAGCGGGGCGCCTACGCAACGTTCATGCCCAAGCCGCTCGCCGGCGTGCAGGGCTCGGGCATGCACACCCACTTCTCCCTGTTCGAAGGCGACTCCAACGCCTTCTACGACGCCGACGACGACTTCCACCTGTCGACCGTGGCCAAGGGGTTCATCGCCGGACTGCTGACCCACGCCCGGGAGATCACCGCGGTCACCAACCAGTGGGTCAACTCCTACAAGCGGCTGGTGGTGGGCTTCGAGGCGCCGGTCTACGTGGCGTGGGCCCGGAACAACCGCTCCGCCCTGGTCCGGGTGCCGGGGGCGAAGAAGGGCAAGGAGGAGTCGACGCGAGTGGAGTTCCGGTCGCCCGACCCGGCGTGCAACCCCTACCTGGCCTTCGCGGTGGTGCTCGGCGCGGGTCTGCGGGGGATCGAGAAGGGCTACCCGCTGCCGGACGAGCTGACGTCGAACCTGTACGAGATGACGCCCGAGGAACGGCTGGCCGAGGGCGTGGAGGCGCTGCCGTCGTCGCTGGAAGAGGCGATTACCTGCATGGAGCGGTCGGAGCTGGTGGCCGACACGCTCGGTGAGCACGTCTTCGAGTGGTTCATCCGCAACAAGCGGGCGGAGTGGGAGGCGTACAAGACCCAGGTCACCCCGTTCGAGATCGACCGCTACCTCCCGATGCTCTGATGGAGCCGTTGCTCGTGTATCCGGCGCCGGCCCCGCCGGCGTTGGCCCAAGGCCTCGACGGGGGCGGCTATCCGTGGAAGGCCGTCTCGCGCCAGGACGAGGTCGAAGATTTGGCCCCGGCCGACGGGTGGTCCGGCTCGGTCGTGTGCGCCGAGGACGACCCCGAGGGCGCCTTCAGCCTGTGCCGGACCCTGCGTCATCGAGACCTCCCCCTGGCGCCGTTGCTGGTGATCATCAGGGGCGACCAGCTCGACGATCTGGAGCTGCGGGAGGACCTGTTCGACGACTTCGTCGTGGCGCCGTTCCGGGCCGGCGAGCTCGAGGCCCGGCTCAAGCACCTGTTCTGGCGAACGGGGACCGGGACACGGCCGGAGCTCATCGAGTACGGGCCGCTGGTGCTGAACCTGGAGACGTACCAGGCCGCCATCACCGGAAAGTCGCTGGACCTGACGTACATGGAGTACGAGCTGTTGAAGTTCCTGGCGACGAACCCCGGCAAGGTCTTCACCCGCGAGGTGCTGCTCTCGCGGGTGTGGGGCTACGAGTACTACGGCGGGGCGAGGACGGTCGACGTCCACGTGCGGCGCCTGCGGGCCAAGCTGGGCGAGGAGCACGCCAACCTCATCCAGACCGTGCGGTCGGTGGGGTACCGCTTCGGCCAGTCCCGCTGGGGGTTGTAGGCGCGCCCAGGGCGAAATAGGGGCTGACCCGGATGGCCCGCCACGCCACCGGCGCAGACACTTCAGGGCATGAAACTCGCAGCCAATATCGCAGTGGGCGTCGTGATCGCCCTGCTCCTCGCCCTCGGCCTTTTCGTCATGTTCTTCCTCCAGGCGTTGCAGCACGCCACGTTCTGATGAGGCTCCGGACGCTGTTGCGGTCGACCGCCGAGGGGTTGATCGCCGTCATGCTCGCGCTCCTGGCGCTGTACTTCGCGTTCCTCATCTGGTTCGCGTTCTATGAGTTCTGATGCGGCCCTATCGGATCATCGAGATCGTCGTAGTCGTCGTCGGACTGGCGGCGATGCTCGGAACGCTGGCGCTCGCGGTCGTCGAGTTCCGCGCCTTCGCCCGGGGCTAACTAACGGGGGATCGAGGTGTGCTTGAACTCGTTGAGGTCGGGCCAGCCGGTGAGGAGGTCGACGACCCGCTCGACGGTGGGGCGAGCGACCTCGGCGTCGCCCCGGGGGCGGTGCATGACCCTGACGAACACGGCCTGGTCGCCGGCGATGACGGTGGGCACACCGAAGACCTTGTGCTCAGCGACGGCGGCCTCGTGCTCCTTGCGGAACGCCTCCAGGGGCCAACCAGCGGCGATCTCGGCGAAGACCTCATCGGCGTCGAGGCCGTCCACCGACCCGATGGCCTTGCGCAGCACCGCCTCGTCCCGGAGGTCGCCGCCGTGCTCGTGGCGGCAGTCGAACAGCGCCTGGTGGGCGGCGAGGAACTTGTCGGGCCACTGGTCGCGGATCACCACCCCGACCTGACCGGCCAGCAGGCTGCGGCACACGGCCGGGTTGTCCCAGGCGTCGGGCTGGCCCTCCTCGACGTGGACCTGGTCGAGCGAGAACGGAACGAAGTGGACGTCCCAATCGGCGCCACCGGCCAGGCCGGCGAGCACGTGCTCGTGGAAGTTGCGGGCGAAGGGACAGCGGTAGTCCCACGTAACGGCGAATTCGAGCGTCATGTTCTTCCTCCTACCCAAGCCCAGCCCTCAATCTCTACCAGTGCCCCGAGCGGTAGCCCGGCCACGGCCACCGTGGCCCGCGCCGGGCGGTGGTCCCCGAACGCTTCGATGTACAGCTCGTTGACCACGGCGTAGTCGCTGATGTGGTGAAGGAAGATCGTCGTTTTCACGACGTCGTTCAGCGACGCGCCCTCGCGCTCCAGCAGAGCAGCCAGATTGGTCAACGCCTGGCGGGTCTCAGCCTGGACGCCCCCGTCCACGAGAGCGCCGTCCTGCAGCCCGATCTGGCCGGAGACGACGAGCCAATCGCCGGCGCGGACGATCGGCGTGTACGGCCCGACGGGTGTGCTCAGCGGTGAGGCCGGTTTAGCTGAAGGAGGAGCCGCACCCGCAGGTGCGGGTGGCGTTGGGGTTGTTGATGGCGAACCCCGCGCCCTGCAGGCCGTCCTTGTAGTCGAGCGAAGCGCCGCGGAGGTAGGGCGCGCTCTGGGCGTCGACCACGACACGGACGCCGCCGGAGTCGGTCAGCTGGTCGTCGGGCACGAACTCCGAGTCGAAGAACATCTCGTAGCTGAATCCGGAGCACCCGCCGGGGCGGACCGCGACCCGCAGCGCGAGCTCGTCATTGCCCTCAGCCGTCAGCAGTTCCTTGACCTTCGCGGCGGCGGCGTCGCTCAGGTTGAGGATCGGCTGCTGCGTGGTGATGGTGATCTGCTCACTCAGGCTCATGGTTGCGAGTCCTCCTCAGAAATCTCTAGCTCAGTTTACCGGACCGACAGCTCGACTTGGCACGGATCACGGTCGGCAAGGGTTCCGAAACGTTCAACGCTGGCGCCGCCGATCTCTTCCACAAAACCCTCGATTAGCCCCCGGTGCAGGTGGCAGACGAGGTCGGGATGGGCCTCGGCCAGCTCCCGGTAGGGGCAGTGGGTGAAGGCGATGGTCACCAAATCGCCCTCCGTGGCGACCGCGGGATCGAACCCGAGGTCGGCCAAAGCGCTGGTCAGGGCCTTCACGCAGCCCTTGCTCGACGCCCGGGAAGCCCGGTCGCGGCCCTCGTCGCGGGCCGCGGCGGCGGCCGCGTCCGGCGTCACCCGGGCGTTCAGCGCCGTCTGCGCCAGCATGTGGGCCAGGGCGGGGTAGGCAGGCGGCTCGAGGCCGAGGGACGGGGCACCGTCGGCCAGGCGGTAGCGGTGCTGGGGCCGGCCCACGCTGCCCCGGTTGTCGATTTCGACGTCGAGCAGGCCGACGTCGCGCATCCGTTCCAGGTGGGGACGGACGGTGTTGGGGTGCAGGCCCAGCGTGTCGGCGATGTCCGCCGTGGACCGGGGGGCCTGGGCTCGGGCCAGTTCGAGGTAGATGGCATACCGGGTGTTGTCGCCGAGGGCCTTCAGGACGGCGAGGCGCACCTGGGCGGTGTCCAGAGCCGACTCGTCATCCACGATCTGGCATATTACCGGCCCACACCGGTAAAATCCAGGGCGTGCCCGCCCCCACCACCGCTGACGTCATGAGCACGCTGCGGCGTGTCATCGACCCTGAGCTGGGGGCCGACATCGTGGAGCTGGGCATGGTGCAGGACGTTGCCGTAGCCGACGACGGGGCCGTGGCAGTCAAGGTGGCGCTCACGATCGCCGGGTGCCCGTTGCGAGTGCAGATCCGCCGGGACGTGGAGGGCCGCCTGCGGGCGCTGCCCGGGGTCACCGACGTGCGCGTCGACTTTGGGGAGATGACGCCCGCTCAGCGCACCGAGGTCATGCAGCGGGCCCGCAAGAAGGCGGCCGACAACGCGCCCGCCACCCAGGTGCCCCTGACGACCCGGGTCATCGCCGTAGCCAGCGGGAAGGGCGGCGTGGGGAAGTCGAGCGTCACGGTGAACCTGGCGTCGGCGCTGGCGGCGCAGGGCTTCACGGTCGGGGTGCTGGACGCCGACATCTGGGGCTTCAGCGTTCCCCGCATGCTCGGCGTCCGGGGCCGCCTGGGCGCGTCGACCGACGGCGACCGCAAGCTGATCCGTCCCCATCCCATCCCCGTGGGCTCGGGGACGATCGAACTCGTGAGCATGGGGCTGCTGGTCGACGACGAGGACACCGCCATCATGTGGCGGGGGTTGATGCTGGCCAAGGCGCTAGAGGAGTTCCTCCAGAAGGTGGCCTGGGGCTCGCTCGACTACCTGTTGCTGGACATGCCGCCCGGCACCGGCGACATCCAGATGGCGCTGGGCCGGCTGCTCCCCCAGGCCCACATGCTGATCGTCACCACGCCGGCGCAGGCCGTCCAGAAGGTGGCCGTGCGGGTGGCGGACATGGCCCGGCGGTCGTACCTGACCGTACTGGGCGTGATCGAGAACATGAGCCAGTTCACCTGCGACCACGGCCAGTCCTACGCCCTCTTCGGGGCGGGAGGCGGCGCCGAGCTGGCCCAGGACCTGGGCGTGGCGCTGGTCGGCCAGATCCCCCTCGAGCCGGCGGTGAGCGCGGCCAACGACGCGGGAACGCCGCTATCGGTGGCCGCCCCCACCAGCGCGGCCGGAAGCGAGTTCTCCGCCATCGCCGCCCGCATCGTCGAAGACCTCCTGCCGCCCGTCGACATGGGCGGCTGCACGGCCCGGGTCCTGGCCGCCGCCAAAGCCGCCCTCGGCTAGCGGGCCTCTCGGGCCGGTTCGAGTGGACCGAACGTTGTGCCCAGCTCGCGGTCGGCGACGGCGAAGGTCTCGACGCCGATGGGCGCCACCGACGGGCCCACGGCGACGCGCTCGGGGTCGAGCGACAGCCGCACGAATCCTCCGACGTTCGACGGCCCCGTCATGAGGTCGCCGTAGGGCGTGGGCCTGGTGGTCGTCTCGACGAAGGTCGTGGGCGTCACCGAATGGATCGAACCCCGCCGGCGGGCGTCGGCCGCTTCCAGGATGAGGGCTTCGAGTGCGGCGGACCGGTAGTCGAATGGCTCGGCCGCGATGGCGGCGGCGTGGAGAACGTGCAGGGACAAACCGTCCACGCTGGCGGCCACGAGCCCGTGGGCGGCGAACCGGCTGTTCAGCTCGGTCGGCCGGAAGCCGTCCTCGGTCAGCACGCCGTCGATCCCGAAAGCGCCCCGGTACCCGACCGTGCGCCGCAGCGTCTCCCCGGTGCGTACGGCGATGGATCGCATGTCGTCCCGATCCGGTTGCGGCGGATCCCAGAACGTGGCGATCCCCCCAGCGAGGAAGCGGCTGGGGTCGTGTTGGCGGAGGGTGACGAGTTCGCACGGCCGCAAGGCGATGGTGCGATCGGGCAGGACCACGCCGTGGATGCTGCACGGGATCCCTTCCAGGAAGGGCATGACGCGCGCCCGGTCGCACCGGCCGGACAGGAAGTCGGCTGCGGCCGCCGCGTCCTCTCCGGACCGCACCCAATTCACGTACACGCCGCCGCCGTTGATTCCCCGGCTGGCGTCGCCCGCCCACACCGTGCCCTCGCCCCGGTCCAGCCGGGCCGCCGCCGCGTCGAGGTCGGCGCGCTGCGCGGGCACGATGACGGACGGCGCCCGGGCCACGCCAGCGGCGTCCCAGACCTGGTCGACGGCGACCTTGTCCTCCAGCGCCGCCCACTCGGGAGCACGGGTGGCGTACGGGCGGCGGCCGCCGACCGTCGTCCACCCGCCGACCAACGCCGTGCCCCAGACCAGCGCGGCGCCGTCCGGGTCCCACTCGTCGAGCGCCTGCCGGGCGTCGGGCGGCAAGTGCGAGAGCTGGACGTCGTAGCTGCGGATGGCGTCGATGGCGTTGGACCCGCCGCTGTCGAGGACGTGCCAGGCGCAGTCATCGGCCGACGGCAGTTCGCCCGTTCCTACGCCCGCAGCCAAGACGAACGGCCGCGCCGCCCCCAGTGCCCGCAGCCCGGCGACGGGGCCGGCGACCCCCGCCAACGGGAAGCCGACGACGATGAGCTTCTTGCCACGGACGACCTGCGCCGCCAAGTCCTGCCACCAGCCGACGTCGCCCGCCACGACGGGAAGGCTACGGACTAGGCGGGGACGGCGGTGATTTACAGGTGGCGGACCCGGTGGGCCGTCCGCCGCAGGAGCGCGGCCCGCACCACCGCCCGCACGGGCGGGAGGAGGAGCAGCACGCCGAAAACGTCGGTGACGAAGCCGGGGCTGACCAGCAGGGCGCCGGCCAGCAGGATCATCACCCCGTCGGCGATCTCCTTGCCGGGCACCTGGCCCCGGTGCACCTGGTCCTGGAACCGCCTCCACACGGCCAGCCCCTCGCGCTTCACCAGCCACGAGCCGATGAAGCTGACGAGCAGCAGCAGGGCGATGGTGTTGAGGACGCCGATGGCGTGGCCCACCTGGATGATGACGGCCAATTCGACGATCGGCAAGACAATGAAGAGCAGCAGCAGGGGGACGAACATCGCTTTAGTTCTAACCCCGCCGGTCGGCCTCTGCTTCCCGCCGGTACCCTCCGGTCGATGGCTGTCGACGTCCGCCCGGAGGCCAAGGGCCGCCCGCCCCGCCGGCGACCGAATCGGCGGACGCCTCGCCGGCGGCGGTACTTCCACGGCGGGGCGCCGGCCATGCTCTTCATCGCCGGCCTTCTGGCCGCGATCACCGCCGTCGTCGCCACCATCATCTACGCCAACGTCGACGCCAAGCGGGTCCTGACCGAGCCGACGCCGCCTACGACCGAGCTGGATCCGTCCGCCACCACGGCGCCGGCCGCGACCGTCGACCCGGCGGTCACCACGACCCGCGTTCCCGAAATCCTCTCGCCCGACGAGATGGCCTCCAAGGTGGGCGCCACCGAGCGGGTGCTGCATACCCTCGACCCGCAGGGCCAGCCCGTCCAAGGAACGGCGTTCGTGGTCGGTTCGTTCGGCGGTCAGACCATGCTGGTGACCTCGTTCGACCTGGTCAAGGCCAGCATCCGCACGCCCAGCCCGGACATCCTGCTCGGCGACCGCAACCAGAAGGCGACGCTGTGGACCTGGCAGGAGAACCGCGACCTCGCCCTCCTCGTCATCGGCGGGTCGGTCGAAAGCCTGCCGTGGGCCAACGAGCCACCGAAGACGGGCGACAAGATCTTCATCGCCGGCGCCGGCCAGAAGGTCACGCCCGGCGTGGTGGGCGCCGTCTCGGCGGACGGCATCGAGCACAACGTCTTCATCGACGACGTCCGCCAGGGCGCCCCCATGGTGAACCAGAAGGGCGAGATCCTGGGGATGGCGTCGAAGGTCTACAACCCGACAGGGAAGGGCACCGACACCCTCTTCATCGCCGTTCCGATCCGCCAGGTATGCGACCGCCTGCTGCGCTGCGGCGGCGGCAACACCTCCCCCGGCGACACCACCCCGGCGGCCACCACGACCACCACCACGCGCCGCTGAGCTAAGGAACGCCTGGGGGTTTCGTGGTCGACGTCACCGGCGGCCGGGTCGTGGTCGTTCCGAACAACGGCGGCAGGGTCAGCGGCGGTCGAGACGTCGACGGGCCACCCAGCGGGAAGGGGATGGTCGTCGTCGGGAACGTGAGCGGGGGCAGCGTCACCACCGGCCCCGACACGATCTGCAGCGGCACCGTCACCTGGGTCTCCTCGGGCGCCCGCCGGGCGCCGACGGCGAGGTCGCCGGCCAGCGCCACGGGCGCGGCGAAGTCGGCCTGGGGCGCGTCCTTCAAGGCCTCGCTCATGTAGTTGTGCCAGGTCTGCGCGGGAATGGTGCCGCCGTAGACGACGCCGACACCCTTGATGTTCTTGAGCGGCCGCGACCGGGTGTCGGAGTAGCCCATCCAGATCGACGTGGCCAGCGCCGGCGTGTAGCCCACGAACCAGGCGTCGCCGAAGTCCTCGCTGGTGCCGGTCTTGCCCGCGGTCCCGTTGGGCCGGCCGATGGCGGCCGCCGTCCCCGTCCCCGACTGGACGACGCCCTTCAGCACGTCGTTCACGTTGTCTGCCACCGCCTCGGACAGGACTCGCTTGGGCTTGCGCTTGGTGTTGTCCTCCAGCACGTTGCCGTCGGAGTCGGTGACCTTCACCACCGGTGTCGCCGCCATCTGCAGGCCCCGGTTGGCGAACACGGAGTAGGCGGCGGCCATGTCGAGCGGCGACGTTTCGGCCGCGCCGAGGGTGAGGCTGACGCCGTAGGGCTCGTTGTCGGAATGGCGGATGCCGTCGGGGCTCACCATCGTCAGCCCCAGGCGGTTGGCCATCTCCGCCGTCTCCTTGACGCCGACGTCGCGGATGAGTTGGGCGAACACGGTGTTGACGGAGTTGATGGTGGCCGACCGCAACGTGATCGCCCCGTACCCGCCGCTCTCGACGTTGTGGATGGTGCAGAACTCCCCGACGCAGCCCGGCACCGTGTACGACGACGGCCCGGAGTAGACCCGGCTGGCGCCGATCCCTTCCTCGAACGCCTTGGCCAGGGTGAAGGGCTTGAACGACGAACCGGGCTGGCGGCCGGTGCCGCCGCCGGCCAGGCACACGGGGCCGTCCGTCGGCGGGGTGGTCGGTTGCTGGGCCGGGCACGCGCCCAGCGCCAGGTTCACCTGGGAGGCGGAGAAGTCCCGGCCGCCGACGAGGGCCTTGACGTACCCGGTGGACGGCTCGATCGTCACCAGCGCCATCTCCAGCGGTGACGAGGTGCCGTCCAGCGCCTTGGCCACGGTCGACTTGGCCAGGTTCTGCAGGCGGGGGTCGAGCGACGTCTCGACCTTGAGCCCGCCCTTGTAGATCTTGTCGTCGCCGTACTTGACGCTGAGGTACTGGCGCACGGCGTCGACGAAGTAGGGCTCGGTGGCGGACTGCAGCTCGAGCGGGTAGACGAGCGTGGCCGGTCCCGGAGGCACCGGATCGGCCCCGACGTTGACGATGTGCTCGGCCACGGCCTGGTCGTGGAGGGCCTGGGGGATGCGCCCCTGCTCGAGCATGAGGTCGAGGACGTGCACCCGGTTGGCCTCCGCCGCCGCCGGGTTGCCGCGGGGCTCGAGCTCAGAGGGCGCCCGGATCACGCCGGCCAGCAGCGCCGACTCGGACAGCGACAGGTCGTTGACCCGCTTCTTGAAGTACGCCTCGGCCGCCGCCCCCACCCCGTAGGCGCCGCCGCCCAGATAGATGGTCGAGAGGTAGCGGTAGAGGATCTCGTCCTTGTCGAGCTGGCGGTCGATGCGGCTGGCGATGACCGCTTCCTTCAACTTGCGTTGAAAGGTGCGCTCGCCGCCCGTGTAGACCTGCTTGACGTACTGCTGGGTGATCGTCGAGCCGCCCTGGACGACGCTGCGGCCGTGGATGTCGGCCCAGAACGCCCGGATGGCGGCGCGCACGTCCAGCCCGCTGTGGGAGTAGAAGCGCTTGTCCTCGACGGCGACGACGGCCTGCTTCAGCACCTCGGGAATGTCCGCCCGCTGGACGGGCACCTTGGTGTCGAACTTGCGCAGCAGGCCGATCTGGTTGCCGGCGGCGTCGTAGATGTGGGTGATCCGGGACGCCTCCGGGCCAGGGTTGGGTTTGGGCAGCACCGGCGTCGGGAGGGGCAGGAACAGGTACGACGCCAGCGACACGCCGGCGACGCCGATGGGCAGCACGATCGCCACGATGACGAAGGAAGCGATCGCCTGAGGCAGCCGGCGCAACTGGAAACCCATATGCGGGCTTCAGCATCGCACGCCGGGCTGGGGCCGTATCCTCGGCCCGTGTCAGCGCCGCCGCGGCCGCCGTCAGTCGACGCCCTGGCGCGCCAGCTGGCCGACATCGACCTGCCCCACCCGCTGCTGGTGGACGCCGCCCGCCAGGCCATCGCCTTGGGTGCGCCCGACTCCGCCCGCGCCATCGCCGAGCAGGTGGCGACCACCCTCCTCCGGCCCGTCGTCAACGCCACCGGCGTGCTGCTCCACACCAACCTGGGCCGCGCTCCGCTCGCGCACCGTGGCGGCGGGGCGGACGGCCCCGTGCGCTACAGCAACCTGGAGCTCGACCTGTTGACGGGCAAGCGGGGCTCCCGCAGCGGCCACGCCGCGTCGCTGCTGGCCCGGGCCATGGGGGCGGAGGCGGCGCTGGTGATCAACAACGGCGCCGCCGCCGTCATGCTCGTGCTGGCGGCGCTGGCCCGGGACCGGCGCGTGGTGGTCTCCCGGGGCGAGCTGGTCGAGATCGGGGGCGGCTTCCGCGTGCCCGAGGTCATGGGCCAGTCCGGGGCGCGGCTGGTCGAGGTGGGCACCACCAACCGGACCCGCTTGCGGGACTACGCGGCGGCGGTCGCCGCCGACCCCGCCGATCCGCCCGCCCTCATCCTCAAGGTCCACCAGTCGAACTACCGCATCGTCGGCTTCACCGAATCGGTCGACGTGCGGGATTTGGCGCCGCTCGGCCCGCCCATCGTGGCCGACATCGGATCGGGCCTGCTCGACGCCGACACCCCGTGGCTGGCAGGTGGCCCGCCGCCGTGGCTGGCCGGCGAACCCGCCGCCCGCCAGACGCTGGCCGCCGGGGCCGCCCTGGTGACGTTCTCGGGCGACAAGCTGCTCGGCGGCCCCCAGGCGGGCGTGGTCGCCGGGCGGCGCGACCTGGTGGCCGCCTGCGCCGCCCACCCCTTGAGCCGGGCCCTCCGGCCGGGCGGGCTCGTGCTCGCCGCCCTCCAGGAGACGGCCATGGCCTACCTCCGCAAGGACGGGGCGGCGATCCCGTTCTGGCGGATGGCGGCCATCCCGGTCGACGAGCTGCGGGCCCGGGCCGCGGCCCTCGGCGTCGGGCACCCGGTGGACACGGTGGCGGTGGCCGGCGGCGGTTCGGTCCCCGGCCAGGAGGTGCCCTCGGCGGGCGTCGCCGTCGACGGGAACCGCACCGCCGAGCTGCGGGCCCACGACCCGCCCATCCTGGCCCGGGTCCACGAGGGCTCGACGATCTGTGACCTCCGCACCGTCGACCCGGCCGACGACCCGCTGGTGGCCAAAGCGCTGGCATGACCGACCCGCCGCCGGCCGCGCCGCCGCAAATGCACGTCGTGGCGACGGCGGGCCACGTCGACCACGGCAAGTCCACCCTCGTCCTCGCCCTCACCGGCATGGACCCTGACCGCTTCGCCGAGGAGAAGGCGCGCGGCCTCACCATCGACCTCGGCTTCGCCTGGACGAAGCTGCCCTCGGGCCGCCAGATCGCCTTCGTGGACGTCCCCGGCCATGTCCGGTTTCTCAAGAACATGCTGGCGGGCGTGGGCGCGGTCGACGCCTGCCTGTTCGTGGTCGCCGCCACCGAGGGGTGGAAGCCGCAGTCGGAGGAGCACCTGCGCATCCTCGAAGTGCTGGGCGTCCGTCACGGCGTCGTCGCCCTGACCAAGGTCGGCCTGGTCGACGACGACAACCGGGAGCTGGCCCGGCTGGAGATCGCCGAAGCGGTGGAGGGCACCTTCCTCGAGGGCGCCGACGTCGTCGAGGTCGACACCCCCACCAACGTCGGGCTGGTCGAGATCCAGTCCGCCCTCGACCGCCTCCTCGACGCCACCCCCTTCTCCCTCGACGCCGGCCGCCCCCGCCTCTGGATCGACCGGGTCTTCGCCGCCAAGGGGTCGGGCACCGTCGTCACCGGCACCCTGGCGGGAGGCGCCCTCGTTTCCAGCACAGTGGGATCCGAAGCTTGGAATTCACGTGACTTGAAGTCGCGGC
>JADMIO012779224.1_pt1 | contig 16299 bp, 13 predicted proteins | sample 8958161 | NCBI WGS metagenome assembly JADMIO01 (sample SAMN16585339, study PRJNA669376) | soil metagenome | isolation source: Crop rotation soil | place: USA: Cullars Rotation, Alabama | collected 2011
CTTTCCCCGCGCTCACCGAGGCCGGCGCGCGCCGGCGCTGGCCCGGCGGCCTGCCGCCCGGCGTCCGCGCGACGATCGAGAAGGAACTCGCGCTGATCGCGAAGAAGAACTACGAGGCCTTCTTCCTGACCGTCGAGGACATCGTGCGCTGGGCGCGCGGCCGCGGGATCCTCTGCCAGGGCCGCGGATCGGCCGCCAACTCGGTGGCCTGCTACTGCCTGGGGATCACCTCGATCAGCCCGGAGACCGCGCACCTGCTGTTCGAACGCTTCATCTCCGAGCAGCGCGAGGAAGCGCCCGACATCGACGTCGACTTCGAGCACGAGCGGCGCGAGGAGGTGATGCAGTACGTCTACCGCAAGTACGGCCGCGAACGCGCCGCGCTCGCCGCGACCGTGATCTCCTACCGCGGCCGCAGCGCCGCGCGCGATGTCGCGCGCGCGCTCGGCTTCGACCACGACCAGCTCGACGCGTTCTCGGGCGCGTTCGACTGGGCGCACGGCGATGTCGACGTCGGCACCCGCGTGCGCGAGGCCGGCTTCGATCCCGACAGCCCCGCGGTGCGCCGCGTGCTGCAGCTCGCGCGCACGCTCTGGGGCTTCCCGCGCCACCTCTCGCAGCACGTCGGCGGGTTCGTCATCTCCGGGGCGCCGCTGTGGGAACTGGTGCCGGTCGAGAACGCGTCGATGGCCGACCGCACCGTCATCCAGTGGGACAAGGACGACCTCGAGACGCTCGGCCTGCTCAAGGTCGATTGCCTCGCGCTGGGCATGCTCACCTGCATCCGCAAGTGCCTGGACCTGCTGCGCCGCCATGGTGGCCCCGACCTCGAACTGGCGACCATCCCGCAGGAAGATGAAGCCACCTACGCGATGATCCAGCGCGCCGACACCGTCGGCGTGTTCCAGATCGAGTCGCGCGCGCAGATGTCGATGCTGCCGCGACTGAAGCCCGCGACCTTCTACGACCTCGTGATCGAGGTCGCGATCGTGCGCCCCGGGCCGATCCAGGGCGGCATGGTGCATCCCTACCTGCGCCGCCGCGAGGTCGAGCACGCGCGCCTCGCACGCGGGCTGCCGGCGATCGACGAGGATTCCGACGACTTCCGCGAGACCTACCACAGCCACGCGATGATCGACGTGCTCGGCCGCACCTGCGGCGTGCCGATCTTCCAGGAGCAGGTCATGCACCTGCTGCAGGTCGCCGCCAACTTCAGCGGCGACGAGGCCGACCAGCTGCGCCGTTCGATGGCCGCGTGGAAGCGCAGCGGCGGGCTCGAGCATTTCCGCGACAGGATCGTCGAGCGCATGACCGCGAACGGTTATCCGCGCGACTACATCGAGCGCATCATCGAGCAGATCAAGGGTTTCGGCAGCTATGGCTTCCCCGAATCGCACGCGGCGAGCTTCGCCCTGCTCGCCTACGCGTCCTCGTGGCTCAAGTGCCACCATCCGGCCGCGTTCGCCTGCGCGCTGCTGAACTCGCTGCCGATGGGTTTCTACGCGCCGGCGCAGATCGTCGCCGACCTGCGCCGGCATGGCGTCGAGGTGCGGGCGGTGGATGCGACGGCGAGCGAATGGGATTGCACGCTGGAACACACGGCTGCCACATCTCCCCATCATGTCATCCCGAACGAAGCGAGGGATCTGGCAGTCGCGGCGATACGAGCGGACAGCTCCCTCCCCCGGGTCACGTCCGGGGTCGGGATGACATCGGAGAGGCTCTGCCTCCGCCTCGGCCTGCGCCAGGTCACGGGTTTCTCCGAAAACGTCGCGAAGCAGCTCGTCGAAGCGCGCGACGAAGCACCCTTCCGCGACGTCGCCGACCTCGTCGCGCGCGCCCGCCTGGATGCGCGTTCTGCGCGCCTGCTCGGGGCCGCCGACGCCTTGCGCAGCCTGTCCGGCCATCGCCACCGCGCCTACTGGGACATCGCCGGCAGCGACGCGCGCGCGGACGTCCTGCAGGCCGCGCGCATCGCCGAGGACCGCGCGGCGCTGCGCGCACCCAGCGTCCACGAGGACACCTTCGCCGACTATGCCAGCACCGGCCTGACCCTCGGCGCGCACCCGCTGTCGCTGATCCGCGATGCCCTGCGCCAGCGCCGCATGCGCCGCGCCGACGAACTCGCCCACGCGCGCGATGGCCAGTTCGTGCGCTACGCCGGCCTGGTCACCGTGCGCCAGCGCCCCGGCACCGCGAGCGGCGTGACCTTCGTGACCCTCGAGGACGAGAGCGGCACCGTCAACGCGATCGTCTGGCAGCGCGTCGCGCAGCGCCATCGCCGCGAACTGCTCGGCTCGCGCGTGCTCGGCATCGAGGGACGGCTGCAGCGCCAGCACGACGTCCAGCACCTCGTCGCCGAGCGCCTGCTCGACCTCAGCGGGTTGCTGCAGGGCATCGCGGCGGGATCGCGCGATTTCCACTGAGAGACAGCGACCGGACCATGGACACCGCGCTCCTGCACTAGACTTGATCCGCGATGCCTTCCGAAAACAAGACCGTCCATGTCCGACACCCGATTCCTGCTCGCCTGCCTGTGCGTGGCCCTCTTCACGCTGGCCGGCTGCCATCGCGACAAGCTGAGCACCTCCGAATGCAGCGCGATGCTGAAAAAGCAGATGCAATTGCTGGCCCCCGGCAGCGACGTCGCCCGCCAGACCGCCGCGATGCCTGAGGACAGGTTCGCCGGCCAATGCGACGAATTCGGAAGGGAGAGCCGCATCATGTACGACTGCACGATGGCGGCGACGTCGAACGGCGAACTCCAGTCCTGCATGATCGCGAGGGAAACCGGCGTGAAGGTGAAGTTCTGACGGCTTGCGTAGATGGCCAAGCGACAGGCGTCGCCAGGAACGCGCCGGAGGCATGCACGATGTCCGCAAACCCGCAACCCGGACGTGAAGCCTGCAGGGTGGAGAGGACGACGGGCGTGAAACTGAAGCGCTGACGACCCAGTGGCGTCCGAACCGGAAGGACGCAACGCCTGGTGCGCGGGCGGCCTTTACGCGGAGAACAATCCCGGCTCCGCATACGTCACATAGCCATCGACCATCCGCGCCGGCGCCGTCCCGGAATGCTCGACGACCCTTCCACCGGAAAGGATATGCAGCACGCGGATGCCTCGCGCCTTCAAGGCATCCGAGATCATCGCCCGATGGCAGCGCCACCACGGCGCTTCGGCGCACATCAGGCTGGTGGGTTGGAACGTCGCGAAGGCAACCAGCGCGTCCAGCGACTCATGGAACGCGGCTGTCGCCATGTAATCGGCGTAGCCGCGGAACGCCTCGTTCCTCCACACGCTGTTCGGCGAATCGGGCCGCGGCCTGCGGCGGCCTCCCAGGTCGGGGAACCAGCGGTACCCGACGCCTGCCCGCTTGAGCGATCCCGGCAGGGCTTCGGCGCCGTACTGCGGATTCCGGCGCGAACCGGGGAAACGCCGCACGTCCGCGATGGCCGCGATACCGTTTTCCGCGAGCAGCGCCATGAACGCATCAAGGGGACGCGTCGAATGGCCGATGGTCCAGAGGGTCGCTGGCATGCATGGCATCGTAGCCAGCCCCGCCTGAAGCGCTGCAGGACGCATCGTGGAATGGCCTCGCGCGGCGGTACCCGGGAGAGGCCAGGCTGGCCCGCACGGCGCTTCCCTGCTGGAATGGCGCCATGAGCTCTCCGCCTCCCCGCTACCGCGGCCGCTTTGCGCCCTCGCCCACCGGGCCGCTGCACATGGGTTCGCTGGTGGCCGCCCTCGGCAGCTGGCTGGTCGCGCGCCAACGCGGCGGCGACTGGGTGGTGCGGATCGAGGATATCGATCCGCCGCGCGAGGTGGCGGGTGCGGCACAGGGCCAACTGGCGGCGCTCGCGGCCTTCGCGATGGAGTCGGACGAACCGGTCGTTTGGCAGAGCACGCGCGGCGACGCGTACGCGCACGCGCTCGATCGCCTGCTGCGCGAAGGCAAGGCCTTCGCCTGCCTCTGCAGCCGCACGGACCTCGCCGCGACTGATGGCATCCACCTGCGCTGCGTCGGCCACGATACCGCGCAGGATGCAACGGAGCGGCAGCCGGCGATCCGATTGCGCGTCGGCGACGAGCACGTTGCCTTCGACGACGCGATCCAGGGCCGCTTCGAACAGGACGCCCGGGGCGACATCGGCGACTTCGTCCTCCGCCGCGCCGACGGCCCGTGGGCCTACCAACTCGCGGTGGTGGTGGACGACGCGGCGCAGGGCATCACCGACATCGTCCGCGGCGCCGACCTGCTCGATTCCACGCCACGCCAGATCCTGCTGCAGCGCGCGCTGGGCCTGCCGACGCCGTCCTACGCGCACCTGCCGCTCGTGGTCGACGCCCAGGGCCGCAAGCTGTCCAAGTCCGACGACGCGCGACCCGTCGATCCCGCGGACCCGTTCCCCGCGCTGCGGCACGCCTTGTCCGTGCTGGGCCAGGAACCCCGCGCTATCCTCGGTGCGGGGAATGCGCAAACCGCGCTGCAGCGGGCCCTGGCCGGGTTCGACCCGGACCGGGTGCCGCGCGTTTCGCCCAGGATCGGGCCGACACGGGACGCGACGACTGCAACATCCTCCGGCTAAAATGTGAAGTCCGTCTCATTTTCACACCACCACGCTCAGGGAGAGAACGAAATGACCACACGCAGCGCACTCGTGACCGGCGGCACCGGCGGCATCGGCACCGCCATCGTCGAAAAGCTGGCCAGCATGGGCCACCGCGTCGCCACCAACTACCGCGACGAGGCCAAGGCCAAGGCGTGGCAGGCGCAGATGAAGGACAAGGGCTACGACATCGCGATCGTCCCCGGCGACGTCGCCGACTTCGACAGCGCCGCGGCCATGGTCAAGGCGGCGGAAGCGGCGATCGGCCCGATCGACATCCTCGTCAACAACGCGGGCATCACCCGCGACGGCACCTTCCACAAGATGAGCCCGAAGCAGTGGCACGACGTGGTCGCGACCAACCTCGACTCGTGCTTCAACGTCACCCGCCAGGTCATCGACGGCATGCGCGACCGCAAGTGGGGCCGCATCATCCAGATCAGCTCGATCAACGGCCAGAAGGGCCAGTACGGCCAGGCCAACTACGCCGCCGCCAAGGCCGGCATGCACGGCTTCACGATCTCGCTGGCGCAGGAAAACGCGAAGTTCGGCATCACCGTCAACACCGTCTCGCCGGGCTACATCGGCACCGACATGGTGATGGCCGTGCCCGAGGAAGTGCGCGCCAAGATCACCGCCCAGATCCCGACCGGCCGCCTCGGCCGCCCGGACGAGATCGCCTACGCGGTCTCCTTCTTCCTTCCCGACGAAGCCGCCTGGATCACCGGCGCGAACCTGTCGGCGAACGGCGGTCATTACATGGGGTGGTGAAATCGACGCGGCCGATGCGAACCCGCGCATCGGCCGCTTCATTCGACGCATTCGCCGCGGCACGGCGGCGAGTGGCGCTTCCTAGTGCGGTGGATCGCAGGCCAGGTTGTAGAAGCTGCCGCCCGTGAGGTTCATTCCGATCCTGCCGTTGGCCAGCAACATGGCGTGGTACTGGGCGAAGGGGCCGCTCTCGAACACGATCTTTCCCGATGCCTCGAGGTGATAGCTCCCCTTCTGGCCGCTGCTTTCGTAGGTCATCGCGCCGGTGATCCGCAAGCCCGCGGCCGAAGCCTCGCTACCGACCCAGCAGGTGTAGTCCCCGACGGCGAGCTTGCCGCTGGCGGGCTTGGCCGCTCCTTCGTCGGGTCGCAACAGCGAATACAGGTAGCCGACCTCCTTCCCGGTGTCGTCCTGCCGCATGTAGCAGTAGCTCCACGACCTGTCGACGCGGGTGATCCTTCCCCTGTGGCCGTCGTTCGACACCACGCGGGCGCCGACGGTGCATTCGCTGGCCGAATTGAAGTTGCCCGCGTGCGCCTGGCGGACGGCGAACAACGAGACGATCGTCCCGAGGACGACCACGGCATGTTGGATGCTGCGCATGTCCCCTCCCCTGATGAAGATTCCGGACAGCGGCGTCGCCGCCCACGCTCAGGATTCCACCAACGGTTGCTTCAGACAATCGACGGCCCAGGTTTCGCTGCCGCGCCCGGAATTTCCACGCGCCGCCGATTCAGACAATCGAAGGCCCGGGTTCGCTGCCGCGCCACGGATTCCACGCGCCGCTCGTTCAGGCAATCGACGCCCCAGGCAGGTGTTCCCATCGCGCTTGCAACCGCCCCAATGCTGCGCCATGCTGCAGCAACTGCTGCGCCGCAATAGCCACGGAAAACCCTCGCGATGGCCCAGGTTCGCATCATCAAGAAGTATCCGAACCGGCGTCTGTACGACACCGAGATTTCCAGCTACATCACGCTGGAGGATGTGCGCCAGCTGATCGTGGACAACGAGACCTTCGAGGTGCGCGACGCCAAGACCGGCGACGACCTCACCCGCTCGGTGCTGCTCCAGATCATCTCCGAGCACGAGGACGACGGCCAGCCGATGCTGTCGACCGAACTGCTCAGCCAGATCATCCGCTTCTACGGCGACTCGCTGCAGGGCTTCATGGGCAGCTACCTCGAGCGCAGCATGCAGATGTTCATCGAGCAGCAGCAGCAGTTCCGCAGCCAGCTCAACAGCCTGATCGGGCAGACGCCGTGGAGCATGCTCAATCAGCTCACCGAGCGGAACATGGACCTGTGGAAGTCGTTCCAGCAGGGCCTGCTCGGCACCATGGGCAACGCCGCCGAGCCGGGCAAACCGGGCACCGGTCACAAACCGCGCACGCGCTGATCCGCCCGCCGACCGGGCGCATTGACGGGGCATCCCGCCGGGCGTAGGCTTCGGACGATTTTGTGCGTCGCAGCACGCTACGGCGCCATCCCCCGTCCAAGGAAAGCCATCCAGATGAAGAAGCGCATCGCGGTCGTGACCGGCGGCATCGGCGGTCTCGGCACCGAAATCTGCAAGCAGCTCGCCAGCGCGGGCAACACCGTCATCGCCGCCGACCTCGCCGCCCGCACCGAGCGCGTGGAGTCCTTCACGAAGGACGTCGAAGGGCTCGACATCCACTTCGTCGCCGGCGACGTCGGCGACTTCGATTCCTGCGGCGAGCTGGTCAAGAAGGTCGAGGCCGAGCACGGCGCGATCGACATCCTCGTCAACGCCGCCGGCATCACCCGCGACGGCACCCTGCGCAAGATGGAACGCTCGCAGTGGGACGACGTCCTGCGGATCAACCTCGACGGCGTGTTCAACATGTGCCGCCACGCGGTCGACGGCATGCTCTCGCGCGGCTACGGCCGGATCATCAACATCAGCTCGGTGAACGGCCAGACCGGCCAGTTCGGCCAGACCAACTATTCGGCCGCCAAGGCCGGCATGCACGGCTTCACGATGGCGATGGCGCGCGAAGTGGCGCGCAAGGGCGTCACCGTGAACTCGATTTCGCCCGGCTACTGCGAGACCGCGCTGGTGATGGCGGTGCCGGAGGACGTGCGCAACAAGATCATCGACTCGGTCCCGGTCGGCCGCCTCGGCAAGCCGTCGGAGATCGCGCGCACCGTGAGCTTCCTCGCCGCCGAGGACGCGGGCTTCATCACCGGCGCGAACATCCCGGTGAACGGCGGATTGTTCATGAGTTCGTGAGGGACCGCTGGACCGTAGCCCGGATGATATCCGGGTCGGGCCTCGTCCCGGATTACATCCGGGCTACGGCGCTGAAACGCGCTTTCGCTTCATCACACGCCTCATCTCGCAAGCAAGCGCCCAAAGCCTTGGATCGTCATTCCGGCGAAAGCCGGAATGACGAGCAAGAAGGGAACTAGCCCGGATGAAGCCCTCATCCCGGATTTCATCCGGGCTACGGCGCTCGTTCCTCGCCTGCCGCAATACTTCTCGCGCAGCGCCAGCGCCTGCGGCATCAGTTCCTGCAGCCGCTGGATGCGGTGCGCGTCGCTCGGGTGGTCCGACATGAATTCCGGCGGCCGCCCGGAGCCGGCCTTCGCCTGCATCCGCTGCCACAGCGGGATCGCCGCCTGCGGGTCGAAGCACGCCGCCGCGGCGAGCATCAGGCCGATCTCGTCCGCCTCCGATTCGTCCTTGCGCGAGAACGGCAGCAGCACGCCGAACTGCGCGCCGGCGCCGAGCGCGGCCATCACCTCGCGCTGCCGCTGCGGGTCCATGCTGCTCACCGCCACGCCGGTGGCCAGCGCGCCGACCTGCTCCAGGTGCTGCTGCGCCATCCGTTCCGCACCGTGGCGCAGCAGGGCGTGCGAAATCTCATGGCCCATCACCACGGCGAGCGCGTCGGCCGTCTGCGCGACCGGCAACAGGCCGGTGTAGACCGCGATCTTCCCGCCGGGCAGGCAGAACGCGTTCACCTCGTCGGACTGCAGGACGTTGACCTCCCACTGGAACGAACTCCAGTCGGTCGCCGGTTTCGTGCCATGCGCCGCAGCGAGGTCGGCCTCGACCCTGGGCGCGACCGCGATCAGCCGTTGCGCGATCTGCCTGACCTGCTCCACTTCCGGGCCATCGGGCGCCACCTGCGACTGCGCCAGCACCTGCTGGTACGCCTGCAATCCCAGCGTGGCTTCCTGCCGCGAACTGGTGGCGATGATCTGGTCGCGCCCGGTGAACGAGGACTCGTGCTGGTTCGAAAGCCAGTAGTACGCGCCGTAGACGAGGAAGGCCACGATCGCCCACCAGTGGAAACGGCCGCGTCCCGTGCCTTGCCGCTGACCGAACGGGTCGATGTTCATGCCGTGGCTCCCTGCGCTGGAATCGCTCCGATTGTGCGCGCCGCCAGCGCACGATCACAGTTCGCGCACGACCCGGAAACCGAGCCGCGAACTGCCCTCGTCCGCATTCGCGTGCGTGCGCCACGCCGAGCGCGCCTGCGCCGGGGCGCTCGCCCACGACGCACCACGCACGACCCGCTGCGCGCATCCGGGGTTGACCCAGGCGCTCGCGTCCTGCGGGGCCCGGCGATAGCCGTCGTGCCAGCAGTCCTGGGTCCATTCCGACACGTTGCCCACCATGTCGTACAAGCCGAACGCGCTGGCCGCGAAGCGCGCGACCGGCGCCGGTCCCCAGTAGCCATCGGCATAGTTGGCGAACGCATCGCCCCAGCGGCGACCGCCCGGCGAGGGATCGCTCCCCGCGAGGTTGCCGACCGCGCGCGGCGGCTTGCTCCCGGTCCACGGCCATGCGCCCGCGCCGCCCGCGCGCAGCGCGTATTCGAACTCTGCCTCGCTCGGCAGCCGGTACAGGTGCGCGGTCTGGCTCGACAGCCAGATGGTGTAGGCCTGCGCGTCGTTCCACGACACGTGCAGTACCGGCAGCTGCGCCGCCGCGGGTTTCCCGAGGTGGTCGTCGCGCCAGCTCACGCCGTCACGCGCGACCAGCTTGCCCTGCGCCTCGTCGTAGATCATCGAGTGGCCGCTGCGTTCGGCATCGCTGCGGTAGTGCGTCGCCTTCACGAACCGGCCGAACTGTTCGACGGTCACCTCGGTGCGTGCCATCGCGAATCCGTGCGCGAAGGCGATCGTGCGCTGGGGCGACTCGTCCGCTTCGTGCCCATTCTCGTCATCCGGGGAACCCATGGTGAACGAACCGACCGGTATCACCACCATGTCGGGCGAACGGCCGCCCGAGGCGAGGGCATCGCTGAAGACCTGCGACGGCAGGTACCTTCCGTAAAGCCGCGCATTCGCGATGCGCCGCCGCACCTCCGCGGCGAGCGGCGAACGCGGCATGGCGACCTCGATCCGCGTGAGCAGCGCCGCGGCGCGATCGGGATCACCGGCATCGAGCGCCGCATCGACCTCGGACTTGAGCAACAAGGCATGCTTCTGGCGGATGGCCAGGACTCTGGCTTGCGCGTCGGTCAGGCCCGGCGACCCGCCCCGCACGTGTGCGGCCTGCGCGAGCAGCTGCTCCGCACGCGGATAGTGCGCGGCGTTGGCTTCGACCAGGGCGCGCGTTGTGAAGACGGCCTCGATGCGGTCCAGGCCGGCCCGGGCGGCCGTGCTCGCCGGATCGATCGCCAAGGCATGCCGGTACGCTGCCGCGGCATTGGCCGAGCGCGGCGCGATCAATGAGCCCACGCTTTCCAGCCGCCGCCCACGTTCGATCAGGCCGGCAGCCTTCCAGCCGTTCGCGAGCGGTTCGTGCATCGCGGCCAGTCGCGGATCGTCGGCACGCAGCAACGCGATCCGATCGGCGTCGCGCTGGGCATCGACCACGTTTCCGCGTGCCAGCGCCTTCTGCGCACGCGCATGCAGGGCCGCGATGACAGCTTCCATGCCTTGCAGGGCCGCCGCGTTCTTCGGATCGGTGGCCAGCACGCCGCGATACAGGGCCAGGGCGTCGCTGGCGGAATCCGCGTCGCTGGCGACAGCCGGCAATGAGGACGTCGACGATGAAGACGAAGGTGAAGGTGAAGATGAAGATGACGAGGCATCCTGCCCGTCGACGTCGCGCACGTCGTCGCGCTCGTCGAGCTGTCCTGCGTCCAGCGCCCGGCGCGCCTGCCGCAATGCCGCGGCGATCCGCTTGCGCGGTATCGCGCTGGCGGGCAACAGGGGCTCGCCCGCCGGCCGGGACAGGTTCACGGGTTCGGGCGCGGGTTCGTTCGCCAGCGACGCCGGTGTCGGGAGCGACAGATCGGGAGTATTCGCCGCCGTGGTTGATGCCGGTGCCGCAGTCCCGGCAGCCGATGGCGGCGGCGCGCGGCCGCACCCGTCGATCGCCAGGATCGTCGCGCCCAGCAGCAGCCAGCGGGACAGTGCGCGCACGCGACCTCGGGGTCCGGGGAGTATGGAGAGCCTGGCGATGATGCCTGCGACGGCGTAAAGAGTCCGTTGCGCCCCTGCGCATTCCAGCCGGCGCAACGGGGCAGGCGCAAGGTAGGGTATCGTCCCTGCTCCCGCAAGCTGGCAAGTCCCTCCCCCGCCCATGCACCAGTGGATCGCAGAACCCGATGTCCTCGCCGCGCGGATCGCCGGCTGGAAGGGCATCGACGCCATCGCCCTCGACACCGAATTCATCCGTGAACGCACCTGGTGGCCGCAGTTGGCCCTGGTGCAACTCGCCGCTCCCGGCGAAGACACCGCCCTGCTGGTGGATCCGACCGTGCCCGGCATGGCGGCGGCGCTGCGCCCGCTCCTGGCCGATCCGGCCGTCCTCAAGCTGATGCACAGCGCCAGCGAAGACCTGCAGGCGCTGCTGGCCGGTTGCGAGGTGGTGCCGTCGCCCTACTTCGACACCCAGGTCGCCGCCACGCTGTGCGGGATCGGCGCCGGGATGGGCTACCAGAAGCTCGTCGAAACCCTGCTCGGCGTCGCGCTGCCGAAAAGCGAGACGCGTTCGGACTGGCTCAAGCGCCCGCTGTCGCCGTCGCAGCTCGAGTACGCGGCCGACGACGTCCTCCACGTGCACGCCCTGCACGCGATCCTGCGCGAGCGTTTGCGCGAACTCGGGCGCGAAGCCTGGCTCGCCGAGGACTGCGCCCGCGCCGTCGCGAACGCCGCCGACGACACCCCCGATCCCTGGCCCCACCTCGCCCTGCGCGGTGCCCAGTTCATCGATGCGGCCGCGCAGGCGAGGCTGTGCCGGATGCTGCGCTGGCGCGAGGCGCAGGCGCGCTCGAGCGATCGCCCGAAGGGATGGATCCTCGACAACGAACTGGCCATCGCCCTCGCCCGCAAGCCGCCCGTGGACATCGGCGCCTTCAATGCCTTGCTCGATGCCACGCCGAAGGCGCCACGCAAGGGCCGCGGCGGGCTGTGGGACGCGCTGAACGCCGCGCCCACGGCCGACGACCGCGACATGCCGCTTGCCGCGGCGCCCGATGGTGCGGACAAGCAGCGGCTGAAGGCACTCCAGGACGCCGTCGCCGGGGAAGCCGCCCGGCTCGGGATCGACCCGGGCGTCCTCGCCTCGCGGCGCACGCTCGAAGCGCTGATGGACCCCAAACGAAGGCCAGCGGCCCTGACCGGCTGGCGGCTGGATCAGCTAGGTCCAGTGCTCGCGCCCCTGCTCGAGGCATGACGGCCGCGCGCGCCCGGACTAGCGCCGCGCCGCGGTGATCCGGTATCCTATGCGGCCTTGCCCGGCCACACGCCGGTCACGCGTGGGGCGGTAGCTCAGCTGGGAGAGCGTCGCGTTCGCAATGCGAAGGTCGAGGGTTCGATCCCCTTCCGCTCCACCACTTCACATCCCGCACTTCGCAACACACTTGAAACCGCGCACTGCGCGGTTTTTTCTTTTGGGTTCGCCGGAATTGGCTACTGCCGCCGATCGGGAATGCGATCGGCCACTCCCGTCGCAATTTCGTTCACCCTTCCCGCACCAGCGGAAGCACTCAATGCGCCTCCAGACAGCCGGAAAGAGGTATCCGCGAGTCTTTTTTTGGTTCCGGCCGGACATCGGGCGCTTGGCGCGGAGCTTCGCGCGCAAACGACGGCACTTTCAGCGCCGCGGCTGGTGCTTTTCGCGCCATCACCTTGACGCCGAGAGTGCCGGAGTCGGCGCAAGAAGTGCCGTTGTCGCCACATGAAGGGGCGTCGCTGGCACCTGATCCGCCAACGCTTGCGCTTTCGATGCCGTCGTTCCGGCGGAAAAAGTGCCGACGATGACGCAAAAAGTGCCATCGCGGTTGCCGCAGTCACGTAGCCCGGAAAGACCGGATCCACGTTCTCAACTTTGCTTGGCCAGCGCGGGGAACCTCGAACTGCTCCCGACGGGCTCCACGTCGTACACGGGCTAGTTTGTCCTGCCCCTTTGCGGTAAATACGTGTGCCAGGGACACTTATCTCACCGGAAGGGGTTGCTGTGATAACCAAGGTTTACAACTTGCTGCGCCGCCTCCTTTTGGTGGCGCTATTTCTTTTTCTTGCATGTCATGTTCTTGTCTACTGGCTCAAGCGCGAGAAGGATCATCGGCTCGACAATTCGCTGGAATATTTGATGTCAAATGTCTTGCATGCGCGCAGCTGGCATTCCATACAGCGAGTGTCAGGAGAATCCATTACAGATGCCAGCGCGCAATGGATGGTTTCCAGCGATTTGGAATTAATGAAGACTCTCAAGAGCAATGGGAACTTTGCTTCCGCCGATGATTCCGATGTTGAATACATAAGACATGAAAAGGAACAAAATTTCGGCATCTCTGCAGATCCAGATAATCCTACAATAGTATTTCGATCCAAGATTGGCCTTGGCTCGTCGTCCATTTGCAGTACGCTTCCTTGCAGCATCTATTTAATGCCCTTGGAGAATCATACCATCTACGTTTTTATCTCAAAAATTTGATCTTGCGAGGGATCGGCGCCTGCAAGATAAAATAAGCGTGCCAGAAAACAAAGGGGGACGAGAACCATTAATTCCGGGCAACCAGACCGACAGATGCATCGCCATGCGAGGTCGTGGAAAAGAAAGTAAGGGGCCAGAGTAAATTACTGTTTGAATCAGGCGATTCAAAATAACGGCGCGTAAAGATGACGGCGCCAGAGGCGCTTTCCGAGAGGCGCTTCCGTTGAAAGTGAAGCCCGCGCTGCTGCACCCGGGGGGTGTGGAGCGGGCACCCGGACGGAACCGGAATGTCCTACAGGCGGGCTTCGGAGCATAGGCTCGACAATCCGCACCCGGACTCGCCCCGGAATGCGCCGCTAGCCGATGCCCTAAAGGCAGGACGGTCTGCCGAGCCAAGAATACAGCTTGGATGCTGCCAGCAACCGAAGACGTCCACGAAACCCGGCGTAGCATGAAGCCTCCGCCCTGCCTGGAACAATCATGTGCTTCAGCGCGATGGCATGGGAGGACTACCGCAAGTACGTGAAGCGCTTCGGCGCGATCATGGACATCCAGGCGTTCGTCCGCCTCTACGGCGACCGTGGGCGCGGGGACAGGGTGAAGATCCCGAAGGGCATGGACTCCGCGTTCGCCGATCCGCGGACCGACGACGAGCGCGCGATCAAGGCGATGATCGACGCCCACGACAGCGCCGACGCATCGCGGCTGGAACAGGAGCTGTTCAAGCAGCGCAAGCGGCTCGCCGATGCCGTGCGCACCTTGCAGGTGAAGGAAACGAAGAAGGCGCTGGACGACCGGCGCATCGCCACGGCCAAGGTGGCATGGTGCCTGGCCCGGCTCGCCGACCTGCGGCGCGGCGAACCACAGGATCGCGACGATCGCATCTTCCCCGGGCACTACGCGCCGGTCATGGTGTGGGAAGGCGGTCGCCGCGTGGTCAAGCCGATGCGCTACCAGTGCCGCCCCGCGGGCAAGCCGGCGTTCTACGACACGAAGTTTCCCGGCACGTACAACGCGCGCCGCGACAACCTGGAGGGATTCTGGCGCGACCTGTTCGGCCATTCGCACGCGATCATGGTCGTCGACGCCTTCTACGAGAACGTGAGCCGGCACGCGATGGAACATCGCGAACTCGCACCCGGCGAGAAGGAAGAGAACGTGGTCCTGGAATTCCAGCCACGTCCCGCGCAGGAGATGCTGGTGGCCTGCCTGTGGTCGCGATGGACGGGACCGGGCGGCGAGGAACTGCTGTCGTTCGCCGCGATCACCGACGAACCGCCGACGGAAGTGGCGGCCGCCGGCCACGACCGCTGCATCATCCCGATCAAGCCGGAGAACGTGGACGCATGGCTGCGGCCGGATCGCACGAACCTCGCGGCGCTGCAGGCGATCCTGGATGATCGCGAACGGCCGCTCTACGAGCATCGGCTGGCAGCCTGATGGCAAGCGCCGTGAAACGACGCGTCGCGATCTCGCCGCTCGGCGCAGCCGACAGCGCGGACTTCATCGCCGCCGCATCAGCGAGTCGGAAACTGCACGCACGGTGGGTCGCCCCGCCACTGACCGCTGATGCTTTCCACGAGCGGCTCGCGAGGCTGTCCCCGCCGCAGCACCACGTGTTCGCGATCCGCAGGATCGATGGTGGAGCGCTCGTGGGCTGCGCCGACGTCACCCAGGTCGTCCGCGGTTCCTTCCTGAGCGCCTACCTGGCGTATTACGCGTTCTCAGGTCACGAGCGGCAGGGCCTGATGACCGAAGGACTGCGCCTCGTGGTTCGCCATGCCTTCGGACCGCTCGGCCTGCATCGGCTGGAAGCGAACATCCAGCCGGACAACGCCGCGTCGATTGCGCTGGTGCGCGCCTGCGGGTTCGCGAAGGAAGGCTACTCGCCGCGCTACCTCAAGATCCGCGGGCGGTGGAAGGATCACGAGCGGTGGGCGATCCTCGCGGACTGAGTCGTGTAGCAGCTTTGGCGCGACCACGAGCGCGGGGCGATCGTCGCGGACTGATTACGGCGGTAGCGATGGGACGGCCAGCTCTGAAGCCGGCGACGACATGCATGGCGGCCGCGGACCAGATGTCGCACGCGTCCGACACGCAGATTCAAATGGATCGTCCACCTTGTCATCCCGAGCAACGCGAGGGATCTCTCCGCGCGATGGATCGATCCGGACAGACGGATCCCTCGCTTCGCCCGGGATGACATCGTCGGGGAGCTCTTGCTCCGCCCGGGATGACGCGAGGCAACCAGGCCGTGAGGCCAAGGGTTGCTACATCGTGGACGTCGGCCGGTCCGAGTTGGACAGGCCGGCCAGCAGCGCCTCGACCTTGCCGCGAGCGACTTCGGCCTCGGCCGATTCGGAGAACTGCACGCCGATGCCGGCGGGACGGTTGCCCTGGGCGCCGGCCGGGGTGATCCACACGACCTTGCCGGCGACCGGCAGGCGCTCGCTGCTCTCGGGCAGCGTCATCAGCACGAAGACTTCGTCGCCGAGGCTGTAGCGTTTCGGGGTGGCGACGAAGATGCCGCCGTTCTTCACGTAGGAAAGATAGGCGTTGTAGACCGCATTCTTGTCCTTCAACGCCAGCGACAGGATGCCCTGCCGTGCACCGCCTGCTCCCATCATGGCTCGTTCCCCCGAAGACCGTACCGGCGCAGTGTAACGCCGTTCCGGGCGCTGGTGGCCCTGGTGGCTGCCTTGCCACGCGCTCGGGTGACGCCGCGTGGCTCAGGCGGCGAGCGCGTCGCGCCAGTCGCGCAGCAGACCGGCCAGGGCGAGGTCGGCGCGAACCGGCGTGCGCAGCAGGTCGCGAATACGATTGGCGCCGTCGAACCAGGCGGCGAGGCGCTGCGGATCGCCCACGCGCTCGAGCTTCCATCCATCGCCGTCTTGCGCGGCAAGCTCCGCGCTCTGGACGCGCGCCTGCAGGTCGACTGCAAGGTCGGCGGCGAACGCCAGGCGTTGCTCGGCCTTGCCGTCGGCCAGCCATGCGGGAAAG
>JADMIO011618474.1_pt1 | contig 16298 bp, 13 predicted proteins | sample 8958161 | NCBI WGS metagenome assembly JADMIO01 (sample SAMN16585339, study PRJNA669376) | soil metagenome | isolation source: Crop rotation soil | place: USA: Cullars Rotation, Alabama | collected 2011
GCCGCGACTTCAAGTCACGTGAATTCCAAGCTTCGGATCCCACTGTGCTGGAAAGGCGCTGGAACGCGCATTCGGTGTCGTGGGTGAGCGACCTGCGGGTTTCTGAGAATCGAAGTTGATCTGACCGCCAAGAACGCCAAGACATTCTTTGAAAAACTTGGCGTTCTTGCGTCTTGGCGGTGACGTTCTTCCTCCTTCCGAAAATCTGCATTCTTTCCATTAAATCAGGTGATCACGCGGGCGAAACCTCTGCTATCTTTTCGCCCTCAGATTCATTTCAGCGATGGCGAAATTCACTCTCAAGATTAACGGCAAGTCGCATGCGGTAGTCGCTGATCCGGAGATGCCGCTGCTCTGGGTGTTGCGCGATTTGTTGTCGCTGACCGGCACGAAGTATGGCTGCGGCATCGGTGTGTGCGGCGCGTGCACCGTGCACGAGAACAATCGCGCGGTGCGATCCTGTCAAATCAAAGTTGCAGACGCCGCCGGCAAGAGCTACACGACCATCGAAGGACTCTCCGCCAACCTTACTCACCCGTGCCAGCAGGCGTGGATTGAAGAAGACGTTGCCCAGTGTGGCTATTGCCAGGCCGGCATGATCATGACCGCTGCTTCGTTGCTGCGGATGAAACCAAATCCGACGGACAGCGACATCGACACTGCCATGTCTGACTCAGTCTGTCGTTGCGGCACGTACCAGCGCATGCGGCGCGCGATTCATCGTGCCGCCGGCCAGGTGAAGAAGGCATGAAGGTTACTCGCCGCACATTTTTGAAAGACACTGCCTGCGCCACTGCAGGATTAAGTCTCGCCTTCTACTTGCAGGAATCCGCCTCCGCTCGAACTGTCGGAACAACTCCATTTGAACCAAACGCCTACATCCGTATTTCCCCTGACAATACGGTGACGCTCTGGGTGACGCGCTCGGAGATGGGCCAGGGCGTGCGCACTAATTTGCCCGCCGCGTTAGCCGACGAATTGGAAGTTGATCTGGAAAAAGTTCAGTTGGAACAGGCAATGCCCGGCGCGAAGTTTAAAGGAATACGACTGCGCACCAGCGGCAGTGGCAGCAGCGCCGGCACCTTCATGGCGTTGCGCAAGGCGGGCGCAACTGCGCGGGAAATGTTGATTGCGGCTGCGGCACAAAAGTGGTCGGTCGATCCCGCAACCTGTCAGGCGCAACATGGCATTGTCACGCACCAACCGTCCGGCCGCAGATTCACTTACGGTGAACTCTCGGACGCTGCGGCGACTATCAAAGTTCCCTCTGATCCAAAACTAAAAGATCCAACCAAATTCAATTTCATCGGTAAGCCGATCAAGCGAACTGATGCGCCGGCGATCGTGTGCGGACGCGCCGTTTATGGAAGCGATGTGCGCTTGCCCGGAATGCTTTTCGCAGCAATGAAGCGTTGTCCCTATCTGGGCGGGAAGATGTTGAGTTTTGATGCGAAGACCGCGCTCGCGGTTACGGGCGTGCGTCATGTGGTCCCGATCAAGAGCGGTATCGCTACCGGTGTCGCTGTAGTTGCTGACAACACCTGGTCAGCTTTCAAAGGCTGCGACGCGCTTAGTGTTAAGTGGGACGAAGGGCCCAATCGCGATTTCAATTCCGAGAGTTTCATCGTTAAGCTCCAGGCGAACTTCGATCAGGAAGGCTATCCAATCCGCCGCGAAGGCGTTACGAACGCGACGCTCGCCAACTCAGCGAAGCGTCTGAACGCTGTCTATGTCTATCCCTTCCAGGCGCATGCAGCGCTGGAAACTTTGAACTGCACCGCTGACGTGCGCACCGATTCGTGCGAGGTTTGGGTACCGACGCAGACTCCGGAAACCGCGCACAACGACATTCAGAAGACGCTGGGCCTACCCCCGGAAAAAGTCTTGGTTCATACAACGTTGCTTGGTGGCGGATTTGGCCGTCGTTTGTTTGTTGATTACGTGCACGAAGCGGTGGAGTTATCAAAAGCCGTTGGCAAACCGGTGCAACTGGTGTGGACGCGAGTTGACGACATGCAAAGCGGTTACTTTCATCCTGCGTCCGTCGAACAGATGCAGGCGGGCCTGGATGCGAGTGGAAACATCGCGTGGCGGCACAAGTCAGTTGGCTCGCGTCTGTCGATGTATCCGCCGCCCAGCGAAGAGGAGAAGAAGAACCCTCGTTTGTACGCTGAGGATGGATCGCCCTGGGGCGCCTGGGACAATCCCTATTCGTTTGCCAGCATGAAAGTTGATTACGTACCGGTCGAGAGTCCGGTGCCCACTGGACCATGGCGCGCGGTTGAATACCCCTCCCGAGTTTTCGCCCGCGAGGCATTTCTCGATGAGATTGCACACGCGCTGGGGAAGGACCCGCTGCAGCTGCGCATCGATCTTTTGCAGCCTGGCGACATCCTGACAATCGGCGGCATGACCCGAATCGATCGCGGGCGCATGATTCGTGTGCTGGAAGCAATTCGAGAAAAGTCAGGTTGGAACACCCCTGTCGCCCGCAACGGCGAATTGTTGTGGGGTCGTGGCCTGGCCATCAACATCTATCATGCTGGTAGCTATCTGGCGCAGGTTGCCGAAGTTTCTGTGGCGCGCGATCTGAGCGACCTTCGCGTGCGTCGCATAGTCTGCGTTTTTGATTGCGGCATTCCCATCAACCCGCTCGGTCTGGACGGGCAGGTTGAGAGCGGCATCACCTGGGGACTCTCCGCAGCGCTGCATGGCAAGATTGATTTCGCGAACGGCAGCGCGCAACAGACAAGCTTCAGCGACTTTCAGGTGATGCGCATGAGAGAGATGCCGGTGATAGAAACTCACATCATACCGAGCAACGCGCCACCCGGCGGCTTCGGCGAACATCCCGTTCCGCCCGTAGCGCCGGCAGTTGCCAATGCAATCTTCGCCGCCACCGAAAAGCGCTTGCGCCGCTTGCCACTAACAGCTAAAGATCTGCGCAAATGATTGCCACAGCGGAACACGGAACAGCGGGGGGCAAGCCCGCCTTCCTCACTTCGAGCTCACCAGAGTCTCGTGTGATCTCAATTGGAAATGTCTTTCAACGTGAGTGCAGTCGATCAACTTTAGGAGTCTCGCGTTCAGGAAGGCGGGCTTGCCCCCGCTCATTGGGGAAATTCAGACCAGTTCACCCATGAGATCAAAACTGCTGACTCAATTCCTAATCGTCCTACTTCTCTGCGGCGCGGTCGCTGGTCGGCAGAAGACGACAGCCAAGCGCGCAGCGATTAAACCGGCCAATCCGATCTTTGTCTTCCGCACCAATGAATTCTGGCTGAACCTGCACCACTTTCTCTACGTCTTAGGTCGCGCGCAGAACAAGACAGCGGATTCGGCGCGCGAGGCCGTCGTACACGCCCCTGCCGATCAGGAGCAAGGTCTCAGGAAGCTCGACGAGGCTCGTCAAAGAATCTGGCGTGAGGCGGTCACAGCGTATGCAGCCGGACCGAGCAAAAAGGATCTAGTCTTCGACGACCCGCTTCCGGCAGTCACGAAGGTTTTAGCAGACGCTGGTGATAAACATTCATTGGACGGATTGTCGGTTGATGAGAGCGTTTCAAAGATTCTCCAGGTTGCAGCACCAATCTACCGCAAGGTCTGGTGGAACAAACATCAGCAAGCAAACCGAGACTGGCAGAAGTCGATTCAAAAGCTAATCGACTTGCACGGGACTACTATTCTCTCATTCATCACGAAAGCCTATCAGTTGGACTGGCCAGCTGCAGGGTTTGATGTTCACGTGTCTGGTTATTCCAATTGGGCCGGGGCTTACTCAACTGCCGGCAACTTACTCGTTCTCTCGAGTCTCTCCGCCGACCTGCAAAGCGAGTATGGTCTGGAAACAGTGTTTCATGAAGGCATGCATCAATGGGACAATCAGGTGTTTGAGGCATTGCGCGAACAGGCAATCAAACTCCAAAAGCGCGTGCCCCGCGAAGTGTCGCATGCGTTGATTTTCTTTACCGCTGGTGAAGCTGTACGACAAGTAATACCGGGGCACGTGCCTTACGCGGAAAAGTTTGGCGTATGGAACCGTGGACTCGCGCCTTTCAAAGCAGCAGTTGAGGAAATCTGGAAACCATATCTCGATGGGAAGGGCACTCGCGATCAGACACTCGCTGAACTCATCAAACGAACCGGCCGCTAAGCAAAGCCAACTCGGTTATCTATGAATGCAGAGGCTTATCTTCAACGCATTAACTTCAGTGCAACTCCGACTGTGAATGCAGAGACGCTGCGCGATCTACAGGTCGCGCATCTACTCTCCGTCCCCTTTGAGAACCTGAGTATCCATGCCAATGAAACAATTGTGCTCGAAGACGAAGCGCTGTTCACAAAGATTGTGTCCAATATGCGCGGGGGGTTTTGCTACGAACTTAACGGGTTATTCGCCGCGTTGCTGCGAACACTGGGTTTCGACGTTGTGAAGCTGGCGGCAGAAGTAGCAAATGCGGAAGGTGAGTTTAGTCAAAACTTCGATCATATGGCGCTCATGGTTTCCCTGCCCGGCGAGCGCTGGCTGGTTGACGTTGGTTTTGGCGACTCTTTTCTAAAGCCGTTATCACTTGACCAAAGTGGTGAACAATGGGACGGGCGGCGTGCCTACAAAATAATCTCAAACAACCCGCATCTGACCATGATGCAGCGCGACAACGAGGGTCACTGGAAACCGCAATATCGTTTCACGCTGCAGCCTTACGAGTATGCGGATTACGAGGGAATGTGTCGCTACCACCAAACTTCTCCCGAGTCTCACTTTACCCAGGGACGCATCTGTTCCCTTGCCACAGCAGAGGGTCGCATCACACTGAACGAGATGCGTTTCATTACGACATCGGGCGAACATCGTGAAGAGCGTACGCTAGATAGCAAGGAAGAATACGACGAAGTGCTGCGCGATCGGTTTGGAATCGTGATGTAGCAGTTCTCGTTTGTATTAGTGTAGTTTCGTGTGTTCTTAATTCGTGTAATTTAGTGGATAATTTTGCGTTCTTGGACAATAAGAGCTTCCACTAAAGTCACGAAACAAAAACGCACGAACAAACACCAAGGGCGGCCGAATGCACACCAGGAGGCAAAATGCGTAGATTGGGTGTTTTCAATTCAATAACTATCGACGGTTATTTTACCGATAAGAACAACGACATGAGTTGGGCACATCGGGCCAACGATCCGGAGTGGAATGAGTTCACGGCGGACAATGCAAAGTCGGGAGGCGAGTTGCTGTTTGGCAGAGTTACTTATGACCTGATGAACAGCTTCTGGCCCACGGAAATGGCTGCTAAGCAATTCCCTGAAGTAGCAGAACAGATGAACAAACTGCCGAAAGTGGTGTTCTCCAGAAAGCTGGACAGCGTGTCCTGGGAAAACACGAGATTGTTAAAAGGCGATCTTGCGAAAGAAGTCGCAAAGCTAAAGCAGGAATCCGGTGACAACATGGTCATCATGGGCAGCGGCAGCATCATTACCCAACTCGCGTTGGAAAAGTTGATTGATGAGTATCAGTTGGTTGTGAATCCCATCGCCTTAGGCGCCGGGAGGACAATATTTGAGGGGATTAAGGAGAAGCTGGACTTGAAACTGACAGACTCCAGGACCTTCCAGAATGGAAATGTACTGCTGACGTACGAACCGGCGAAATGAGATACGAACAGACGAGGATTTCACAAAAAGCGCGGAAGAGGGGGGCAAGCACGCCTTCCGAACCTGAGATTCCTTAACTTGCTTGGTTGCTTTGACAGTGAAAGCCATTCTCAAGGAGATCACATGCCAACTCTAATCAGCTCGAGGTCGGGAAGGCGGGCTTGCCCCCGCTCTTCCGTCTTCCAAAATACGCGCCACCGCCTTCACCACCCGTTCCACGTCCTCGTCCGACGTTTGCCAGTTGCAGACGCTGATACGCATCGCTCGCCGGCCGCGCCAGGTCGTTCCGCCAAAGAATGCTTCGCCACTCTTTTGTATCGCAGCGATGACTTCATCAGTGCGACGATCGTGGTTCTCTTCGGTCGCATCTGGGTTCTTATCAAGAAAGCGGACCAGACCTTGATTGATCGTCGGTCGCCACAAAACCTCAGCACCCTCTAGTTCACCAATTCTTGTAACTAACGAATAAGCATGTTGACAGCAACGGTCGATCAACGCTGTGACACCATCCCGGCCGAGTTGCCTAAGTGCTGCGTACGCGGGAAAGGCTCGCGCGCGCCGCGACCATTCAGGATTCCAGTCCATTTGATCGCGCGCGTCAGCTGCATGTGTTAGATAGGCTGCGCGGATCGCAAGTGAAGCACGATGCGCTTCCTGATCGGCAACGAACGCAAAACCGGAATCGAAGGGAACGTTGAGCCATTTATGTCCATCCGTGGCCCACGAATCAGCGGCTTCAATTCCCTTCACCAGGTAGCGCAGCTTAGGACTAGCCGCGGCCCACAAGCCAAAGGCACCATCGACATGAACCCAGGCACCGTACTGTTTCGCGATTGGAATCAGCGTTTCAAATGAATCATAAGCACCAATGTTAATGTCGCCGGCTTGAAGCAAGACGAGCGTCGGACCTTGCTCGCGCCGCAACTCCTCAGCCAACGCGTCTGGCAGCAAGCGGCCTTCGTCATCGACCGGAAGAAGTTTTATGTGCGCCTGGCCAAAACCGAGCAAGCGCACGGCGCGTTCAAAGGACGCATGACGCTCACCGCTCGAGAGAATGTGAATTGGCGGCGCGCCGTATAGACCGTCGCGTTCTACATCCCATCCTTGCTTACTGAGCAATGCGTGACGCGCCGCCGCCAGACAGGTGACATGCGCCATCTGGCAACCAGTCACCAACGCAAAACTCGCTGTTTGTGGCAAGCCAAGAACATCTTTCAACCACCAACCTACTGTTTCTTCCGCAACCGCAGCCGCAGGTGAACATGCGTAGAGGGCGGCGTTTTGTTGCCACGCAGACGTTAACCAGTCAGCTGCGACTGCGGCAGGCAAGGTGCCGCCAATCACCCAGCCAAAAAACCTGCCGCCCGCCGAACCAAGTAGTCCTCCCTGAACGTCGCGCGCCAACTCCTCAACCACCAGTTGCGGCGGCAAGCTTCTGTTGTTGAGTGGCTTGTTGAGGCGCGCCCTTAACGTCTCGGCATCGACAGTCGCAGCTACGGATGACTCCTCAAGTTGGTCCAGGTGTGAAACAGCGCGTTCAAAAGCGACGTTTAAAGCGCTGCGAAAATCAGTGGCAAGTTTTTGCATGAAGACATTTTAGGTTTTTCACGGCGACGGAGCTATCCGAATCTTGCGCTCAAAATGGGAACTGCACGACGAAGGTGAGGATTGACGAGCTATCTGTTTATTGTCAGCAACGTGACATCTCTAGAAGTAGCAGCGCGCGTGAAAGCGAATAATTTTCCATCGCGCGACCAGCCGTAGCCGTAAAGTTTCTCCTCCGGTAACCCCGGCAAACGTTCCGGTTCGCCGCCGGAAAGGTTCTGCTTCCAAATTCCGTTTGCCCAATCACGATATGTCACTGCCTTGCCATCTGGAGTCCAGCGAATGCTGAATCGTAAATTCGCCAGTCTGGGAAGTTCAAACAGCTTTAGCGGAGTACCCCCTGTGATCGGCAGAATCGCGAGCTTCATTTTGTTGTCGTCTTCGTAGCCACAAGCGATGAATTTGCTGTCGGGTGAGACGCGCGCCCAGCTTGTGCGCTGGTCTGCCAGTCTCTGAGTATTGTCGCCGTCGATAGATATTCGATAAAGCGTGCCCAAGCCTTCGCTCGAAACCAGCGCCGGAGTCGAGACATAAACGATCCATTTGCCGTCGGGTGATAAGTCGGGTTGTGAAGCAATACTGTCGTTGGTCAACCGCTTTAGCTCACCATTCGCCAGCTCTTGGCGCCAGATCGCGTACCGGCCGTCGCGGTTTGACTGAAAGATTAAGTAGCGGCCGTCGCTGGTGAGGGCAGGAAAATGATTCATGCCGCCTGCCGGAGTCAGCTGTTTCTGTTCGCTGCCGTCAGCGTTTGCAATCCAAACTCTCCAGCCTTCTTCCGCGCGTGCCGTAAACAGCAATCGTCCATCGGCTGTCCAATCCATGCCCCAGTATCCGAATTGCGGTCCAATGGAGCTGAAGGTAATTTGTTTGGCTTTGCTGAAATCGTCGGCCGGCGCGATCCAAATGTTCGATTGGCTTTGCACCTGAATGGCAAGCAAGGAGCGACTGTCTGCCGACGAACTAATCGCATCCCCGTAAACGGACAGGTCCGCCTGCAGCCGCCGAGTCTCTCCCTCGGGGTACGAAACACTCCACAGTTGCTGGAGGCTGGAATTCTGGTCCCTGGCTGCGACCACGAGAAAGCTTCCGTCCCGCTCCCACTGAATCGATTCAACCTCGCTCCAACTTTGCTGGGTTAACCGTTTGAGATTCCGCTCACTTAGATTCACAGTGAACACTTCGTAACCCAACTCATTCTCGCTTACCGATGCGCCGACTGCGAGAGCCGAACCGTCCGGAGACCAGGCCGGACTCTGACCGACAAAACGCAGCTTGCCAGGCGGTCTGACAATTTCCTGCTCGTTCTTGTTTTGCACGTCGACGATCATCAAATCTGACTGGCCGCCCTGATTGCGCACGTAGGCGAATTGTCTACCGTCCGGCGAAAACGTGACGCGACTGCGGATATTGTCCTTGATTTTTTCGGCGCTGCCGCCAAAAACGGGCATCCGATAAAGACTGAAATCGGACAGCCTCTCCGAGACACCAAAATTTGCCCCCAGCGCGTAATAAAGACTGCTGCCGTCTGGAGTGAAAGTAAGACTCATATAAATGCCATCGAGGGGACCATGGATCCGAACTGGTTCGCCGCCATTGACGTGACCCAGCCAAAGACTCTGCTGTTCTTTTTCCTGCAGCGAATAGACAAACAATTTTCCATCCGGAGAAATCGCTGCCACGCTGCCAACTTTGCCCGTCGTGGTAAGTCGCGTCACTTTACTGACGCTTAACGCAGCCGCAGACTTGTGCAACGGTAAGAACTCATACGCGGAAAAGCTGAGCCCAATCGCCAGGAGTCCTGCCGAAATCAGTCCGACCGCAGCCACGCGCTTGTGCCGACTGATTGCGGCCAACAGGCTTCGGCCAATTCCCAGCGGGCGAGGTTCAGGCTCATCAGTTTGCTCTTCTTCTTCTTCCTCGATCGTGAGGGACGTTCGAGTCCGCTCGTGAATCACTAGTGGAGAACCACCAGCGTCAAGCGTACGCACCGGGGCGACGAAGCAGTAGCCCTCGCCGGGCACAGTAACGATGTATTGATGCTCTTCTTTGGTCTCGCCTAGCAATTTACGCAAGAGTGAAATGTTAGTAGTCAGGTTTCCCTCTTCGACCACCGACTCACCCCAAATCGCCGACATCAGATCGTCCTTCGACAAGACCCGGTTTCTTTGTTGAACCAGCACTCGCAACGTGTCAAACAACTTAGGCGTGAGTTGGACTCTGGCGCCGTCTTTAATCAGCAGGCGCCGATTCGCGTCGAGTCGAAACCCGCCGAATTGATAAACCTCAGAGTTTTCCTCGCCGCTCAACATTTCAGAAACTCCAAGAAAATCCAAGGCGCATTTAAAGGACTTCAAGGCGGGATCTAGTTATCTTCCCGACCGCAATGAAAGAAGTCTGTTGTCACTTTTGGCCGGTCGCCCAGAGACGGCCTCAACGGGAAGAAACTGAAGGGGGAAGGCACACATTCTAGCCTCCCATCGCAGGCCTAACAACAAGTTTGCCTACCGCGCCGAGAGACGGCGCCAGAGACCCGGCGAATGCCAAGAATAAAGAGGCGGAAGCATATAACGCGAGTCACAGTCGAAACGGAGCGAACCTTCGTTGTCAGCACCGGCGCCTCCGTTCTCGCGTGTGATTTATGCGGGGGTCAAGCGGTGATGGTCACGTTGAATGAAGCGGCAAGAATATCCGGAATGAGCGAACTGAAACTTTGTCGTTTGGTTGAATCCGGTTCGGTGCACTCCATCGAGAGTAAGGATGGCCTGCTGTTCATCTGTCTGGCGTCGCTGCTGCCGCACAGAGATTGCCAAATTCTACTTGGAGGTGAGGACGATGTTTATACAAATTCTTGATCGACGAATAATGTTGACGTTCCCGGTAATCATCTTACTCGCGGCGAGCACCCTTTTCGCCCAGGACGACAAGAGTGTGAATGGGCGCAAAGCCGCCGTGGTAGTCACCGCCGCCGCGGCTGACGGCCATGTGCGCTTCACCGCGCCGGGCAACATCGCCTCGATGCAGCTTGAAGTTTATGACGAGGCCGGAAATCAGCTTTTCGGTTCCAATGCGCGGGATGGCAACGTGCTCGACTGGTCCTCGCGGGAGTGGAAACAACAGCCGCTCAATGAAGGTAGTTATCTCTGCGTGGTCACGGTCCGGAGTCTCTCTGGAAAAGTAATTCGCAAGCTGGCCGCTGCGGCGATCAGCAATCAACAAGTAACACTCAAGCCTATCGAGATCGCTCAGCTCACACTCGCCCAGGCGCAAGCAGTCAACGCATCTGGAGATCAGGCAACCCAGGACGCCACTCCTTTGACCATCCTCGCGAGCCACCAGGCGATCGCCACCACAGTCATTGCACACGATGGCGTTGACGGACAAGTGTCACGGACGCGCGGCGCGTTGGAGTTTCGCTTTGGCGATTTCTTCAGTGGCAGTGACAAAGAACAGATGCGATTAACAGAAGATGGAAATCTCGGCCTCGGCACAAACAAACCGCAGGCGAGGCTGGACGTAGCGGGCGATTTTCACGCTAGCGGCCGGCTGCGTCCCGAGCAGGGGATCCAGTTTGCGGATGGTACGGTGCAGACTTCGGCGTCGAGCGGGCGTCAGGACAAGGACGGCAACCTGCTGCCAAATGTTGCCGGCACAGGTACGCAAAACAAGATTGCCAAGTGGACTGACAACGCGGGGACATTGGGCGACTCCGGAATCTTCGAAGCTGCAAACGGCTTCATCGGCATTGGCACGACCTCACCAGCACACCCCTTTGCCGTTCGCCGCAACGGCGGCACGCTCGGCGTACATAGTGTTGGCGAGTTGTTCGTGGATCGCGACGATCGCACCCGCTCGGCGTCTCTGACAGTGGGCACAGCCGGGACATTGAAGTGGATCTTCGGAATGCCTTCGGGGACTGACGGCTTTCAAGTTTATGACTTGACGAACAACGTGAGTCGCTTCTTCGTCGACCCAACAAACGGCAACGTTGGCATTGGCACAGCCGTGCCCAACACAAAACTTGACGTGGCGGGCAACATCAACACCTCAACGCAATACAACATCGGTGGCAGTCCGGTTTTGAACGTGTTGGGAACCGATAACATCTTTGCGGGCGTGAATGCCGGCAAGGTAAACACGACGGGTTTTAACAACTCCTTCTTCGGCATCGAAGCTGGCGCCAACAACACTACCGCGTGCTGCAACTCGTTTTTCGGCGCCAGTGCTGGTTTTAGCAACATAGCCAGCCAGGGAAACGCCTTCTTCGGCGACGACGCGGGCTATAGTACGACGGGCGGCGGAAACAGCTTCTTTGGTTCCTCTTCCGGCAGGTTAACCACGTCGGGTGCGAACAACTCCTTCTTCGGCGTCGGTACTGGCAGCTCTAACAGCACCGGCAGCAATAACACGCTCATCGGCCGGAATGCGGACGTAGGAGCCAACAATCTCGACCATGCCACCGCCATTGGCTCCGGCGCAGTGGTCTCAACCAGCGACACCATCGCATTGGGCAGAGCCAATGGCTCCGACGTCGTGGACGTGCCTGGCAAGCTGCAGATTGATACGCTCGCCACGGCCGGCAGTACGAATCTCTGCCTCAACAGCTCGAGCCGCGTGGGCACTTGCTCATCTTCGTTGCGCTACAAAACGCAGGTGCGACCGTTCCTCGGCGGACTAAGCATCCTCAATCGCCTGCGCCCGATCAGCTTTACGTGGAAAGAGGATGGTAAGCGCGATCTCGGTCTGGGCGCCGAAGAAGTCGAGCGCGTCGAACCGCTGCTGACCTTCCGCAACAAACAAGGGGAGATTGAAGGCGTGAAATACAACCAACTCACCGCCGTGCTGATCAACGCCATCAAAGAGCAGCAACAACTACTCGACACGGAGCGGCAGTTACTCAAACAACAACGACGTGAGATAGAGAACTTGAAGCAACTGGTCTGTCGTAATCATCGCAATGCGGCCGCCTGCAAGTAGTGCCGTTGGCTGCACGAACCTAACCTCTCGCTGCGAAAGATGCGTCAGGATTTTCGTTGCTGTCGTAAACTCTGCGCATGGCTTTACGACCAGTCGGCGCATCCCCGAGGTCGCGTCCTTTTTGGCTGTTAATCGCCGGCGCGACCCTCGTCCCCGCAGCGCTCGCTGCAGTCACAAGTTCTCTGAACTACAAGTTGACGCGCGGGTTCATCGACTGGGCGGCAGTCGCCACCTACAGCGCGCTCTGGCTTTTCTTCGGCGCACTCACGCCGGTCATCTACTTTGTAGCCAGGCGCTATCCCTTACGACGGGAGTCGCTGGGCCGCATCATCGCGGCACAACTGGTCGGCGTCTCGGTGTTGTGTGTCGGCTGGACTTTGCTGGGCGTCGTTTTCGCCGACGTGCTGGGTCGACGTCCAGCACACGAAACTTTTCTCCGATATTTTTTCAGTTGGTTTCTGGTCAATCTCCCCTGGTCAGTCTTTCTCTACGCTTGTGTCTTCGGATGCGTTTACGCGTTTGTCTACTATCGCGAAGCGCGCGAGCGTGAATCACAGCAAGCCCGTCTGGCCGCACAACTCGCGGAAGCGCGTCTGGGCGCGTTGCGGATGCAGCTCAACCCTCATTTCCTTTTCAACAGCCTCAACGCGATTACGGTGCTGGTGCGCGATGGGAACACGCGCGCCGCGTCGCAGATGCTCGAACTGCTCAGCGGCGTGCTGCGACAGGTCTTGCAAGGTGAACAACGCCAGGAGGTAACACTCGACGAGGAAATTCGCTTCATTGAGAAGTATCTGGCGATCGAACAAGTGCGTTTTTCGGATCGGCTTCGGGTTAAGTGGTCAGTCGAACCGGCGATTCGTGACGCACTTGTACCCGAGTTTATTCTGCAACCACTGGTCGAAAACGCCGTACGTCATGGAGTCGCAAAGCGTATTGATGAGGGAATGATCGAAGTCAGTGCCCGAACAACCGATAGCCAGCTGGAGCTGAGCGTGGAAGACAATGGTCCGGGCTACCGTCCGTCGTCGAACACAGGCGTTGGCATCGCCAACACCAACGCGCGTTTGCAAACACTTTTTGGCGAAGCCGGACAGCTCGAACTGATGAAGCGCGAACCGGCAGGAACAATCGCCACCTTGCGCTTTCCGTTGCGGAGATCAACCAATGGATAGCATTCGCGCGCTGATTGCCGACGACGAACCACTGGCACGACGCGGCATCCGCCAGCTGCTGGAGCCACATCACGACATCGTTGTCGTTGCTGAAGCGCGCAACGGTCGCGAGACAGTCCTCAAGCTACGTGAGGTCAAACCCGAGTTACTTTTTCTAGATGTGCAGATGCCGGAACTAGACGGCTTTGGTGTGGTGCAAGAGATTGGCGCGAAGAACATGCCGGCCGTTGTCTTCGTCACCGCTTACGATGAGTTTGCGGTCCGGGCCTTCGATGCGCACGCGCTTGATTATCTGGTCAAGCCGTTGGAGGTGGCGCGTTTTGCCGACGCCGTCAGCCGCGTGCGCGAGCAACTGCAATCAGCGCGGGCAGTCGACCTCTCTCGGAAGTTGAGCGCGTTACTGGCGCGACGCGAGAAGGAGCAAGCGAAACAGCGAATCCTCGTGCCCACTTCCAGCGGCGATCTTGTCCTCGATGCCGATGAAATCGACTGGATCGAAGCCGACGACTATTACGCTGCAATTCATGCGCGTGAAGGACGTCATCTCATTCGCGAGTCACTCACCTCGCTCGAGCAACGGCTGGACAGCAATCGCTTCATGCGCGCTCACCGCTCCGCAATCGTAAACGTCGCTCGCGTGCGCGAGTTGCGCAACAAGGGCGGCGATACGTTACTGATCCTTAGTAACGGAGTTACGGTTCCCGTTAGCCGGCGTAGACGCGCGCGCGTCACCGCGCAACTCCGACATCTCAAGAATTAACCACTCCCTGCTTTCTTCCTACCGATGACTGACTAAGTGTTTCGAAGTCAGGACCAATACGACAGAATCGTCGTACCCAGGGTGCAGTTAGGTCGTTTTTAATTCTCATTTACACCGCTGCTTTAGCACGGTGCATATGTTCGCGAGAAATCAGAAACCGTTTTAAACGGTTTCCCATTCGTGAGTTCATTCAACCACCGGGCTAAAGCCACGGTGTGAATGAGAACTTTCGCAGAACGGAGCGTGTGATGAATCTTTCAACGATAATTCTGCAACTGATTCTGTTGATCTTGCTCCTGACAAACTCCTGCTTCGGGCCACAAACAAACGCTCAACCAGCGCGCACCGCAAGTTTGGGGCATGAGTCGCTTGATCACATCTGGACCGTCCTGACCCTCGACGCGAAGGGCGACGGGCGTGACCCTTCCTTAGCGGATGCCGCGATGCTCTCGTATCGCTACGACAAACAACAGGACTTCCTCTGGTTTCGTGTGGGCCTCTACGGCACGCCGAATCCGCAAGCTTTCGGTGTCAACATCGCAATCGATACCGGCATTGACGACGCGGGAAAAACAAACTGGTGGGGCGGAAACAATGCCTTTCGCTTCGACAAACTTCTCACCGCCTGGGTGACCAAGAGCACCAACGGTTATGAAGGGACGATTGGCGTGGGCGACACCGCCGGTGTTAAGGCCCGGCACTTAAACAACCTGTTGCAAAACAACCTGAAGATTCGAATCGAAGGCGACTCAATTTTGATCGGCGTCAAGCGTAGTGAGATCACTGATAAGTTGAAGATGAACTTAATTGCTGCTGTCGGTTCTAACCAACAGTGGAATGACGACGTGCCCGGAACTGGTTCGGTTGTAATGGACCTGGCCGCGGAACGGCCCACTCGCGGAATCCGCGAAATCGATTTGAGCCGCAACAACCTGGAGTTTCCGAAACATGTCAAAACGCTTCCACTGGATAAATCGGCGCCTGTTACAAGACTTGGCGATGGATCGCAACCAATTATCCTCGTTCCCGGCATGTATTCCGGCGCGCACTCGTTCGATGAATTCATGACGCGCAATGAGGCCCGTTATCAATTTTTTGTGGTGACGCCGCCCGGCATCAACGGCACTACGCCGCGCGCGGTCCCGCGCAATACCAGCTTTGGCGAATTGACCTGGACGCGTCTGCTTGAACGGGACATTCTGCAGCTCATCCAAAAACAAAAGTTAATGAAACCCGTGATCGTCGCTGAGAGTCATCCGGGCTCAATAGCAGCGATGGAACTTGCGCTCGCACACCCGGACAAGATCGGCGGTGTCGTCATCGCCGGCACAAATCTGGTGCAGTTTTCCCCGTCTGCAAAAGACCCGAGCAGGAAAATTCAGAACAAACCCGCAGAACGAATTGCCGTCGTTGATGAGTCGTGGGCCGCAAAGTGGTTTAGGTACGTTACTCCGGAAACGTGGTTAAGTAACGACATGCGGCCGGAGATGTTGTCCAGTGACATTGCGAAAGGCCAGAAGGCTCGCGATGAAGTTGAAGCGGCAGAGCTTGAGGTGAAGATTCGTTACCTCTGCGAGTTTTGGGCGTCAGACGTAACGCAGAGTTTCGATAAGCTGCAGGTGCCTGTGTTGGCCCTGATATCTGCCTTCGATGAAAAGTTTCTGAACGATCCGGCATACCGTTTCACGAAGGTGGCCTATGTTGATTCCTGGGAGACTCTCGTTCCCCACAACTCGAAGCTAGAGCTGGTTAAGATTGCCGATGCCAGGCTCTTGTTACTCCAGGATCAGCCGCAGCGCGCGCAGGAAGCGATAAACGGATTCGTCGAGAAGATTTCGAGGACCGAACAGGCAGCCCATTAACACGCTCATGACAATGAATCGCTCGGCGCCCATTGTTACAGTGGTGCCCATACTGGTTTACGACAACGTCGCAGAGGCCATTGAGTGGCTGAGCTCAACTTTTGGTTTCAGAGAACGACTGCGTTTCACCGCTCGCGACGGACGGGTCTCGCATGCGCAACTCAGTTTTGCCGAAGCAGCGTTTATGTTAGGCAGTCAGGGGGGCGAGTTCCGATTTTCCAGCACATTGGGATCCTAAGCTTAGAATTCCACGTGGACAAGTTGTCGCGG
>JADMIO010866721.1_pt1 | contig 16296 bp, 13 predicted proteins | sample 8958161 | NCBI WGS metagenome assembly JADMIO01 (sample SAMN16585339, study PRJNA669376) | soil metagenome | isolation source: Crop rotation soil | place: USA: Cullars Rotation, Alabama | collected 2011
AAGCGAAAACCCGGAGAAAAACCGCCAGTTCGTCGAGCGCCTGGGCAGGAAACTCGAGGCGGAAACGAATGTTTTCAATAATGTATTTTACAAAGGTGACCTCAAGATGCTGGGCAGCAAGGCGCTTCTGTTTGTGCCGGAGGATAAGCTGATCGAGCTGAAGAAAATGTTGGAGGAGTATCGGCCCTTCATCGAAGGTTTCACGGGCGCAACCAATCTGATTTCGTTGTTTGACATGATCAACCGGCAGTTCCGCACGGCCTCGCGGGAGCGTAACGATCAGACGGCTTCGTTGGTCCGTTCCCTGCCCGCGCTCGAAAGCATCGTCAAGCAGGCGACGGCCAGCCTGCGGCGGCCGGGCCTACCGCCCTCGCCCGGAGTGATGGCGCTCTTCAATACCGGCGACGAAGCGGACCGCCAAATCTACATTACGTTTGCGAACGGCCAGATTTATCTCGTCACGGCGCAGGCGCCCACAGACCACCAGAACGGCACGGCCGTGGCGCGCCTGCGCCAACTGGTCGAGGAAACCAAAAGCGAAGTGCCGGGATTGAATGTCGGCTTGACGGGCGAACCGGTGCTCGAACTCGACGAGATGGGGCAATCGCAAAAGGACACGGCGCTGGCCAGCATTGTCTCGTTGATCATTTGCGCGCTGATTTTTATCTACGGCTACCACGAAACGGGCCGGCCGCTGAAGGCGACGATTTGTCTGGTGGTGGGCCTGGCCTATACGATGGCCTTTGCAACGTTGGTGGTCGGTCACTTGAACGTCCTGACGATCACATTTGTGCCGATCCTGATCGGGCTGGCGATTGATTTCGGGGTGCATCTCGTCACGCGTTACGAGGAGGAATTGCGCCACGGCAAATCGGAGGAGGCGGCGATCACGAAAGCGCTGGTGTTTACCGGACAGGGAATTTTTACCGGGGCGTTCACCACGGCGGGGGCATTTCTGGCCATGGTTTTGACGGATTTCAAGGGCATTCAGGAGATGGGCATCATTTGCGGCGGCGGTTTGTTGGTTTGCCTGGTGCCGATGCTGACGCTGCTGCCGGTGCTGCTGTTACACGGCCGTCAGAATGTCATTGATCATGAACAGGGCGATAAACTGGATCGGCGTGCGCGCATCGAGAACGTGTGGCTGCGCCGGCCGGTGATGGTCACGGTTCTTACGGTGATTCTTTGCGCACTGGCCACAACGCAATTCCGGAAAGTTTATTTCGATTACAACCTGTTGAACATGCAGAGCGCGGGCCTGCCGTCCGTGGAGTTCGAGGAAAAGCTCATCCGGTCAGCCACCAAGTCGAGCTCCGCATCCGATACCAACTCGTCGGGTCGGTCGGTCTTGTTTGCCGCCGTCGTTGCCGACTCCCTCAGTCAAGCCGTGGCACTCGAGGATCAAATCAAAAAGCTTCCCGCGGTATCCGAAGTAATTTCGATCGCCAAGCTGCTGGCGGAGGATCAGGCCGAGAAGCTCAGGTTGATCGGCGAAATCAAAGCGGGATTGGCGCCGCTCCGCTTTCAAGCCCCCGATCTGTCACCGGTGAATATCGCGGAATTTCGCGACACGCTCTGGTCCAGCGGCGGCTATCTCGGGCTCGGGCAGGAGGAAGCCCGGAAAAACGACGAAGCCGTAGCCCAGCACCTGCTCTCCCTCCAACGGGCCATGGAGCAACTACGCTGGGAGATATCGCGCGGCAACGCCAAGGAGCGGCAGGCCTACGCTCTGAAGCTGGGAATGTTTCAACGCGCCCTCTTCGCTGACCTGCGGGATACTTTTGAGACCCTGCGCAATCAGGATAATCGTGAGCGCCTGCGTGGTGAAGATTTGCCCCTGCCGCTGCGACATCGGTTCATCGGGGTCACCGGCAAGCTCCTGCTCCAAGTGTATCCGAAGAAAAACGCGTGGCAGCGGGTCAATCAGGAGGAGTTCATTCGGGAATTGCGCATGGCCCTCGATCCGCAAGGCACGGACAGACCGGTGATCACGGGAACACCGGTTCAACTTTACGAGTACACTACGTTGTTGAAGCGCAGCTACGAACAAGCCGCCCTTTATTCCCTGGCGGCGATTTCCTTGATGATTCTGGTGCATTTCCGAAGTTTTGGGTCATTGATTCTGGTCCTGTTGCCGGTGGCGATTGGCTCGGTCTGGCTGGGCGGAATCATGGGCTGGTTTGGCATCCCATTCAACCCGGCCAACATCATGACCTTGCCGCTCGTCATCGGGATTGGCGTCACGAACGGGATCCACATCTTGAACCGGTTTGCGGAGGAACAAACTCCGAGCATTCTGGCAAAAAGCACCGGAAAGGCAGTCCTGGTATCTGGTTTGACCACCATCGCCGGCTTTGGAAGTCTGGCCTTGGCAAAGCATCGAGGGATTGAAAGCCTTGGTTACGTGATGGCCATCGGAGTGGCAACCTGTATGATCGCAGGGCTGACTTTCCTGCCGGCCCTCCTGAATCTGGTTTTGCGGCGGGGCCAGGGGACAAAGCGACCCAGTGTCGACAATGCACGATCGACGCTGGGTCGGGAGGAACCGAGGTAACAACCTCAAAATATGAGGTAAAACCTCAAGTGCAATACGAGCTTAAATGAACCTGAAGCAAAGTCAATCTCTATGTTGAATACCCCTTATTTTCGGTGCAGGAGCCATCCGGTAGCGCTATCGAGGACCTCGGACGGCTTTTCGTCGGATTCCCTCTAATCAACGTCTAGCCGCGAATAATGCTCAAAAAGTCCTTCATTTTCGTGCGCATGTTGCCGCTGCTTGGCGCTGGCTTTTTGAGCGCCCTGACTTGCCTGGCTCAGGCCTCCGATGATTCGGTTTTGGGCCCTTTGCTGAGCCATTTTCCTCTAACCCTTGACGAAGGCGAAAGAACTGAGGCGCTTGGCCCCTTCTTCTACGACCAGCACCGCGGGCCGGAGCACACGTTTGCTATCCCTCCTTTCTTCTCCCACGTTTTAGACCCGACCGTTGACGCCGAAGAATACGACTTCGTCTATCCGCTCTTGAGCTTTGACCGATTTGGCCGGGAATATCGGTGGCACTTCTTTCAGCTGTGGAGTTTTGCCGGTGGACGGCATCAAGGGGACGTGGATGTCCGTCGTTTCACGATTTTCCCCATCTATTTCCAGCAGCGATCGCCTCAGCCTGATTTGAATTACACGGCGCTCTTTCCAGTTTATGGCCGCCTCAAAAACCGGCTGTTCAAAGACGAAATTTTCTTCGCTGGCTTTCCAGCCTACGTTCAGACGCGCAAACGGGATGTGATCACCGATAATTACTTTTACCCGTTTTACCATCGGCGCCACGGCAAGGGATTGGAGGGCTGGCAGCTTTGGCCAATCCTCGGCGAGGAACACAAGGCCGTTACGATCCGCACCAACGGCTTCGGCGAGATCGAAGTCAGCGCCGGCCACGAGAACTTTTTCGCAGGCTGGCCATTTTATGTGAGACAGACCGCCGGCCTCGGCACGGAAAACCCGCAGGAACAACTGGCCATACTGCCGTTCTACGCGTCCTTGCGCTCAGCCAAGCGCGATTCGACCTCCGTTCTCTGGCCAGTGATCACCTGGACGGATGACCGCGAGAAGAAATACCGTGAGTGGGATTTTCCGTGGCCCCTGATGGTCATCGCGCGCGGCGAAGGCAAAACCACCACACGAATTTTTCCATTCTACAGCCAGGCCCACAACGAAAGCCTCCAAAGCGACTTCTATCTCTGGCCGGTGTACAAATACAAACGCCTCCACACCGGCGCGCTCGATTACGACCGGACCCGCATCCTGCTCTTCCTCTATTCACGGGTGAATGAAAAGAACACGGAGACCGGCAAGGCCCGCCAGCGCACCGATCTGTGGCCGCTTTTTACGCACCGACGCGACCTCAATGGCAATTCGCGCCTGCAGTTGTTGGCCCCACTAGAACCCATCCTGTCTCAGAGCAAGAGCGTGGAGCGCAATTGGTCGCCCGTCTGGTCGGTCTGGCGGGCGGAGAAAAATGCCGGGACGGGTAACACAAGCCAGTCATTGTTTTGGAACCTTTATCGTCGTGAAACTACGCCCTCGACGAAAAAATGCTCGCTCCTGTTCGGTCTTTTCCAGTATCAATCCGACTCGGACACCAGTCGTTCGCGGCTGTTTTTCATCCCGCTGACAAGAACGAAGAAAGATTCGGGACATGTTCCAGAATATCGGTGAAATGGTGCTGCTTTTTTGGCGCACCCTGCTCGCGCTGCCGCGTACCTGGCGACAGCGGCAGAAGGTCTTTGATCAGTTCTTCGAGATTGGCAACGCCAGTCTGCTGATGGTGTGCGTGTTGTCGTTTTTCATTGGCGGCGTGCTCTCCCTGCAAACGGGCCCTGTGCTTGTCGAACAAGGACTGGCCAGCGCCGTCGCCGGCCTCGTGGGCATTTCTTTGGCCAAGGAACTGTCCCCCATCATGATGGCCATTCTGATCGCTGGCCGATGCGGCTCCGCCATGGCGGCGGAAATCGGCTCCATGCGCGTTTATCAGGAGATTGACGCCTTGCGGACGATGAACATTGACCCGATCAACTACCTCGTGTTGCCCCGCATCGTGGCCATCGCTTTTGCGCTGCCCATGCTCGTCATGTTCTCTATTCTCGTCGGGTGGCTGGGGGGAGCCGTGGTCGCCGCTCTGACTACGCAGATTGACATTTCCTTTCAATTGTTTTTTGCCACCCTGCCCGACAACGTTGGCGTCAAAGAGGTCCTCAACGGCGTCTTCAAGAGCTTTTGTTTCGCGTGGATCGTCGGGATCGTTTCCTGCCATCAAGGTCTGGTGACCCGCGGCGGGCCGCGGGGCATTGGCCGTTCCGTAACCAAGGCCGTGGTGAACTCCATTGTCATGATCGTCATTTTCGACTTCGTACTCACCCGTCTTCTGCTCGACTGATGCCCCCCGCCACGAACCAGCAACAGGGAGTCAGCGTGCAAGTGCGCGCGCTGCGCCGCCGGTTCGGCGACCAGGAAGTCCTCAAGGGACTGGACTTTGAAGTCGCCGCCGGCGAAATATTCGTCATCATGGGCCCCAGCGGCAGTGGCAAAAGCGTCCTGCTCAAACACATCATCGGTCTTGAGCCACCCGACGCGGGCGAGATCGTCATCAATGGTGAATCTATCCAAACGCCGGGCGTCATGGACAAGTACCGGATGGCCCTCGTGTTTCAATCCGGCGCGCTCCTCAGTTCATTGACCGTCGGGGAAAATGTCGGCCTCTACCTCACCGAACACCGGCTGAAACCACCCGCGGAAATCGCCCGCATCGTCGCCGAGAAACTCGAAACTGTCGGCCTCAAAGGCACGGAAGACAAATTGCCCAACGAGCTGTCCGGCGGCATGAAAAAGCGCGTCGCCATTGCCCGCGCGCTGGTCATTGAGCCGCAACTAATTCTCTATGACGAGCCGACCAGTGAACTGGACCCACTTTCCGCCGTCGTCATCGCCGAGGAAATCCAGACTTTGAATCGGCGCATCGGCGTCACCTCCCTCGTCGTGACGCACGACCGCGACCTGGCGTTTGGCGTGGGCCACCGGATCGCTGTTCTTAATGAGGGCAAAATAATTGCGCTCGGCACGCCAGAGGAAGTCAAACGCAACCCGCATCCCATCATCCAAAAGTTTCTGCATGCCGACTTCAACCCCGAACCCACCAAATCATGAAAAACTCTCTTGAAACCCGTCTCGGCCTGTTCGTCGCCCTCATCATGCTGGCCACCTTCTTCGTCCTCGTCATCGTGGGCGGCGTGGAAAGATTTCAACGCGGCCTGCACTTGCACGCCCTCTTCAACGGCGTTCAGGAACTGAAAGTCGGCGACCGCGTCAAGATGGCCGGCGTCGAAGTCGGCAAGGTCGAACACATCGGCGCCGACTACACCAACAACAAAGTGCGCGTCTCCATGAAAATTCGGAAGACGATTGACCACGTTCCGGTAGTAGTCCGGACCGATAGCACCGCCACCATCAAGTCCGCCGGGCTGATGGGACAGAGCTTTGTCTCGCTGGATTTCGGGTCCCCGGCCGGCGAAGCGCTCAAGGACGAGCAGTACGTCAACACCGCGGAGCAAGCGGACCTCAGTGCCGTCATGCAAAAGCTCGACAGCGTCGCCAGCGGCATCGAAAACGTCACCAAGGTCTTCGCCGGTGACAGCATGAATAACCTCTTCTCGACCATCTCCGATTTCCTCAAGCGGAACGCCGACCCGCTTTCGGCCACCATCTCCAACTTGAGTGCGACCTCGGCTCAGATTAGCTCGGGCCGGGGCACGGTCGGCAAGTTCATCTACGACGACTCCCTCTACAACTCCGCTCTCACCACCATTTCCAACCTCCAATCCGGCATTGTCAGCCTCCAATCCACCGGCGATGACATCAAAAGCGCCCTCGCCGAAGCTCGCAAAGTCATTGACGGCGTGAATGCCGGGGAGGGGACGCTGGGCAAGCTGGTGAAGGATGAAAAGCTCTATACCGACTCCACCGCCGCGATGACGAACCTCAAGGAGATTTTGGAGAAGATGAACAACGGCCAGGGCACCGTCGGCAAACTCATTAATGACCAGGAATTTTACAAGAACGCCAAGATGACGTTGCAGAAAATTGACAAGGCGACCGAAGGTTTGGAGGACCAAGGGCCACTGAGTGTCGTTGGCATTCTGGCCAACAGCTTGTTCTGAGTCTTAGATCCTGTCTCAAAGCCCCTTTTGAAAAATGGGTCGTCGCCCTCTCTGCTTGGCGACGCGCCGAGCGGGACGCCGCAACGCAAACCTGCGAAAAGGGTGTCTCCCTCGATTTGGATCGTTGTTCTCGTTCCGTCCGGCGAGTCGCCGGACGGCACAGGCGAGTCGCCCGTGCTCATCCGAGCTTCATGAGAGCTTGAGAAAAATCCCCTTCAAATACTCCGCTTCCTTGAATGTCGCGGGATGATCCGGCGCGTGGCGCGTCGTCCGCAACTCCGCGAATTTTCGCCCCGTCCTTGCCGCGCCTTGACGCACGGCACCGAAAAACTCCTCTACCGACACGTGCGCTGAGCACGAGCACGCTACCAAAATCCCGTCATGAGACAGGTGGTTGAGAGCGTCCCCGGCGAGCTTCCCGTAAGCGCGAATCGCTCCGGCGCGCTCGGCCTCGCGCCTGGCCAGGGACGGCGGATCAAGCACGATCAACTCAAACCGGCGTTCCCGATGGCCCTCCAACCACTCAAAGGCATCGGCCTGAACACCTTCACGAAGACAGCGCGCCATCCCCGGCTCGTCCTCGTTCAGTTTGAAATTCCGCTCCGCCGCCGCCAGCGCGTGCGCGCTAAGGTCAAGGTCCGTCACTGATTTCGCTCGGCCACGCGCCGCGTAAAGCGAAAACCCACCGGAAAAACTGAATGCATTCAGCACTCTGCGCCCGGCTGCGAGGGATTCCACGCACTGGCGGTTCTCCCGCTGGTCCAGAAAAAATCCCGTCTTCTGTCCACGCACTACGTCCGCCTCAAAGCGCAGCCCGGTTTCCAAAAATCCGACCGGCGCGCCAGCCCCTCGCGCCGCGCCGGAGTTTGGCGAAGGCGGCGGACCGGCGCATTTCTGAAACACGACTTCACCATCGCGCCAATTGCGCGTGCCGCCGGGCGGTAATTCCCCCTCTGCCCCGGCGGGGGGGAGCGGGCCGGGGTGAGGAGGCGATCCCTTACTTAAAGCTGGTCCTTGAATATTCCTGCTCATCCGCAAAATCATTCTCTCCGGCTTCAATTGTTCGCAAATCAGTGAAATGATTTCCGCCAACCTGGCCCGCCATACCACCGTGTAAACCTTCAGCACCAAGGTCGTGTCGTAACGATCCAACACCAGCCCTGGCCAGCCATCGCTCTCACCGTTGACCAGGCGATATCCCGTCGTGCGCTGGTCGAACAATCCATGCCGCCGCCGCACTGCGGCGTCCAAGCGCGCCCTCCACCAATTCGCGTCAATGGTTTGCGGCTTGCCCACTTGCAACACCCGCACGCGAATCGGTGAGTCTGGATCAAACAAACCGACCGCCAGGAATTCATCCTTGCGATCGTAAATCACGGCGAGTTCACCGGCGGCCCCTTGGCGATTCTGTTCGCGCACGCTCTCGGCAAAAACCCATGGATGCCCGCCCCGCACGATGGATTCCGCCGCCGCCGTGATGCGCAGGCGCAATCGTCCTGGGCGCGCGCGGTTGGGGGAGGGTTTTGCTTCTCGCATCGGCTGCATTGAGCCGGGACGCCGACGGCCTGTCCAGCCGCAACCGTCAAGATCGCGGCGGCTCGTCGGACTTCGATGCGGATTCCTTTTCCGCCAGATCACCCCACTTTCGACGGATTAGAAAATCCGCCCCAAGGGCCATGCCGTTGCGATGCGGCAGCGTGATGATGAAGCCGAACATCAATCCGCCGGTGAGAATGTAAAACCAGATCGGGTCCGGGACGTAGAGTCGGAAGTAAATCAGAACAATCAGCGGCAGGATGAACAGCGCGCGATCGAACGCCACAAGAAACGCCCAGAGATCACCTTGATTGCTCAAGTATTGCAGGCCGCAAACGGGACAAAAATCGTGCATTTTGACCCAGCCCCGGTAAATCGGTCCCTGCCCGCACTGCGGACACCGCCGCTCCAATCCGCGCCTGAGGACCGTCCGCAATCGTGGAATGGGTTCATTCATTTCCCGGGTGAGCTTCCCGTATGACCTTGCGTCCGTCAACTCGTTGCATCGTCCAGTGGTCGGCATCCCCTGCATTTTCCATCGAGTATTCGCGATTCAGCCGGTCTGTGCTTCATTAAGGCGATGTCGTTACTGATGTTGAATGAGAACGGTTTGTATTGCCCGGCGGGTGATCTTTACATTGATCCCTGGCAACCGGTGGATTTCGCAGTCGTCACCCATGCGCATTCGGACCACGCCCGCGGTGGCTCGCGACATTACATCACAGCAGAAACCGGAAGGCAATTGTTGCAGGAACGTCTCGGAGAACAGGCCTGCGTCCAGGGACTGGAATTCAGCCAGGGCGTGACGCGCAACGGCGTGAACATTTCACTCCATCCTGCGGGGCACATTCTTGGTTCGGCGCAAGTGCGCGTCGAATATCGCGGGGAAGTTTGGGTGATCAGTGGCGATTACAAGCTGGAGGCGGACTCAACCTGCGTCCCGTTTCAACCGGTTCGCTGCCATACGTTCGTCACGGAATCCACCTTCGGACTCCCGATTTATCGCTGGTGTCCACCGGCAGAAACCTTCGGGCAGATCAACGCCTGGTGGCGCGGGAATCAATCGGCCGGACGGACGAGCGTGATCTTCGCTTACTCCCTTGGCAAGGCCCAACGACTGTTGGCTGGAATTGATGCGTCGCTCGGACCGATTTTCGTTCACGGCGCGGTGATGAGATTCCTGCCGATCTATGCCTCGGCCGGTGTGAAGTTGCCGCCCGCTCAGCATGCCACGACAGAATCCGTCCGGGCCGCCAAGGGCAGTGGCCTGGTCATTGCGCCGTTATCAACCAACGGTTCGCCGTGGCTGCGAAAGTTTGGAGAGCTTTCCACAGCTTTCGCCTCCGGCTGGATGCAAATCCGTGGGGCGCGCCGTCGCCGCGCGCTCGACCGCGGATTCGTTTTATCGGATCACGCCGATTGGAACGGTTTGCTGGCGACGATTCGCGCGACGGGGGCGGAACGCATCTGGGTGACGCATGGCCACACCCTGCCGCTCGTTCGGTGGCTGACGGAAAATGGCTACGAAGCCGAAACAGTGGCGACGCGGTTTGAAGGGGAAGAGCCGGCGGAAGAGACCGCCGCAGGGGCGGAATGAAACGGTTCACTCAACTTTTCACCGAGCTGGACGAGACGAACCGCACGAACGAAAAGGTGGCGGCGCTGGAAAGGTATTTTCGCGAAGCGAATCCGCGCGACGCGGCTTGGGCGCTTTTCTTCCTTTGCGGACGGGCCGTGCCCCGCGGAATCAGTTCCGGGACGTTGCGGATTCTTTCCGCCGAGGAAGCGCGGCTGCCGTTGTGGCTGGTCGAGGAATGTTATGACGCCGTAGGTGATTCCGCGGAAGCCATTGCTTTGCTGTTGCCGGACAGCGCTGCGTCACTGAATTTGCCGTTGCATCAACTGGTCGAAGAACGTCTTCTGCCACTGCGCGATCTGCCGGAACACACCAAAAGAAATCTGCTGCTTCAAACGTGGCGCGAGCTGGATGTTCGTGAACGGCTCGCCTGGAACAAACTGATCACCGGAGAATTTCGCGTCGGCGTGGCGCAAACGCTGGTTGTGCGCGCGTTGGGAGCGGTGGCGGGCATCGAACCGCCCGTCATGGCACATCGCGTGATGGGGCAATGGAAGCCGACGGAGTTGGACTTTCAAAGATTGCTGAGCGGCGAAAAAACCAGCGCGGATGAATTGGCGCGACCTTATCCATTTTTCCTGGCATCGCCCATCGAGGGCGAGCCTTCGGCATTGGGCGAGGTGGGCGACTGGCAGGCGGAATGGAAATGGGACGGCATCCGCGCCCAATTGATCCGGCGGCAGGATGAAGTGGTCCTTTGGTCGCGCGGCGATGAAATGGTGGGCGCAACGTTCCCGGAGATTGTGGAAGCCGGGCGGGCCTTGCCGAACGGAACGGTGCTGGACGGCGAAATTCTCGCGTGGCAAAACGAAAACCCGCTGCCCTTTGCCCGATTGCAGCGGCGGTTGGGGCGAAAGCAAGTCAGCGCGAAAATGCGCGCCGAAGTGCCGGTGGCTTTTCTGGGCTACGATCTTCTGGAATGGAACGGTGAAGATTGGCGCGCGCATTCCTTGGACGAACGGCGGCGGCAATTGGTAGCAGTGATGGAAGCAGCCCAAAAGCGCTCGGCTGAATTTCCCGACTCAAACACCGTCAGCGCCATCGGGCAGACGCCAGACCTGTTCGCGCGCGTTGAGCCGCAACCGCCGGCATGGCTTCCGTTAAGGATTTCGGAAGTTCTCCAGCCATTCTCCTGGGAGCAATTGGCGGTGATGCAAAACGAGAGTCGGACGCGTCAGGTCGAAGGCATCATGTTGAAGCGCCGCTCCTCCGCTTACGGGGTCGGACGCCAGCGCGGCGATTGGTGGAAATGGAAGATCAATCCCTTCGTCGTGGACGCGGTGCTCATTCAAGCACAACCCGGAAGCGGAAGGCGTGCGAGCCTTTACACCGACTACACCTTCGGCGTCTGGAACAACGGCGAACTCGTCCCGGTAGCTAAAGCCTATTCCGGATTAAGCGATGAGGAGATTCGTGAAGTGGACGCGTTCGTTCGCGCCAACACGACCGCGAAATTCGGGCCGGTGCGAACGGTGAAACCGATTCTGGTTTTCGAACTGGCCTTCGAGGGAATCCAGGAATCCACGCGCCACAAGGCGGGCCTTGCCGTGCGTTTTCCGCGAATGAATCGTTGGCGTCGGGACAAGCAAGCCGGGGAGGCTGATACGCTGGAGAATTTGCGCGCGCTGTTGAGAACGCAGTCCTCTTAATCACGATGCAGGCGACGCACCCTGCGGACGGCTTGCGCCCGTCGGACCCGTTTCGGACTAGCAAACCGATGATGGGGAAAAGTTTCAAGCCGAAGTCCCATTTCATCAATTTTAGTTTCGATGCGCGACTGGACTTTCGGCGGAAGTTGGAAAAAGGCGGCGTCGAAACCGGAGTAGTAAGCGAGAATGCCCTGAAATTCACACTCATGGATGTTCATCAGCGGTTCACTTCGGCACATTCGGGAAAACCACATCCGCCAGGGCTTGCGCGCGCGACGTTTAACTGTCCCCGTCGAGCAAGTTGCCAAGACCTCCGAGGATCGAGCCTTCCTCTTTGCGGCCACCCACGCGCGAGGCGGCCACGATGCGGTTGGCCATGCGGCTGAGCGGCAATGATTGCAACCAGATTTTTCCCGGGCCGCGAAGTGTGGCAAAGAACAAACCCTCACCGCCGAACAACGCGGATTTAATCTTGCCGACAAATTGGATATCGAAGTCCACGGTCGGTTGAAAGCCGACGACGCAGCCGGTGTCCACGCGCAGCAGTTCGCCGGGCGCCAGGACGCGTTCGTAGATGTTCCCGCCCGCGTTGAGAAAGGCCCAGCCGTCACCCTGAAGTCGCTGCATGATGAACCCTTCCCCGCCGAAGAAGCCGGCACCCATGCGCTTGTTGAACGCGATGCCGACACTGACGCCTTTCGCCGCGCACAGGAAGGAATCCTTTTGCGCCCAGATTTCGCCGCCGATTTCGGAGAGTTTCACCGGAATGATTTTGCCCGGATACGGTGCGCCGAAGGCCACGCGTTTCTTTGCCTGGCCGCGATTCTGGAACACGGTCATGAAGAGCGACTCGCCAGTCAGCAGGCGTTTGCCCGCGCCCATCAGCGCGCCGAGAAAGCCGCTGTTCTGCTGCTGCGAGCCGTCGCCGAAGATGGTTTCCATTTCGATGCCGTCCTGCATGTACATCATGCCGCCCGCTTCGGCCACGGCCGCTTCCATCGGGTCCAGTTCAATCTCGACGAATTGCATGGCGTCGCCGTGGATCTCGTAATCAATTTCGTGCATTGTATTCATGGCTTCAGTCCGTTTGTTCGCAGATCATCTTGCTACAAAAAAATTTCCTGGGGAAGCTACAAAAAAGACCGAAGAAAGCTAATCGTCGGTCGCCCTATTCGCCCCGAAGTCGAATGGAGCGGCGGCATTTGTCAAAATGCGTTTGCGCGCCCACGGCCCCCAGGCCTGAAAGTCTTCGCGGAACGCTAAACTCAGGCCGTGAGGGGAAGCATGGGTTCAAGTCGCATTGGATTCGCATGGTCCAAAGACTCCCGGCAGATTCGAAAAAAATCAGCTTTCGTTTCGGATCGGCGGATTCGATGGAGAAACTCGCCATTCGTGCCGACCCCCTCTCCGAGGTAGTTCATGAATTTTTTCATGCGTTCCACCTGGATCTTCTCCGGCGCGACGAAGTTGGCCTGCGATTCCCACAGCGCCGTGATGTATTCGAGCACGTCGCGCCCCGTGGGAAACGTCACGGGCTCGCCGCGCTGGCGCTGACGGATTTGATTGAAGAGCCACGGACTTCGGATCACACCGCGCCCGATCATCAACCCTTGAGCCGCGGTCTGCGCCAGCACCTCGAGCGCCTGGTCCGCCGAATAAACATGGCCGTTGGCGATGACCGGACATGGCATGGTTTCAGCCGCGCGCCGGATCAAATCGTAATGAACCGGCAGGCGATACATCTGGGCCACCGTGCGCGCGTGAACCGTCAGCAAATCAATCGAGTGCTTCGCGAAGATCGGCAGCAGCGCCTCAAACTCGTCCGGCGAAGCGAAGCCCACGCGCGTTTTGACGGTAAACTTGATGGTCACCGCCTCACGTAGCGCGCCGAGGATGGAGTCAATGCGCTGGGGTTCGCGGAGGAGACCGCCGCCCGCGCATTTCTTGTACGCGATCGGCGCCGGACAGCCGAGATTCAGGTCAATCGCGGCAACGGGCAGTTGTTGCAATTCCTTGGCGGTGCGGACGAGCGATGGAATGTCGTTGCCGATCATCTGCGCGATCACCGGCCGGCCCGTGGAGTTTTGTTGGATGGATTCAACGATCCAAGTCTCCAGTCGCGACGTCGCATGGACGCGGAAATACTCCGTCCAGTAAACATCCGCGCCGCCGTAGCGATGCATGAGCTTCCAGAACGCGCCGTCAGTCACGTCCTGCATCGGGGCGAGCGCGAGGAGCGGTTCGGGGCGGCGGAGCAGTGAATCAAAATCGGTCACAGCACCAACTGCGACCACGCGACCGTGAAGCCCGAAAGCAGTTTCGAAGCGGCCGTGTCGCTTTGTTCGGCGCGCGAGGCCAGCTCGAACGCGCCTTTTTTCAGCGCGAAAACTTCAATGGTCTGCGCTTCCGGATCAACGATCCAGTATTCACGCACGGCGAATTGTTCGTAGAGATCTTTCTTGTCCACCCGGTCGCGTCTCCAACTGCCTTCCGAGATGACTTCCACCACCAGGTCTGGCGCGCAACGCACGCGATCCGTGACCAGGTTGAGCCGGGCTTTGGAAATGAAAAACACGTCGGGTTGGACGACGCGGTGCTGGCTGAGGATCACGTCGAGTGGGCTGAGGAAAACTTCGCCCAACCTTCGCGGCATAACAAATTCACGCAAAAGCATCGCGAAGTTGAAGACGATTCGCTGATGATTAGGCACGGGGGTCGGCGACCTGATGGTTTCTCCATCCCAAAGTTCGAACGGGAGATTCGATTCCTCCAGTTCCGCGAGCATCTCGTCGAACGTCCAGAGACGCTTCCGCGCCGCGGGCTGGGGGAGGGCTGCTGTTGCCATGACTTCAAGTAAGCGGAAGTGGCCGGGAAAATCAACCGCCTTCATCACTTTGGCGGCGCGTCAATGTCTGGACCAGGCGCGCCACTGCCAGCGTCACCACCAAGCCAATGAGCGTGAACCACGGCCAGAAAACTTTGTGCGTTTCAGTTTTGCCGCCGATCTCGACCGTCCATGAAATCTGGCTCACGCCGATCATCACGAGCAGCGCCGCGACCATGCCGGAGATTACTGAGACCGCGCGGCCATTTTTCCAGAACACGGCCAGCATCAACCCGCCGAGCAGTGCGCCGCTCGTCATTCCGCGCAGCGTGAATGCCGCGTTCAGCACGAACATGACTTCTCGGCTCAGATACGCCACCAGAATCAAGATTGCTGCCCACGCTACCGTGCTCCACTTGCTGAACATGAGATAAAATTCCTCGCTGCGCCGACCGTGCTGCCCCTTGACGAAATCCATCGTGCTCACGCTCGCCAGCGACGTGAGCGCCGAACTGACCGAGGACATCGCCGCCGAAAGGATCGCCACGATGAGGAAACCCTTCAGCACGTGCGGCACTTCGGTCATCATGAAAATCGGGAAGACAAAATCGTTCTTCGCGATGCCGGAGCCGGGCGCGACTTCCGGCACGGGGATCTTCATCGGATGGCCCTGGTAGAACACCCACAGCATCACGCCCACGAGCAGAAAGATCAGGAACAACGGAAACACCAGCGCCGCGCTCAGCACGAGCGCCCGGCGGCCGTCGGCGACATTCTTGCACGCCAGCACGCGTTGCACGATAAGTTGCTCCGCGCCATGCGACGACATCACGAGCACCGTGCCGCCGATGACTCCCATCCAGATGTTGAACGGCGCAGCCAGCCCGAACTGGGGATTGAACCAATGCAGCTTGCCCGCTTGCGCGGCCTGTTTCATCACGCCGGCGAAACCGCCGTCCATGAGAGTCGGGATGTAACACAACGCGTAAAAGCCGCCGAGCAGGAACAGGCCGAATTGCACCGCGTCGGTCCAGATGACGGCCTTCACACCGCCCACGTAGGTATAAACCAGCGAGAGCACGACAAACAGCACGATGGACGGCAACACGCCGACGCCGAGCATGAGTTGAATCGGGATGGAGACGACATAAACCCGTACTCCCGCCGCCAATGTTTCGCTGATGAGGAAGAAACCGCCCGCCGTCTGTCGCGCGCGCGCACCGAGGCGGTTTGCGAAGAGTTGGTAGGGCGAATAAATCTCCCCCTTGAGATAGTGCGGTACCATCACGACGGCGAGTATGAGCCGCGCGATCACATAGCCGATGATCATCTGGATGAAAGCGATGTTGCTGCCGTAAGCCAGCGCCGGCACGCCGATGATGGTGAGCGCGCTCGTTTCCGCCGCCACGATGGAGAGGCCGATGCCCCACCAGGGGATGTTGCGGCTGCCGAGGAAATAGTCGCGCGTATTGCGCTGATCTTTGCCGAACCACAACCCGAGCGCGATAATGCCTCCGAGGTAGGCGAAGATGACGAGCCAGTCGGCGAGGTTGAAATACTTGTTCATCGGTTCGTGGCCGGTCATTTCTGAAGAAGGCGGCGATCAAAGGCGAGGAAAATTCAAGGCCTGCATTGGACCGTCGTCGCGGCCGTCCTTGAGGTCGGCCTCATATTCTCCTGCATCGGTTCATCGGGATAGGCCCGCATTTGTTCCACCAGTTCGCGGAATTTCTGCCTGGGTTTGTCCAACTCGACCGCGCGCTTGACCAACTGAGTCAGTTTCTTCGGATCAAGCAGACCCTTTGCCTTGGCCCAGACGGCCACGGATTCCGGCAAATCAAGTCCATGCCCGGCAGGACGCGATCAAGCTGGGGCGCGGGCGGAATTGCCTCTTGCGCGGTGGAGGGGTTTTGGTGAGGTTGCGCTAGAGTGTCGGTCAATATGCCG
>JADMIO011285675.1_pt1 | contig 16292 bp, 20 predicted proteins | sample 8958161 | NCBI WGS metagenome assembly JADMIO01 (sample SAMN16585339, study PRJNA669376) | soil metagenome | isolation source: Crop rotation soil | place: USA: Cullars Rotation, Alabama | collected 2011
GGTATTAAGAACGATGCCGGTCGGCGCCGCCGTATCGTTGCTGCCGGTCGGCGGTGGAATTTGCACCACCAATGATTGCACAAGACCGTTATTGTCGTAGAGCGTTGAAACACCCGTCCCGTTGTCCGCGACCCACCAGAACCCGCCGGGGTTAAAAACCAGACCCCAGGGGTTCACCAGGTTCAGGTCCGTGTGAGTCGCAGCAACCCCCCCATCCGAAACGAGATTGTGTTGCAGATAAGAATCGGCATGAACCGACCCTGCCGCCAAGAGAAGCCCTGAAATAGCCGCGATCCAGGACAAATCCATCTGACACCGATTGCATCTCATCTTTGTTCTCCTTTTGATGACTTGATCAACTTGAATGAAGTCCTTGCTAGCCGAGCACTGAGGTAGCGCCGCCTCAAACTCCTGACCTCCCCAAGAAAGGATAAGGAAAATCGAAGAAAGCTCAATTAAACTTTACGAATCCCAAGTGCGAGAATCAAGGTAAGTCTAAACTCGGCAGAGAACACGAGCATATGATATTCACACCTCTCTTCTCTTGCTCCGCGCTTCTCGGAAACTCCGCGGCTACTCTTCTCAAATCGGCCAGATCACGCGAAAGATGATTTGCCCAACAATATTGGCGTAAACAGCGGCCGCCAGATCATCACACAAAATCCCCCACCCCAAGGGCAAACGCTCGAGTTGCCGGGCCGGCGGCGGCTTAATCACATCGAACAATCGGAACAAAAAGAATTGGCAGGCCAGCACAAGCATTGCCCGGTCAAAATTCTGCATCGGAATCGCCACCAGCGACAACCATTGCCCCGCGAATTCATCAATCACCACCATGCCCGGATCGCCCGGTTTGCGACTTCGATTGGCATAATATTCGACGGCCCACTCGCCCCACCGCACACAACCCGCACTCGCTAAAAAAACCAGAAGCAGCCAGATAAAATCAAGCCACGCGAGCTGCCCCGCAAGATAAGCCCCGCCCCAACAGGCCAAAGCGATCACCAGTGCAACACCCGAACCGAACGTGCCCGAAGCCACCGGCGCATAACCCGACCCCAAACCGCTCATCATCCAGCGCCGAATCCCCGGACTGCTCGTGGAAGTTTGCGGCTCGTTCATGCCGACACCGAAACCTGTCGCAACACACCGCGAGCCATGAAAAGATAGGGAATCATCGAGAAAAACGTGACAATGACCGTGATATACACCAGTGGGATGCGAAATTCCGCAAAGGCTTCCAGGCCCACGGGATGAGCCAGCGTGAGCAGGATCCACACCACGGTTGTGGACTGCAGCACCATCTTGATTTTGCCATACAGATTGGCCCCGAAGCTCTCACCGCTGGCTTCGGTAATCCCGCGCAAGCTGGTCACAAGCAATTCTCGCCCCAAAATCACTACCACCATCCAACTGGCGACATGGCTGGTGTTCTCGCCGTGAGCGGTCATGAAGCCATCACCTGCTAAAAAAATGTACGCGCCCATAACCAAAATCTTATCGACGAAGGGATCGAGTATTCGACCGAAAGAAGTCACCTGATTCTGCTTGCGAGCTAAATAGCCATCGATGAAGTCGGAAACGGCCGCAATAAGAAAAAGGATCGCCGACCAATCCAGCAGCCACTTTTCCGCCGCACCGGCTTTGACGTCATACTGCGCCAGGCACGCAAAAAAAGCGATGGAGATGAACAGACGGGCAATGGTAATCTGATTGGGAAGATTGATCTTCATTACGGAGAAATTTAGCACAGAGAGCGCAGAGATCACAGAGCATTTAAGGAATATGAATAAAAATAAATGCCTCGCGCCTTAATTCTTTTCTTCCGCTCAGCGCTCTCTGCGGCCTCTGTGCAAAAAATTCATGACAGAATCGGCAAGATCGCTTCCATCGGACGAGCGATCAAATCGTAATCCTGCGACCCCTCGCAGAGCACGCGAACAAAATCGCCCGGCTTCAACTTGTCCGCCAAGACGTACGTCACCGCGTCGACTTCCGGTGCTTGACCGGCATGACGGGCAACATATTGACCATCGCGGATTTTGCCCTCGACCAGAACATCGAACGCATCGCCCGCCCGTTCCGCCGCCCGGGCAAAGGCGACTTCCTGCTGGACCTGCATGATCGCGTCCGAACGAGCCTGTTTCGCCTTCGCCGGCAGTTGCTCCTTCATCCTGCCCGCTGGCGTTTCCGGTTCCAGTGAATAAGGAAATACGCCCACCGCAGAGAAATTCGCCGCCCGAACAAACTCGAGAAGTTCCTCAAATTCCGCCTCGGTCTCACCCGGGAACCCAGAAATGAACGTCGTTCGGATACTCACGCCCGGAATCCGATCGCGCAATTTCTGCAGCAATCGCTCGGTTTCGCCACGCGTTACGCGACGATGCATCGCCTTCAAAATGCGGTCGTTTATATGCTGCAAAGGAATATCGATATATTTGACGATGCGGTCGCATTCGGCAATGGCATCAATGATCTCATCCGAAAGCACCGACGGATAGACGTACAGCAAGCGAATCCAACGAACATCCGGCAACGTATTCAGCTCGCGAAGCAAACCGGCCAAACCCGCATCATAGCCAATATCCAACCCGTAACTCGTCGTATCCTGTCCGATAAGATTTAACTCTACAGCGCCATCCGCCAGCAATTCGCGCGCTTCCGCCATAATCATCGACGGCGGCTTGCAGTGCATCGGCCCGCGAATCGAAGGAATCGTGCAGAACGTACACTTCTGGTTACAGCCTTCGCTGATCCGCAAATACGCATAATGCCTCGGCGTCAGACGCAGCCGGGCGGTATCCAGCGCCACATAAGGATGATAATCGCCAAGGTAAAGATCAGGCCGTGGCCGGTTAACCTGTTTCTTCCGTCCACCACCCTTTGGAAGACTCAAAGCGGCCCGCACGATCTCGTCCCGCTCGTGAACCCCAACCAAAGCATCGATCCCGGGGACCGCCTCCAGCAGCTTCTCGCCATCCCGCTGCACCAGGCAACCCGCCACCACCACGCGCCGGCACGCACCGTTCTTTTTCTGCTTGACCGCATCTTCAATGGCGGAATGAGCTTCCTGGCGCGAAGCTTCCAGAAATCCACACGTGTTGATAACGATAACGTCGGCGTCCGTCTCATCCGAGGTGATTGCGGCGCCGGCCTCGGCCAGCTGACCCAGCATCTTCTCGGAATCGACCAGGTTTTTCGCGCAACCTAATGCTACAAAGGCAATTTTGACTGGTTGACCCAAACTTTAAGCCTCCCATTTGAGCCCTGTATCATAGCGTTGTCCGCCGACAAACCCAAATGCGCGGAAAGATGGGCAAAGCGAACAATAAGATAGAATAATGAAATACTTAAAAACGGACTTGCAGCCCGGTTGGTTCGGTTGATAAGATACGGCCCGCCCGAGGCATCCCCCTCAAGCCCGTCTGGTTCACCCCGGCTAGACGGCACCCGCCTCGGGTTTTTTTATGCGCCCGATTGACCCGCACCCATTCATTTCCCCTTTATACGCCCACGGGCTCGACGAGTTGCTTACGACCACTACAATGGCCCGGTTTCTTAGACAGGATGACAGTGTTATGGCATCTGCCGGGCAAAAAACGCACACACCTTACTTCGCACCGGCATTGCTGCTTGCTCCAATCATGGCGGCAGGCTGCGCCAATCCCGGAATTCAACCCAATCTGAAGCTGCTGACGCAGCCAGCCCCTTATACCTACTCCGATCAGGATTGGGCCGCAGTACTGAATGATTATGTTAAAAATGGGCTGGTCGACTATGCGGGCTTGGCCAATCAGCACGAAGCCCTCGACCGCTATTACGCACTGCTCGGCGTCACTGGCCCCGCCCTCACACCTGATCAATTCCCCGACCGCCCTCAAGCGGCCGCATATTGGATAAACGCATATAACGCCTTGGTATTGATGGCAGTCCTACAAAAATATCCCGCTTCCACCATGTACGATCTCTCTCTGCCGCGACTGGAATACGAATACATGTTCAAGATCGACGGGCAGCGAATGAACCTGGCCCAGATCGAGGAGAAAATTCTGGATGCCACGGCCGGCGATGTGCGCGCCTTATTCGCCACTAGCCGGGCCGCGATGGGCACGCCCCCGTTGAGCGATCAGCCTTTTCGAGCCACAGCTCTCGATAAACAGCTCGGCGATGCGGCCGCTAACGCACTGGATGATCCGCATTTACTCCGCATCGACCATACGACCCAATCCATCCTGGTTTGGCAATTAATTCTGAGACGTGAGCCCGAATTCATCCGCTATTGGGAAATTCAGCGACGAATTCCCACCGCTTACTTGTTCAATGTCCTGCTCGAATTAACCTCGCCCGAGCAGCGACGCGCACTCCAGAGCGCGGTCGGATATAGTTTTAGAGAAATCTCGTTCGATCGCAGCTTAAATCAATGGACCCCGGCGAATAAAGGGTAGTGGTGCAATTTGAAAGAATTGAACCAGCACGAAGCGCAAGCGAGTGTTTTTGTGGGGGAGTTTCCAAACCGAACCACTACCGAATAGAGAGAACGCATTCTAATTTTTCGCTGTCTACATGTTTAGCCGCGACCGACAGGGAGCGCGTAAATGACGATGCAGATAACTCCCCAAGATCCCGCAATGGTTGATTTCATTCGCGAACGCGCCGGCGGTGACGCCTACGCAGCTTATCTGCGCGATAAGCGAAACGAGTTATCCTCATTAGCAAAAGCAACCCAGATTACTAATTGGCTCGAACAACAGATTCGCAATGTATGCCCCGAAGCCGTCATCGAAAAAGTTCCCAGCGATTCCAACCATTTCAATATCTGTGTAACCATACCCGGTACGATGAATCAAACCGGCATATTATGGCGTGTCCAGGTCTCAGCTCTGACCGGTGATCGCAGTTCACATCTAGCCCTGCTGCTCGCTCAATTAAAGTTGATGGCAGAAGTAGGCGGGAAATTCGGCCCCTCCCAAGCCGGCAGCGTGTATCAATTTGTAAGCGATGACGAATCAGCCGCCCGGGGTGAACGCTATGTGAATTTACCGGTTATTATGCTCGAGCCCACCGATCTGAATGTCTGCACGGGCCACGTCGGCGTGGTGAATTATCGTTGTAAGCTATCCCCGGGCAAGAATGCCAATATGAACGGTGTCGAGCTGTTTCCGTTCGTGGTGCTGTCGCTCGAATCAGAATCCCGCCGCCTGAAACGCGAAACAAACTCGCCCGGTTTCGATGCCTCACACGTGTACAGCAATCACGGCACCCTTGGCTCCTATGGCCAACACCCCGCCATAACCTGCGATCGCGTCGCCATCGAGCTGACCACACGCACCAACGCCAACCCCGATCGTCTCGCCATGAAATTGACCCAATTTCTCGAAGAAGCCTCCACAGAGTACGTCACCCGCTACGCTCCCAATAATGAAGTCAACGCAAAACATTTCGACATCACCGTTTTGCCCTCAACCGATGCGCAAAATTTTCGCGTCAATGTGTATGGCCAAACCGGCCACCCCGCCGCGCAAACCGATAACGCCATCACCAAAGCAGCTCTTTTGTTTGGTGGTCTCCTCAAAATGTCCGGCAAATACCCAGGCATCCAAGCCTACGGGCGCCTCGCAGATAACTCTGTAAAAAACCCAAAGCCCCAGTCAGGCTTGACTGGGGTTTCAGGAATTGCTGAAACGTCCGTTCTCTTACAAGGTCTACAAACCTTAACCCCCACCCACCTCACCAAGGACGTACAAAAACGCATGACCGAAGCCGCCACCGACGCAGTAAAAAAATATTGCAAACTCCGCAGCCGAAAATATGACGCGAGCATGATCGAAATGACTTTCAATGGCGTATCCAGCGAAGCGTTTCCTCCCACCCCGATCGCAACCGCACAAGCCTTGCAATCAGCATCCAACGCGCTCGGATATGATACAAATCACGCGCAAGCCTGGCCCGTCTGGTGCGCCGGCAATCAGCGAACATCACTAGCCATCTTCGGCCCAGGAAAAATATCACGCGTCGCCCCCCCCGATCTCGAAGATCTGCAGAAAGCTCTAGAAATTAGCGTGCTCGCCACGCGCACTATCAATGCCAAATAAAAAGCCCCCGGCCATGCCGGAGGCTAAATGAGAATATGATAGTTGTCGCGGCGTATCAGCCCGGCAGCAAACCCTTTTGCTTCAGATACAGCAGCACCTGGGCAACAACTTCCTCGCGGGGAACACCGTAATTCTTGAGCGTGATTTCCGGTTTACTCGGGGCCTCGTAAGGATCGTCGATACCGGTAAAGCCCATCGGCTTGCCTTCCGCCAGTGCCGCACGAGCCTTCTTATATAAACCCTTCGGATCGCGCTTCTCGCATTCCTCAATCGGCACGTCCACGAAAATCTCGATAAAGCTCATACCCGCTTCTTCGTGAATCTTGCGCACCTGATCGCGATCTTTGCGATAAGGGCTGATGAAACTGGTCAGCGTAATCACGCCCGCGTCGGCGAACAATTTGGCGACTTCGCCGATGCGACGAATGTTCTCCTCGCGATCCGTGGCACTAAAGCCCAGATTTTTATTCAGCCCGTGGCGAATATTGTCGCCGTCCAGCGTATACGCGAGGTGCCCGGCCTGAACCAGCGCATGCTCGACCGTGAACGCAATCGTGCTCTTACCCGAACCGCTCAACCCGGTGAACCAGATCGTCGCCCCTTTTTGCTTGAGCAGCTTCTGGCGATCCTCCCGGCTCACGTGCCCTTCGTGCCAGGTGATATTCGTGGCTTTGATGTCGGTCATTTTATTTCCCTTTCAGTGTGAAATATGCCTCTTTCGCCTGTAATCCCGGCAATATAGCGGGAAAACCTCGTAGCGCCAAAGGCCAAAAGAGCCGCGGGCTTTAGCCCGCGCGGACAAGCCCGACGCGGAACCATTCGCAATAAGTAAATCCACGAAGGCTAAAGCCCCGCAGCGCTTTGTATTTCTAAGGCAGCGCAGATAATAGTCTTATGAGTACACGTCCAAAAATCATCGTTGCCGAAGCCCTGAGCGAATCCGCACTTTCACGCCTGGCCGCAATGGGCGAAGTCATTCGTTTGCCGAAGTGCGATGAACCCACATTGATCGCCGCAGTGCGCGACGCCGACGCTCTGGTGGTCCGCACTTACTCTGACGTGAATGCCAAAGTCATCGCCGCCGCCCAGGAAACAAAACGCCTGCGCGTCATCGGCCGAGCCGGTGTCGGCTTGGACAACATCGACGTTGAAGCCGCCGCGCAAGCCAAAATCACCGTCGTTTACACTCCCGCAGCCTGCACCGACGCGGTCGCCGAATTGGTCGTGGGCCTGATCATCGCCCTACAGCGCGACATCATCGCCAACGATCGCAAAATGCGTGAAGGCCAGTTCGCGACCTTGCGAGCAGGCATACCCCGAGCCATCGAATTGCAGCATCAGACCCTGGGCGTGATCGGCATGGGCCGCATCGGCCAATCAGTTGCACGCCGACTGAATGTCGGCCTCGGCATGCGCATCATCTACAATGACATTCGCGAAATTGGTCCGCTGAATTTTGCCGCCTCACCCCAACCAAGCGCCGAAGCCGTTTACGCCGAAGCCGACGTAGTCACTTTCCACGTCCCCCTAACCAATCAAACGCGCGGAATGATCAATGCCAAGAGTTTGACTCACTTCAAAACCACCGGATGTTTGATCAATACCTCGCGCGGCCCCGTCGTAAACGCCGCCGCCCTCGCCGATGCACTCAAAGCCGGCAAACTAGCCGGTGCCGCCATAGACGTCTTCGACCCCGAACCCCCACCACCCGATCATCCCCTGTTCTCAGCCCCAAATTGCATCCTCACCCCCCACGTAGCCTCCCGCACCCGCGAGGGCATCGAAGCCATGAACGACGTCGTCGATGACATCATCGCCGTCCTGCAAGGCCGACCGCCCCGCTACGCCGCCGACGCCGTCGAATAATTTGATCTACACACAGTTTGTGTGTATACTCAATTCATATGCAACGTCGCATTAACATAATGCTTTCCGATGAAACGATTCGCCTGCTTGAGCGCGTGACTGAAAAGGGTGACCGTAGCCGCCTCATCGAAGAAGCTGTGCGCGATTACATCCGCAAGGCCGGCCGAGCCAATCTCCGCAAATTATTGAAAGAGGGAGCCATCCGACGAGCCGAACAGGATCGCGACATCGCCGAGACATGGTTCCCGCTTGAAGAGGAAGCGTGGCAAAAGCCCAAAAAGTAATCCACCCGCGGCGCGGCCAAATTTATCTGGTCCGTTTTGATCCCACCATTGGGTCGGAGGTCAAAAAGACAAGACCGGCACTGATCATCCAGAATGACATAGCTAACCGCCACAGCACAATCACTATTGTCGCAGCCATCACCTCTAAATTTGATAATCGTCTTTATCCAACCGAGGTGGCCATCCCGGCAGGCGAAGGCGGCTTGACCTTCGATTCTGTCATCCTTCTGAACCAGATTCGTTCAATCGACAAATCTCGCCTGGTACAACGCATGGGATCTGTGCATTCAAACACCATGGCCGCTGTCGATCAAGCCATCCAAATTAGCCTCGGACTGATCGCTCTTGATGACTAACAATCTTAACCCGCGCAGAATTGCATCACGCGTTCAACCTCGCTCTTGGAACCCATGATCAACGGCGTTCTTTGGTGAATGGCTTCCGGCTGAATATCCAATATGCGGCTTTGACCATTGGTCGCAACACCGCCGGCCTGCTCGGCAAGAAATGCCATCGGATTGGCCTCGTAAAGCAGCCGCAGTTTGCCGCGGGTGTCCTTACGCGTGGGAGGATAAAGAAACACGCCCCCGCGCAGCAGCGTCCGATGAAAATCAGCCACCAGCGATCCCACGTAACGCAGGCTGTAGCTGTTAGCTTTGCACCAATCCAGGTAACGCTGAATCCCTTCAGGAAATTGATCGCGGTAGGCTTCGTTAATGCTGTAGGTCTTGCCATTTTCAGGGATGCGAATGTCTTCCTGATGCAAGACAAATGCGCCGATGGCCGGATCGAGCGTAAACATATGAACGCCATGACCGGTGGTATACGCCAGAACCGTACTCCCGCCGTAAATCACGTAACCCGCCGCGACTTGCCGATGTCCCGGCTGCAAAATGGCCGCATTTTTCTTCTCGGATATATCAGTGCGGCGTTCGAGAATGGAAAAGATCGTCCCGATGGCGACGTTCACGTCAATATTGCTCGATCCATCGAGCGGATCAAACAGCACGACATATTTCCCCAAACCTTTTTTGCTTTTGAGGATACGCGGTTCAGCGTCCTCTTCGGAAACCAGAATCCCGACCGACTCCCGATAGCCCAGGCAGCGCATCAGCGTGTCATGAGCCACCTGATCGAGCCGCTGAACCACTTCACCTTGAACGTTGATCTGCCCCGTCGCGCCTAACACATCCAGAAAGCCCGCCCGTCGAACTTGTGAAGCGATGATCTTGGTTGCCAGCACAATACCTTCCAGCAGCCAACTGAATTCACCGCTGGCGGTTTCATGCGCTCCCTGATTCTCGATGATGTGCTGCTGAAGAGTAAAAACGCCCCGTTTGCCGTCAGACATAAGAATCCCCCAAAATATAGCGCTAAGATAGCGTCGGGAATTCCAGACTACGACTTTCTATCGTCATCATCTTCAGGCTCGCGGATGCCAAGCTCGCGATCCAATAAAAACAACAAGTGCGTATGACCTTCAATCGAGCGCAAGCGATCAAGAATCTCTTCTGCTGAGCGCTCTTCCTCGACTTGTTCGTTGATAAACCAATGCAGATGCGTTTGCGTAGGATAGTCACGTTCCTTAACCGCCAACTCGTAAAGCTGATGGATCGATTCAGTCACATGCCGCTCGTGCGAGAGGATTTGCTCGAACACTTCAAACGGCGAGCCAAACTGGGCCGGCGGTGAGGCGATGCCGCCCAGCACCACGCGACCACCGCGATCCAGAATGTATTCGAACAGCCGCATGCCATGGCCGAACTCTTCGCGCGATTGCATTTTCAACCACCGGGCAAAACCCGGAAGCTTTTCATGTTCGAAATAAGCCGCCATGGAAAGATAAAGATGGGCAGAGCTCATCTCGTTATCAATCTGCTCGTTCAGCGCGTTTTCGATCGTGTTTTTCAGCATGGCACATCTCCTTTTCCAGGCTGTAACCGAAGGAACCTCGATATCAATTATATTGCATTGCCGCTCGCCGCCTACCCCGCACCCCTATTATCGGCTAATAACACCATCGGAAAATGCTCCAGGGTCGATATAATACCTTGGAACAGAGACTGAGTCGCAACGCGGCCCAGCAAATGCAAGGTGCCCGTGAACTCATGATCGAAACCGGCCTATATATACACGTCCCTTTCTGTGCAACGAAATGCGGCTATTGCGATTTCTACTCCACCGTTCCAACCGTGGGCGCATTCGAACCGCTGGTCAACGCCTTACTCGAAGAGATTGAACGAGCCATCGCGGGCCGTGACATTCGTATCGTCACCATTTTCGCCGGTGGGGGCACGCCGACATTATTACCACCGGAACTGCTCGCCCGCCTGTTCGGTGCGTTGGGCAAGATCGCCGCTCACCACCGCCCCATCGAGTTCACCGTAGAAGCCAATCCCGCCAGCCTCGATGAAACCAAAGCCGCCATCTTGAAAGAGAACGGCGTCACCCGCATTTCGATGGGCGCACAATCTTTTCATCCCAACGAATTGCACACCCTCGAACGCATTCATAACCCCGATGACATCCCGGTCAGTGCCGCGATTATTCGCGAAGCTGGTTTTGCCCATTTCAATCTCGACCTGATCTTCGGCATCCCCGGTCAAACCGCCGCAAGCTGGACCGAATCGCTGCGCCGCGCGATCAAGGAGAAGCCCGATCACTTGGCCTTCTACGGCCTCACCTTCGAACCGGACACACCGCTCTGGCACCAGCGCGCCACCGGCGCCATCAAATCCGTCGACGAAGAGTTGGAAACCGAGTTGTACTTGCTCGCGCTGCACGAATTGCAAGCCGCCGGATACGAACAATACGAGATCAGCAACTATGCCAAACCCGACGGCAAATGCGAGCACAACCTCCGCTACTGGCGGAATCAGCCGGTGATCGGCGTGGGTCCCTCCGCAGCCGGCTATTTCGAAGGGCAACGTTGGAAGAATGTCCCCGATACCGCTGAATACGTCCGCCGCACGCGCGCCGGTCTCGACCTCGCCATCGATCGCGAAACGCTCAGCCCACTCGAACGGGCCGGCGAGACGGCCATGCTCCAACTACGCTTGATCGAAGGCATCCAATGCGACGCATTCCGGCGCGATACCGGCTTCGATCCGCAACAGCTCTTCAGTGAAATCATCGACCGGCATTCCGCCGCCGGACTGCTCACCGCCGACAGCAGACGAATCGCCCTGACCGGAAACGGCCGGCTGGTGGCAGACAGCATCATGGCCGATTTTCTCGCTCCAGTGATGGCCGGCTCAACCTAAAATCAGGTACAAAATAACCTTGACATCGTTCACTAAATCGGACCTAATGGGCATCTCGGCTCGCCGAGGAAAAATTTGGATTCGCCGCCTGTCGACGATCCGGATGCAGGCGTTCTCATCGTCGTCGGCAGTATCCTTCGCCTTGAGGAGTATTCATCATGAATAGCCTGGTCGGGCCCCTCGCTGATTTATGGATTTTCACGAATTTTCAATTGATCTGTATCGTGGCACTGATCGCATTGATCGTGTTTTATCTCCAATATAAAAAGAAACAGATGTAATTCTGTTACGGCACAACTTTGATTATTCACCAGGCGGGCATACTGAAGAAAGTGTGTCCGCTTTTACATGCGCCGCTGGCCGCAGTTCATTCCACGGTTTGAAAAAAAATCGCATACACAACCCCAATGGCAACGAAGGATAACCCAATCCCCGCATAGCACTGCGTTCGCTGCGCGCGAACACCCGACTCACCGGCAGATTCCTTCCGCAAGGCCCACAAAACCATGCCCGCCAGCGTAAGCGAAAAGATGGCGGTGTAGACGGAAATAGTCAGCCAAACCGGACTAAAAAACGATCGGCGAAAAAGCATGACCGCCGCCATGATCACAGCGGCCAGACCTGTCCACGCTGAAAGCAACGAAAGCATTCGATCTCATTCCTTGCCGCGTAGAAGTAGAGAGTGGAGAGAAGTGAAAGCAGAGTTGAGGTGTCTAATCTCAAATTTCAAATTTTGAATTTGAATTATGTTTTCTCCTCTTCCTCTGCGCTCTCAGCGATCTCTGTGCTAAAAAAATTACCGCGATAACCCCGCCGACTTGAGAAATGTCGGGTTCTTCTCCGCCGCTTTCTTCAGCTCCTGCGTGAGCGCAGGCAAGCGCGGGAACAACCGTTTCACCGGCCGAGGCTTGTTGCGGACCAGCGCATATTGGGCAAGGATCGGCAACGTGATCGACGCGCAAGAATACACGACGACATTATTGACGAACGCATCGCGCACCTTGCCCCAACTCCGCGCCTCGGACGGCGTCGCACCGCTAAGCCCGCCCCAGTGCGGCGCATCCGCCGAGAGTTGGATCACGTAATCATGCCCCGCCGGTGTCTCATCCATGAAGATTTGATGAAGAGTGGGTTGGGTTTGTAAATAAAAATTCTTCGGCGAACCCCCGCCGGCAATAACCACGCCGTTCTTGTTGGCCGCCCGCACAATGGCCGCCGTCTCAATCACATCCTTGAGCGGATCCAACTGCACCGGCTGATTGAACAAATGCGGAACCGCCAGGTTCATGGCAATCGAAGAATCACCCGGCGAAGACGTATAGATCGGCAAATCATATTCCGCCGCCGTCGCCAGCAGCGACCATTCCGGATGCGCCGCCGTTTTTTGAATCTCCCGGCCCAAAGCATGATGAAGCTGAGCGGTCGACAACGGCCCATCCCGTTTGATATTGGCAATGCTGTTCAGAATAACCTTGTCGGTGGCCATCAAGGTCTCTTCTTCGCGGATAAAAACGTCATAGATGCGGGCCGTCCCCGTCTCAGCAAGTTCGTTATCGTCGGCCGCGAAATGCCCTTGAGCCATGGGCTGATTAAACGGCCGATGCAGATCGTGATAGAGATTAGCCCCCGTGGCGATGATGCAATCAACAAACCCAGCCCGAACCAGCGAATTAATCACGCCACTCATACCAATCGGCGTCATAGCCCCAGCCACAGTCAAGCAAACGGTGGTTTCGTCTTGAAGCATCCGACTGAACGTCTGGCACGCCTCGGCCAATCGCCGCGCATTAAAACCCGACCGCGCAAACACGTTGTCGATCAGGTCCGCCACCGCTTCCGAACCCTCTAACTGCAACGGATCGATCATCGGCAGATCATGCTGCACCGCCGGCGACGAATGATGCCCACCACCACAAGGATGTTCCATGCTCATGTCTATACTCCTTCTTCGGTGCGGGATTATAAAGCGATTTCAAGCCGCCAGCTATCAAAGATTAGGATTTGCGGGATCAAAGGCGAGAAATCAACCAGCACGAAGCGCAAGCGAGTGACCCTTTTCTTCCGAAAGTGTTTCGCACATCGAACAAGATCATCTATCTGTCCGGATTCTCCGGAAGCAGCTTCCCCGCTTGCAGCAGTCGCTCAACGACCTGATAGATCTCAGCCCGCAAACCAGATTCGTGCCAACCTGCCCCGACCACCAAAACGATAGCTTCTTCCCCATTAATCTTGTAGATGACGCGGTACCGCGAGTAATGCAGCGAAAAAAATCCATGCAGTTTGCCGCCGAGCGGCTGTCCCTTTTTTTCCGGTTCAACTTCTAACGCCAAAATGAGATCGCGAAGTATCCCATAGACTTTGTTGCCGTATTTTTTGACAATCTCGCGAAGGATCTGCTTGGCCGATTCGGATATAAGAACTCGATAGCGCTCTGGGGGCATAAAAGCTTAATCCTCATCCTTGAACTCCGCATCTAATTCCAGGAAAGCTTCTCTGGCCTCCTGAACACGGCCGGCCTTGATATCCTCCAAGCCTTGGCGCAGATTATTTAACAGCGATGTGTTTTCAAGCACCGCCACCGTCTCTTCCAAGGCCCGCAATTCGCGAACTCCAATCAAATAAGCCCTCTCTTTACCATTTTTTGTGATCATCACCCTACCGTTGTAATCGATGCCGTCCACATATTCGGCGATGTGATCGCGCATCTCCGATACGGGCACCATTTGTTCGTTCATCCTGAAGACCTCCGCTGGATTTAAATACTTTAACTCCCCCAATGCCCATATTGTACAATATATCGTACGATACATCCATCGATTCTTATGATTTTGTACAACAATCCGTAACATTTTTAAATTAAGTCTTATTGACAGATCTGTTTTGTTGCTTATACTATTCAACATTACTGATTGGAGTAGAGCAAATGAAGCGGACGCCGTGGACCATCAGCCGAGAGATGTTTCTGTCCCTAACCGAAGTCGAGTCGTTACTCGCCCATGTTCGCAAAGCCGTGGCAGAAAGCGCGGGCCGGCCACACATTTCGGCGATTCTCGATCAGCTTATTATCGAAGGACTACTTTTTTCCGGGTTACGAAACTCGGAGCTGTGCACCTTGCGCTTAGCCGACACGATCATTGGCCAGCACGAATCTGTATTTGTCGTTCGAAACGGCCAATCCATCCAACGGATCGTTCATGTGCCCGCGGCTTTGAGCGATCTTGTTTCATATTATGTTTCTGAAGCGAGATCTTCTCTCTTGTCTGACGATGTTGATCCTCACGACTTCTCGCAACCATTGGTCATCAACGAGCGTGGACACCCTTATGAACGAACAGGATTGTATCGCCGAGTAGTGCGCATTCTATCACATGCCGGATTATCGAATAGGGCCAGCGTCCAACTCCTGCGTCACACGTATGGTTATCTGGCATATCTAAAAACAGGCGGCAATCTCCTCTTCGTACAACGCCAGCTCGGCCACGCCCATCCAATCATAACCAGCATTTACGCTCAATTTGTTGAAGAGTCTTACAGCAACTTAGCGGAAAAATTATTTTGTACAGTTGAACCTCACTTTGAGGATCTGAAATCCGTATAGATTAATACAGATAGGAGTATTGACATGTTGAAGTACTCAGAAGTATTTGAAGAGGTCCGACAGATTGTATCTGAGATCCTTGCACTTGAACTCGAAGAGATCAAACCGGAATGCCGCTTTTTCGAAGATTTAGGCGGCGAATCAATCGATGTATTGGAGCTGACATTCCAATGTGAAAAGCGGTTTAATACCAAAGTAAAATTCCAGGAGATGGCCTCGCTTGATTTGGCCACGAATGAAGATGGATCCTTAACACGAGAATCACTCGCCGCAATGGAAAGGAGATACCCTTATCTCGATTACTCTAAATTTAAAACAAATCCTCAGAAGAGCCGCATTGCCGAACTCTTGACCGTCGCCGCGATAGCGCAAGCTCTTCATCACGCAATGGATCAAGGCGCGATCCGCACTGGAGTGGATAGTACTACACTTACTTAAGCAATCGGTCTTAGTAAGTATTATTTTCATTTCGATTCTTGAAACGAGCTGTAAAAAATCTCCCGCGCATGCTCCGTATCGCGCCAGCCTTTCACCTCGCTGTTCCCTTCTTCGAGATCTTTGTACACCACAAAAAAATTCTCAATCTCATCCAGCCGATGCTGCGGAATGTCTTTGATGTCGTGAATGTCCTTGAATCGCTGATCGACGGTCGGGACGGCCAGAATCTTTTCGTCCATACCCTTCTCATCCTCCATCAGCAGAACACCCACCAGTCGAACGAAAATATGACAACCCGGAAAAGTCGGCTCCTCCACCAGGATCATCACATCCAGCGGATCACCATCCGGAGCTTTCGTATTCGGAAAATATCCATAATCAACCGGATATCGAACCGACGAGAGCAGGACGCGATCCAGGCGTATCACCTTGGCCTTCGAATCATATTCGTACTTGTTGCGCGAGCCGGTGGGAATTTCGACAATGGCTTCGATTTCATTCATTCGCATAAAAATCGCCCCGTTTCTCGGTTACCCTTGCTCCTGCTCTAGATCCTCTTCCTGATCTTACTCTTGCTGACTTGAATGAATCTTGAAGTGACGGAACACCCGTCGTGTTATAAAAGGATCGGGGAGGTGCGCGCGATGATCAGATCAGATAATCATCCTTGCCATTACCGTCCTACATCCCACAACCAAACGAACCTATTTGCCTTCGGCCATGAGGTGTAGCGCGATGTGGGCTGGTAAAA
>JADMIO012975542.1_pt1 | contig 16292 bp, 19 predicted proteins | sample 8958161 | NCBI WGS metagenome assembly JADMIO01 (sample SAMN16585339, study PRJNA669376) | soil metagenome | isolation source: Crop rotation soil | place: USA: Cullars Rotation, Alabama | collected 2011
TCTGGGACCACGGTCCCACTCGTATCGTCGGTCTGATTATTAGTCTGGGACCACGGTCCCACTCGTATCGTCGGTCTGATTATTAGTCTGGGACCACGATCCCACTCGTGTTGTCGGTCTGATTATCGGTCTGGGACCACGGTCCCACTTGTATTGTCGATCAGACTATCAGCGTGAGACTACGATTCCATCAATGCCTGTCAAGGGCAAGTATTGACATTCGTCGTAACCTGTAGAACGGAGTAACCTCGGTGTGCGGTTGTATGCCTGCTGTGGATTGCTGCTGTGTCCTGCTTATCCACAACATTTTGCGCACGGTTATGTGGACAAAATACCTGGTTACCCAGGCCGTGCCGGCACGTTAACCGGGCTGCATCCGATGCAAGTGTGTCGCTGTCGACGAGCTCGCGAGCTCGGACATGAGGTTGCCCCGTATTCAGTGTCGCTGATTTGTATTGTCTGAAGTTGCTTTTACGTTAAGTTGATGCAGATCAATTAATACGATACCTGCGTCATAATTGATTATTTGACGTGGTTTGATGGCCTCCACGCACGTTGTGATATGTAGATGATAATCATTATCACTTTACGGGTCCTTTCCGGTGATCCGACAGGTTACGGGGCGGCGACCTCGCGGGTTTTCGCTATTTATGAAAATTTTCCGGTTTAAGGCGTTTCCGTTCTTCTTCGTCATAACTTAATGTTTTTATTTAAAATACCCTCTGAAAAGAAAGGAAACGACAGGTGCTGAAAGCGAGCTTTTTGGCCTCTGTCGTTTCCTTTCTCTGTTTTTGTCCGTGGAATGAACAATGGAAGTCCGAGCTCATCGCTAATAACTTCGTATAGCATACATTATACGAAGTTATATTCGATGCGGCCGATCTAGCAGAAAGTCAAAAGCCTCCGACCGGAGGCTTTTAACTTCTGTCACCTAGGTTACGCCCCGCCCTGCCACTCATCGCAGTACTGTTGTAATTCATTAAGCATTCTGCCGACATGGAAGCCATCACAAACGGCATGATGAACCTGAATCGCCAGCGGCATCAGCACCTTGTCGCCTTGCGTATAATATTTGCCCATGGTGAAAACGGGGGCGAAGAAGTTGTCCATATTGGCCACGTTTAAATCAAAACTGGTGAAACTCACCCAGGGATTGGCTGAGACGAAAAACATATTCTCAATAAACCCTTTAGGGAAATAGGCCAGGTTTTCACCGTAACACGCCACATCTTGCGAATATATGTGTAGAAACTGCCGGAAATCGTCGTGGTATTCACTCCAGAGCGATGAAAACGTTTCAGTTTGCTCATGGAAAACGGTGTAACAAGGGTGAACACTATCCCATATCACCAGCTCACCGTCTTTCATTGCCATACGAAATTCCGGATGAGCATTCATCAGGCGGGCAAGAATGTGAATAAAGGCCGGATAAAACTTGTGCTTATTTTTCTTTACGGTCTTTAAAAAGGCCGTAATATCCAGCTGAACGGTCTGGTTATAGGTACATTGAGCAACTGACTGAAATGCCTCAAAATGTTCTTTACGATGCCATTGGGATATATCAACGGTGGTATATCCAGTGATTTTTTTCTCCATTTTAGCTTCCTTAGCTCCTGAAAATCTCGATAACTCAAAAAATACGCCCGGTAGTGATCTTATTTCATTATGGTGAAAGTTGGAACCTCTTACGTGCCGATCAGATTAAAACGAAAGGCCCAGTCTTTCGACTGAGCCTTTCGTTTTATTTGACCATGTTGGTATGATTTAAATTAATACGACTCACTATAGGGTCAGTGCGGCCGCGACTTCAAGTCACGTGAATTCCAAGCTTCGGATCCCACTGTGCTGGAAAGACGCTCGATCAAAGAAGCAGTGTCACCTCAAGTCTTGACATCATGCTAGGAGGCGGAGGAGCTACCGACATGCGTCACCTGACGCACACCATCCCACAAGTTCGACGTATCGTGGCGAAATTTGGACCAGACGCACGCGAAGATGCGCTCGAGATTGAATCGGAAGACGGAGCCCGAACATTACTCATTTTCGAAACTCTTCCCGAACTGCCAGAGAACCTGTAATAGCTATAGCCGGCGTGTGTGGCCATCAGGAATTAATCAACGGTGAGGGCAGGTCATCACGAGCAAGGTTACATCATTCGTTAGTACAGAACCCGACGTGTTGTTTAAATGCGCGATCGGTACACTTTGGGCGTGACACCGGTTCGCTTGTGAAACAAAGTCGTGAAATGACTTTGATTCTGAAAACCTACACTTAGTCCTACTTCCACTAAGGGCATACAGTTATGCGAGAGCAAATTTTTCGCTTTCTCGATTCGGCGATCGATAACGTATCTATGAGGTGGTATTCCGGTGGACTTTCGAAACGCACGTGAGAAGTAGTGAGGACTCATGTGAGCAACATCAGCGATCTCGGCCAAAGTCAAGTCTTTGGTCAAATTGGCCTCGATGTAGTTAGTAACGCGGCGTAGCGTGTATGCCGACATAAGGGCGTTGTAATTATGAGAGATCGTGACGTGGGCTGAATATCTCTCGAGCAAACGCGCCGCCAGCGCAACGGCGAGTCCGTCACCGTATATTCTTCCCGATGGACAGCCAGCATCAAGTTCCGATTTTAGGGCGAATGCGACGTATTCAATTTGTGGGTCGCGTATGCCCAGGTGTCTAATTATGTTAGTGTCGGCTATTCCCGATTCGTCCGCTATCTTATGAACAAACCCGGGTTCAAGTGCAAGCACGATGAATTCTGTCTCGTCGTGGCCGTAAACTCCCAACGCCGTTCCATGTGGAATAATGTCCAAGCTGCCATGCCTCACTGGCTTGCTCCGCGGGGGTTGCCCGAGAAATCGCCCTAATCTGGCCCTGCGATAGTGCACCGCGACAAGATGTCTGCGGGGAAAGCCATGCGGAAATGTTGTTGGGGGCAAGTGATGCTCTTCGACAAACAGTCCAGTCCATGCGCCCTGCCGAGCCGAATCTTCCGGAGAAAATAAGGGTTTAGGTGTTTCGCTCTTGAAGTAGATTAGGATTTGGTTCTGAGCGATACTCGCGAAGGCTCTAGAGTCGTTTCCTCGTTGGGTTTTTTCTATCGGCTTAGGCACCGCCCACCTCTCCGCACATGAGGTCAAAGACGTACGTTACGATCTTCAATCAAAGTTTTCTAATACCATCACTCCAGCGATCGCGATTAAGGGACAAGAAACCCAACCAAAGCAGCTTGATAGAATCCTTGCATCTTCTTTAGTTGGGTTAAGTTGCGTTAACGTGTTTGAGCGATTCTACGCCACACACTGAACCTTGGTCTACAGTAATTATTATGATTGCGGAATTATGTTGTTAAGATCTTGCCCGCTTGTGTTTTATTTAAGTGTATTGTCTCAGTGGTTCTTCGCTCTCTGTTTCAGGGACCCTTACGCCGGCATCTTCAATCGCGTCCAACAGACTATCTAAGTCCCAATCACCTTTGTACTGAACACCATTTATAAAGAAAGCCGGCGTTTTATCGACTCCCTGTTCAGCGGCGGCGGTGCAATCGTCATTTACTTTCCCTGTGTGAGTGTGTTCAAGCATCTCGCGGTTGAAGAGATCTAAGGTCATTCCCAACTGATCCGCATAGTGAATTAGTTGCGGATCAGCGAGGTTGGGGCTGTTTGAAAACAGCGAATCATGCATCTCCCAAAACTTACCCTGGGAGCCTGCAGCTTCAGCAGCTTGCGCTGCCGATAATGCATGTGAATGTCTTTCGATATCCGGAAAGTGACGGAATACAAAACACACTGAATCGTCCAACCAGTGCAATGCATCCTTTAGTGTGTGAAAAGCAGCAACACAGCGGTGACACTCGAAATCGCCGTACTCCAGAAGCATTACCGTTGCGTTTGAACTGCCCCTGAAGTGGTCCGAAGGCAACAAACTGCGCGCTGCTATCCTCGCCATCGTGAAAGCTTCCTTCAGTTATCACCAAGTTGAACTAGTCAGTCAAACGAACGGCTTTCACGTCTATTGAAAGCCAGAGGAGAATCGGAGACGACATTTCTCAATCTTGGATGATCGTTCCGCTTGGCGTCTTTTCTGTTTTTGACTTTATTTTCAAAATTTGACTAAAAAGGCTCGACGCAATCCGAAGATGCGCGCAAGGATGGAGCGCCAAGTTGGAACCGCTCGGCGCGCCCCGTGGGTGATGGAAGATCAATTACGTAATCACCCTTCGATGTTGGAAGGCGCTGAGTATATGCTCGTGCTTGCGCCGTAACGTTACCTTCAAATAGCACCTCACGCCTCCCTCAATACTTCGAATTGTCAAAACAATCGGTTTAAAAGGCCGATCGTTTATTCAGCGCGTTTAGTTCAAAGCGAAGCGGATTTCTGCCCATGCGGTGTCACCTTGTTGGCGAGGCAGTCAGGTGTAAATACGCGGAAATTCAGGTGTTAATACGCTACTTCGCTCGTGTCATCCCGGCTAGTCTAGACACTGTAGAAAAGCTGATAGCGGCGAACATGAAGGAGCAATCAAGCGGATGTCATTAGCGGAGACTAAGTATGTGGTTTTTCAAGGACACGAACTGAAAAAAGAAGCAACAGAAAGCTTGCCGGAGACTCTGCGGCGTTGGCTTGTCAAATGTCCACAGTGTACCGAGGTTAGATTGGTGGTCGGAGCGCGCGAAAACGAACGTTACGTCTGTAAAGACTGTGGACATAGTTTCACCATCAGCCGAACCACGACTTAAGTAATGAAGGACTGGATTCGAATTAACACGCTTAAGAAATGGAGAAGAATAGATAATGTCATATAACGGACCAATGTTGATTAAAGAGCCAGAGCTTCGTTGGCCCATCGTATTACTCGCTGCATTAATAACCATGGCGATCGCTTTGCTGGTTGCAACGATGCACTTTGTGGCTTCGACGACGCCGCTGGTGAATCGGTCTTCGCCGCCGCAGTTCGAATGGATGCTACAACCAGGACACTCGGAGTTTGATCAATTCAGACAACAGATCAGCATCGAGCAATTAATGGGGAATGAGAAGCTACATCCATTTAACAACCTGGTGGTGGAGTTGACGGGAGTGGTCAGAAACGAAACTGGGCAGACCATTAGTGGGTTGGAAATGCGCGGAGCAATTGTGGACACAGAAAACTCGATTGTTCGAGAACGAACTGTTGCCGTGATTCCTGTTCAACAAATCGCACTCGAGAATAACGAAGCGATCAATGTGCGGATTTTGCTGGAAGGCATAGACAGGGACTCAGATCGTGCGCGGGCAGTGTTGGAAGTTACTGGTATTACGTTTGACTGAGGTAGGAATTGTGGAGGCCGTGCTTCAAGAAACTCGGGTAGATCAGCCGAATTTACCGATCGTGTCAACCGAGTTAGTAGGATTTTCAGACGTGTATTGGGATGTTGGCACCGGCACATGAGTCTCCCATTTACACGAGGAAACGAAACTTATCGAACGTGTGTAGATTGTGGGGCTCGTCGCCGTTTCGACTTGGAACAGTGGAAGATAGTTGGTGCTTTTTACCGTGCTGAGAATCGGTCTAGTGGCCGGGACCACCGGTGAGAACCAATGGAACTGAGAGGAATTGGAGGTTGAGAGGTCAGAAATGTCGGCACCAGTGACTAAGCAAACTTATGAGGAATCGCCACAGCACGTGTTGGCCGCTGTAGAACCTAATGGACCTAAAGTGTTGATTCCGTACGATGGCTCAGATGGTGCCGAAACGGCAATAGACGACTTAAAGAGAGCGGGGCTATCGCAGAAATTTGCGGCGCTGGTTGCAGTGACTGACGTCTGGTTGCCCTCATCGCCATATGAGATTACTCGGGCCGTAAGCGCTCGCCGGCTAAAACTCCTGACGTCAGGACTCTATTCTTTTGCGCCGGCACTGCGAGACTGCGAAGAGCAGCGAGTCTTGTCGCGCGAGGCGGACATTCGCATTCGTTCGATGTTCCCCTCAGCCAATGTGACGATTGAAGCGATGCAGGAAAGTACATCCGTCATGAGTGATGTCGTTCAAAAAGCAAAAAGCTATGGAGCTGAACTTATAGTTCTGGGCGCCCAACTCAGCCCGTCACCGGATATCACGGATTATGCTGGACCAGCTCTGAGCGTTGCTAGAGCTGCTCATTGTTCGGTTCGAATTGCACGGCCGTCTCAGAGGAACGTTCATTCGCCGATACACATCGTGATCGGCCTCGACGAAACGCAATCTATGGAGCGGGTAATTGATGCTGTGTCAGAGCGGGTTTGGCCCGTCGGAACCAAAGTAGACATGGTTGTAATCGGAGAACTTAGGCCAAGAGATCTGGTACGTGAATCGGAGAGGATACGTACCTTGGAAGAACTGGTCGGCAAGTTGCGGGCAGGAGGTTCAAAGGTCTCGATTACGCTTAAGTACGGAGAAGCACAAGAGCTGCTCCTGGAACATGCACGGGACATCTCAGCCGATTGCATTTTCATAGCTGCGGACATAATGGCTCGTGGTCATGAGACGCGTAGGGAACTCAGCAACGTCGCTCAATCGGTTGTTTTGGGAGCGCCTTGTTCGGTTGAAATAGTGCGACCGAGAACTGCAACCTACGAACATTGGAAACCAGCGGCTTGATTTAAGGGTTAAGGAAGCGAATCGTAATTACTTATTCAGAAAGAGAAACACAATGAGACTATTGCTTGCAGTTGATACGGTGAAAACTTTGGATATTCTTCTCGACTACATGGAAGCGCGTTCGTGGCCTAAGGGAACAGAGGCGAGAGTTCTTTCCGTAGTGGAAGACGAAACCATTCCGCTCGAAACATGGCGTGCCGAGGGTTATGGGATCGGCACCGTGCGCCGAGAAATGCAGAGACGAGGCGAACGTGTTGGGAAGTGCGCCATTGAATATCACGGCAGAAGTGATGGCCGGCAGGAGAGTCCGACAGATCGTCGGGCGGGCTAGAGGTTGGGATGCTGATCTTATAGTCGTCGGTACTGCGGAGCGAGAAGGCTTAAAGCGAGTGATATCACGGGGCACTGCTGTGGAGGTCGCAAACCGAGCGCATTGTTCTGTCAGGGTCGTCCGCGGAAACAGTCTTTCAAATCGCGAACAACTGCCCCGAGGCCCGTTCCAGACTGAGCAGGATGGAGAGGATTCCTTGAGGAAGGTTGCATAAAGAAAATACGGTGAGGATTACGCATTAAACTTTTGAGGAGTAATACGATGACGAAAAAATCAGAAAAAATCGCAAACATTTACATAACCGAACCGGATTACAACCGTCTTAGCGCACTGATCGAAAAGACACGTGAAGGGAACGGCGTAGATCGCCAATACCTTAGCAAGTTGGAAGCCGAATTGGATCGCGCAGAGATTGTCGACGCTAAAGACATTCCGGCAAGCGTGATCACCATGCGCTCAACTGTGCGACTGAAGGATTTAGTGAGCGGCGAGGAGAACACTTATTCATTAGTGTTTCCGACAGAAGCAGATTTCAGTCAGGGAAAGATTTCTGTCCTCGCGCCAATTGGGACTGCGATTCTCGGTTATAAATCCGGCGACACGATTGAGTGGACAGTGCCGTCCGGGTTGCGCAGACTGAAAGTGGACACGATCATTTATCAACCGGAGGCTGCTGGTCACTTTGATCTCTAATCGCATGCCATCGCGATTCGAAGAGCAACCACGTTCAGTTTGTGTCAAGGAGTAATAGCGATGAAGATTCTTATTGCTTACGACGGTTCGGATTCGGCCAATACTGCGATTGACGGATTGCAGCGCTCCGGTTTGCCTGCAGACGAAGTGGAAGCGCTGGTCGTGTCGGTAGGCGAAGTATGGCTTCCACCGCCGGCGCGTGATGAAGTGATCGACGATACGTTTCCGTTGCAAATCCCACCGGGTCTTACAGAGGCCCGCGAACGAGGGGCGCGCATCATGGAGGAAGCCGAAAGTTTGGCCCAACGCGGCGCGAAACGAGTGCAGCAGCTTTTTCCCAGTTGGCAGGTGAGCCATGAAGCGCAAAACGGCTCGCCAGGCTTTGCGCTATTGCACCGCGCACGCGAATGGACGGCCGATCTAATCGTGGTCGGTTCGCAGGGCCGTTCCGCACTCGGCAGGCTCGTCTTAGGCAGCGTGTCACAGAAAGTTTTAACTGAAGCATCGACTTCAGTACACATAGGACGACTTAACCCCGGCACCGGAAAATCAGCAGAGCGCATTCTCATCGGAGTTGATGGTTCTGAAGGAGCACTCGCCGCGGTGCGCGCTGTTGCGAAGCGTCATTGGACCGAAGGCAGCGAGATCCGTGTTATCGTCGCTGACGATGTTATCAGAGGTGGTCCAATCTCGCTGTTGGTTTTGCCAATCAAGGAATTTGTAGAGGAAGTGCGAGCTGACGAACGCAGCCAGGCAGAGGAGTTTGCACTCGCTGCGATCAAAGAGTTGCGCGAGGGTATAGGCAGCAGAAATATTACAGTCTCTTCTCTCGTTCATACCGGCGACCCTAAACAGGTGCTCGTCAATCACGCGCAGGAGTTTGGCGCTGATTGCATCTTCACTGGGGCAACCGGATTCAGCAGTCGTTTAGAGCGAGTGATTTTGGGAAGTGTTTCTGCGGCGGTCGCCGCGCGTGCGAATTGTTCCGTTGAAGTGGTTCGAGCACCGCAAGCGTAATTAGCAATATACTAAAATCGCCTCAGCCTTCTTCTCTGCGCAACCTCACTGAGGTTGCACAGAGAAATCAGACCAAACAATTCACTCTGGTCCAAAGCCCTCAGGTGTTAATACCCGCAAGTCTCAGGTGTTAATACGCTACCAGGCCCCTACATTCATCGCTAATGTATTAGCCGCGATGCGGAACGCGAGCAGTAATACGTTTGGATTTATGAAAGGTACCTGAGTATGCAAGTGGTGGTTGAGTGGAAACAGACGGACGACGACACCCAGTGCCAACACGTCCCGCGAGTTCAACTCTTTTCGGGTTTGGAACAGACTGAGATGAAACAGATTGCAGCGGCTGCACGCGGTCTTCGTAAAAAACGTGGAGAGTTCATATACATGCCAGGTGACTGCGCCGACTCGGTCTACGTCCTAAAGGAAGGAAGGATCAAATTGTCGGTGCTCTCCGAGTCAGGTAAGGAAATCGCCATCGACCTTATTCAGCCGGGCGAGATGTTCGGCGAGTTTGCGCTTATCGACGAGTCGGTACGCAGCAATATGACTCAGGCCCTTGATGAGGTCGTTATCCTGGTCTTCAACAAACATGATTTTGTAAATCTCCTCAAGAGCCAATCGAAACTTGCTCTGAACTATATCCGCATGGTTGGGGACCGCCGTCGGCGGATGGAGAAAAAGCTCTCCGACATTACTTCCAAGGAAGTCTCCTCACGAATTTGCGAATTGTTGCATGAGCTTTCGGTGAATGCTTCCTCAGATGGCGAAATGCACCAGTCTCTCATTCCGCTAAAACATCAGGACGTGGCCTCTTTGATTGGCGCCTCGCGTCAAACTACGACTTCCGTTCTCAACGACTTGATGCGATGTGGCTTTGTTGAGTTAGGACGGGGTTGGCTTCGTATCAAGTCCTTAAAAGACATTCAGACGTACGCGCGCTGATTGCTCTTCGCCGGCATGCAAAGTTTTTCGTCATCGACGTCGGTTAACTGACATACCCTCACTGTATCTTCCGGCATAGTACGCACGCCTTTCAGAGAAGAACCTCGTACAAGTCCAATCATAAATTCTTCCTAAGGCGAAAAAAACCGTGGGCCAGTCGAAGTGTGCCTGCAAATCGAGAATAAAGAAATTGACAACCTTTCACCTTAGGAGAACCGAATCATGAAGACGAGAAACAAGGGTTCACAATGGACACTCCGGGTCACCTTCGCTCTCGCATTTCTCGCGTTAGTGGCGGGTCTGGCTTTTAACCCAACCAACAACACAACCGTACTTGCAAACGGGAACGACCTCGGCACCTCGCCGTTCGACTTCACGGACGCCGTCTATCGCGCGCACGGTATTCTGCCTGAAAACATCGTGCTGCGTGTCGGTGACGGAAGCCGCACTGGCGACTTTGTCGTGGACAACACAAACACCGACCGGAACCGCAGGAATATCCGCGCCATCGAAACGACGCCGGGGACTACGGGCAGCAGCGGCCTGACCTACGCCAACATTTTTGGGGTGCTAAATTCGATGAGCTTTGAGCGCGGTTCGGGCGGCAACCTCACTGCGCGCGGCCAACATGCCTTTGACACGGCGGAACGCTTCCGTGTCTTCATCTTTCCGAAAGCAAGCGACGGCTCCATTCTTGATCCTTTCCTGCCCAATAAGCGGCAAGACAACCTGTTCGATACCCGCGACGGTTACTTCAGCAACGATCCGCTCGGGATGTGGGTCGCTGTCTGGATTGTTTATACGCCGAAAGCTTTTACTGCTGCAGGCCGAAAAGAACTCGATCCGATCGCTGCAACCAACGGGCGAGACCTCGATGGCACGGCCATCCTTACAAGTCCTTCGCAGGTCGATAATCTCGCGGCAAAAGGTTTGATTCAACTGCGGACGCGTCCCGTTAATGATCCAGTCTTCCGTTGGGTCATCTGTCCGATTCCCGAAGATCCGCGCGACGGTTTCATCCGTCCAGACGCATTTATCCGCGACGTGAGACGTATCGATGGCACGTCTGTTTTCCCGGCGCTGCGCAACAACTTCAACTGCCTGCAGCAGACCGGCGACTGGTGCAAATAGCATTTCAATTGGCAATCGCCAATTGTTAATTGCATCAGTCCCAAGTAATCGGCAATTGGCAATACCTAATTAAGGAGAGAACACAATGTCGAATTTCCGCAAGAGAGATAAAACGAGAGAGAAAGCATCAATCGTTGCAGCGAAAAACAGACGGGAACTAATTGCGGCTGGTCTGAACAGGCGCGACTTGCTGAAGATGGGACTATTGACTAGCGCCGGGATGCTCATCCCTAAGGTTGGCCTGAGCGCTCGCCCGCTCAGCAGCGCGGGTTTTTTGGATGACACACCAGAGAGCCGTCCTACCACGCCATTCATCGAAGAGATGCCACGGCTGGTGATCAAACAACCGACTCAGACGCTGACTGGTCCGGCGCCGCAAATCGCGCCGAATACTGCGGGCGGTGAGAGCCGCACAGTCGCACACCAGGCGTTCGCGCAGTTCGCGCCGCAAAAATTCTATGAGATACACCAAAAGGCTTTTCTGGCGAAATCATCACCGGATTTCGTTCAACCGACGACCCTTTGGGGCTTCGACGGGATGTTCCCAGGACCGCTCTTCGTCGCACGGTACGGAGAACCGATCCTTGTGCGCCAGTTCAATGACTTGCCCAACGCGAACAATGGGTTCGGAATAAATTCGACGACGACCCACTTACACAACGGACACACGCCCTCGGAATCGGACGGCTATCCCTGTTTCTTCAACCCCAGCGGTAAGTTCTACGACCACCACTATCCAAACGTATTGGCTGGCATCAACTCTACCCATCCCGGAACCGGCGACATCATGGAGTCGATGCATACGCTCTGGTATCACGACCACCGTATCGATTACACGGCGCAGAACGTCTACAAAGGGCTCGCCGGTATGTACAACCTTTTCCATCCGGAAGATTCCGCGTACGACACAGGTAACGAGAATACCGGCTTTCGACTGCCGAGCTTTCCGGACTACGACATCAACATGGTCTTCAACGATGCGGTCTACGATGCGGAGACCGATCAGTTGGCCTTCGACCTTTTTAATCTCGACGGCATCCTCGGAGACAAGATGCTCGTCAACGGCAAAATTCAACCGGTGCTCCATGTCAGCCCACGTCGTTATCGGTTCCGCTGGTTGAACATGGGGCCATCGCGCTTTTACCAGTTGTCTCTCCTCGACCCAACTAACAATTCAAGCAAACCATTCTGGCAGATCAGCGTCGACGGAAATCTGCTTAAGAAGCCGGTGTCGGTTCTTAATGGTTGCCGCATCTCGGTAGCCGAACGCGTGGATGTGATCGTTGACTTCACTGGCCTTCAGGGAAAGACCTTCTACATCGAGAACCGGCTGGAACAGGACGATGGACGTGGTCCAACGGGCGATGTTTTCAGTCCCGGCCAGGGCGATAAGATCCTGAAGATTGTGGTCGATGGTCCAATCGTGGCCGACAACAGCATCAACCCGGCGAATATCCCGGCCAGCCAGGCGGTCTACTTCTACGACTTCCCGGCAACGACCGCCCCGCCGGTGGTAACACGGACTTTCAGGTTCGAGAGGAACAATGGCCAGTGGGCTGTTAACGGGAAGTTCGCCGCCTGCGATGACATTCGCTTCGCGGTGAAACGTAACACTGTCGAGCGGTGGATTTTCCAAAACAATTCGGGTGGATGGCAGCACCCGATTCACATGCATTTCGAGGAATTCCAGACACTCAAGATCAACGGCTCAGCGCCCAAAGCGTCAGGACTCATTACTGCAGGGCGCAAAGATGTTTTTAGGCTGGAGCACAACATGCAGGCGGAGATGTTCTTCCGTTTCCGTGACTTCGTCGGGACATATCCCATCCACTGTCACAACGTCGTTCATGAAGACCACGCGATGATGGTGCTCTTGCAGATCAACGACACGGGAGACAAGAAAACCAATCCTTAATCTGAAGAAGGGGTTTGCCGAATCATGCAGAACATCACGAGAAGAAATCTGATAGCGGCCCTCGGAGCTGTTTCGTTTACGGGTCCCTTCATTGCCGGGGCAGGGACGAACGAGTCGGAGTTGCTGTCCCGTAATGCGTCGGCGCGCGAGCGGATCCGTAGGCGTCACTTTCCAAACCTGCTCTTAACAACGCACGAAGGCAGGAAAGTACGGTTCTACGACGATCTAATTAAGGACAAGATCGTTGTCATAAACTTTATGTACGTGAAGTGTGAGGGCGTCTGCCCAGGTATCACGGCGAATCTGGTGAGACTTCAGAACCGACTCGGCCGCCGGCTGGGCCGAGACATCTTCATGTACTCGTTGACGCTTAAGCCTGAGCAGGACTCGCCCGAGGTGCTGCGGCAGTATGCCAAGGCCTACCACGTCAGAAGCGGCTGGACGTTTTTGACCGGTAAGCCCAAAGACATGGAATTACTCCGGCGTAAGCTCGGATTTACTGATCCGGATCCGAAGTTGGACGCAGACAAGTCGAACCATATCGGAAACATTCGCTATGGCAACGAGCCGCTGCTGCGCTGGGGCTCATTCCCAGGACTATCCAGGGCCAGTTGGATGGCCGAATCAATTAGCTGGGTGGATTGGCCGAAGACCGCCAAAGGAGAACGAAAATGAAAAGTAATGGTCAAAGAAAAAGTTTTCTCGTAAGCACACTGTTTTTTGCGGCCGCCGCCTTATTGATGCCGGTTGTCGCGACTGCTCAGACAGCCGGAGCCACTACGCCGACAAAAACGATGCCGGCGAGCTCCGACCCGTCCTCGGCTGTCGAGGTCGCTGCTGGCGATGGCCCAACCGGTATAGCGTTCGACGGCGTCAGCATTTGGGTGACGAACCAATTCAGCAACACTGTTATCAAGGTCTCCAACAACGGTGTGGTGCTGGGTCGGTACGCTGTTGGTAAGAACCCGACCGGCATAGCCGCTGACGGGACGAGCGTCTGGGTGGCGAATAATGCCGACAACACAGTCACGAAGTTATCGACGGATGGCGCCTTGCTCGGAACTTTCGTTGTTGGCGATGGCCCTCAAGCAGTGTTGATTACCGGCAAGTACATCTGGGTGGCAAATGAAAGAAGCGATTCGGTAACAAAACTTTCAAGCGCTGGTGCGCTGCTCGGCACCTTCAAGGTGGGCCACCGTCCCGTTGCTCTGACCACAGATGGATCCAACATTTGGGTTGCAAACAACAAAGGCAACAGTGTGATGAAGCTTTCTGCGGCGGGCGCGGTGCTCGGAACTTACAGTGTAGGTGATGGTCCATTCGGTCTTGTGTTTGACGGGACGAATGTTTGGGTTACGAACTTCTTCAGCCGCTCTGTGATGAAGTTGAACCAGAGTGACGGCAGTGTTGTAGCCAAGGTCGCTGTGGACGACGGCGCAGCGGGTATTGCGATTAACGGCGACCACATTCTCGTCGTCAACAACGGCAGCAACAGTGTTTCCGTCCTGGGTAAAGACGGCTCAGTTTTCAACACACTGAAAGTCGGCGTCAGCCCATATGGTATTGCCGTTACCACGGGCGGAATCTGGGTTACGAACTCGGGCAGCGATTCCATATCACGGCGTTAAGGCTTGCCATGAAGAATTATGCGGCATTCGCGTCGTGCATCGCCGTAATTTTCGCGCTGGCTTTGGGGTATCTGCCGAGCGCCTCTGCGATTCGCGACGCGGCACCTCATCACATCGTTGACAGCCGAAAAGATACGTCACTGCAAAAGGTAAAAAAGCGGAGAAAGACTCGGATCAGCTATGTCTGCCCGATGCACCCAGACATACAGTCGAAATCGCGCGACAGGTGTTCGAAGTGCTTGATGAAACTGGTTCCGAAAAGTAGGTCCGCGAACTGAGGATTATGAAGGGTAACGGGTTGAAGATGGCCGTCAATATTAATAAGGAGTTGGTTATGTCTGAAAAAAATGGAAGGGTAAGAAATATTATTGCCGGAGGTGGCAAGTCCATCACGCTGATGAAGGTGCTCGTGTTAGCCGTGAGTCTTACGGTCGCGCTTGGATATCTTGCCTCACGGAGCGATGCGCAACGCGACGGAGAACGGGGACCGAGTAAAAAAGGACAAACTTTCGATCGGCAGATCACTGAGAACTCACTGCGGATGATGGAGGAAGGGAAGCAAATCTTCCGATTCGACACGTTCGGTGATGAAGTTTTTTGGACCGACAAGCTTAAACTTCATGACGCGATTCAGGGTAGCAAGTTCGGTGGCGTCGGTCCGGGAGTGAGTCCGAAAACTGCGCTGGCAGTCGGGCTGAAAGTGGACGTGGAGGCGCTGCCGCAACCGCTCATCAATCAACTCAAGCAAGGCAAGGTAGACCTCGACGATCCGGCGACCACGCTGGCACTCATTAAGCTGGACGCTGTTTTGGGTGTGAAGGGAACCTTCAACCCGAATGGTAGCTTAAAGGCAGTGGGACTCAGTTGTGCGGTTTGCCATTCGACCGTTGACGACGCTTTCGCACCAGGTATTGGACATCGTCTCGACGGCTGGTCCAACCAGGATTTGAACGTCGGCGCTATCGTATCGCTGGCGCCGGATCTAAGTGCGCTCACCAGTCTTCTCGGGGTTGATGAGGCGACGGTCAAGACCGTGCTGGCCAGTTGGGGGCCGGGAAAATATGACGCGGAACTGAATCTCGATGGTAAAGCGTTTCGCCCGGACGGCAAGACGGCCGCGGTGCTGATCCCGCCTGCGTTTGGACAAGCCGGGGTGAACCTGCACACCTGGGGCGGGGGCTGGGGTGGCGTCACTTACTGGAACGCCTTCGTCGCCAATCTGCAACTGCAGGGCCAGGGAACGTTTTACGATGCGCGCCTGAATGACCCGCTGAAGTACCCGGTTGCTGCCCGCGCGGGTTTCGGGAACAAGCGGAGCGACGTCGATATGGTGACGGCAAAGTTGGGCGCGCTGCAGTTTTATCAACTGGCAATTCCACCACCGACACCACCGGAAGGCAGTTTTGATCGAGCAGCAGCAGCTCGAGGAGAAACGATCTTCAACGGCAAAGCAACTTGTTCACAGTGTCACGTACCACCGCTCTTTACCGAGCCGGGTTGGAATACGCACAAAGCTTCGGAGCTCGGGATTGACGATTTTCACGCGAACCGAGCGCCCGACAATTCTTATCGTACGACGCCGCTGCGCGGACTGTTCTCGCACATGAAACGAGGCTTCTACCACGATGGGCGTTTTGCCACTCTGCTCGATGTGGTCAACCACTACGACAACTTCAAGAAATTGAGTTTGACAGAGCAGGAGAAGAAAGACTTAGTTGAGTACTTAAAATCGCTTTGAGTAGCGCGTTCGCTAGTTTTGCAAAAAGTTGCCAGGCTTGGCGCATTTCGTTCCCGTGCGTCAAGCCAGTAACTTTTTTTGAACCTGCAAATTCAGATCGAATCGTGCTTGCTCGGTCTGTAGCATAGTCTGAAAGTGTTTACTCAACCGTAGTTTGTAATAAGCCGCACGACGATTCTTGTTTGGGCCTACCCAAACATGAAATTCAGGAACGGAAATGGTGATGTAAAAGTGTGTGTGTAAAAAGCAAGAGGGTGTAAGTTGGTTAGTGAC
>JADMIO011509812.1_pt1 | contig 16291 bp, 18 predicted proteins | sample 8958161 | NCBI WGS metagenome assembly JADMIO01 (sample SAMN16585339, study PRJNA669376) | soil metagenome | isolation source: Crop rotation soil | place: USA: Cullars Rotation, Alabama | collected 2011
TCTCTTAATCGGCGGGATTACGATAGGAATCATATTTTCGGTACGATCGATTGGCCACGACAAGAAAACAGCCAAGCAAACGAGTCAATCCCAGACACAGGTTTCTCCGGCAACGCCGAAAGCGGACACCTCGAAACCGCCACAACCGCCCGATACGTCTAAGTCGGGAACCTCGGCGCAGATCAAAAAACCAGCCCCCGCGGCTAAGCCTTCCACTAGCGCGGCCGGTTCGATAGCCGGCCGAAGCGGTAATGTGGCGTCGACCCAGTTAGCGAATACCGGTCCCGGTGATGTCGTGGCTTTATTCTTGCTTGCCACCGGCCTTGGCATATTCGCCCATCGGCGTTACATCGCCAAAGCGTAATGCCTGTTTTGTAATAGGGCAATGGGCGCGCTATACTAAATGCAACATTTGGTAACGCGTGGGCACTAATAATATGAAACAAACAAATAAGGCGCCGAATATTCCGTTGGAGAACTTCAAACGGACTAAGATAATTGCCACCGTCGGGCCTTCTACTGACAGCTATGAAGCGATCCTGGGGCTCATCAAGGCTGGCGCCAATGGTTTACGGTTGAATTTCAGCCATGGTACGCCGGAAGAGCGTACCCGTCAGATCAAGTGGATACGCAAAGCCAGCCAGGAGCAAGGCAAACCGGTCGCCATTATTCAGGATTTGCAGGGACCGAAAATCCGGCTCGGTGATTTCAATGATATTTACACGGTGAAAAAAGGGCAGGGGCTTATCTTTGAATACCAAGCCGATTATGCAGCGAGTGGCCACTTGCCGACCCAGTACGACTTAAGTAAAAAAGTGAAACGCGGCGAACGTGTATACCTCTATGACGGCAAAGTGAAAGCCGTGGTAACCAGTGTCCGGGATGGCTTGGTGCATGCCCAAGCTGAAAACAGCGGAGTCTTGATCAAGCGTAAAGGCATGAACCTGCCGGATACCGATTTTGCCGGCGATATTATCACTGGCAAGGACCGCGCCGACCTCATTTATGGTTCGGCGGCCGACATTGATTACGTGGCACTCAGTTTCGTGCAGACTGCCGACGACATCACCAATCTACGGAAACTCCTGAAAAATATGAACAGCACGGCGAAAGTCATCGCCAAAATCGAAACTAAATCGGCGGTTGATCATATGGAAGCCATCGTGAAGGCCAGTGACGCGGTGATGATTGCCCGCGGTGACCTGGCGGTCGAGACGCTGGCCGAAAGCGTGCCGATTGTCCAGCGCCAGATCATTAGCCTGGGGCATCAATACGCCAAACCGACCATCGTGGCTACCCAGATGCTCGCCAGCATGACCGAAGCCCCCGAACCGACGCGAGCTGAAGTGTCCGATGTCGCCACTGCCGTGATGGTCGGTGCCGACTGCGTAATGCTCAGCGACGAAACCGCCGGCGGTAAATATCCCATCGAAGCGGTAGAAACCATGAAGCGGGTCATTAGGTATGCCGAAAATAATATGCCGCTGGTGACAAATTATTCCCAGGCGCAGGATCAAAGCCGCCAGGTAGCTATAAGTAAGGCTGTCATTAACCTGGCCGACAGTATAAACGCCCGGGCTATCGTCGCCGAAACCAAATCGGGCGCAACCGCCCTGCAAATCGCCGCCTTGCGCAATAACCGGCCGATCATAGCCGTTACCAGTGATAAACGTACCGCCCAGCAACTGGCTATCGCCTATGGCGTGAAGAGTTACTTACAGCCGGTGGATCCCAAAGCGGCGACCAAACTGACCGATTGGTTGCTCAAGAGTAAAGTGTTGAATAAGGGAGATGTGCTGGTAACCGCTTCCGGACGAAAACCGGGCGTGGTCGGCACGACCGATACCATCAAAGTTCGGGTCCTAGAGTAAGCCGTCCCAGTGTTGGCGCTAGTGCCTGCTGCTCAGTTTCTCTTATCTTAGGTCCTGAGGTATCATCCCAGCGATCCGCAAGTCCAAAAACGGTTTGCAAAACTCCTACGGAACCGTAGCCTGCGGCGACGATCAGGGTGAGCGCTCCCACGACAGTATTCGGAACGTTTTGCCCCAGTTCAGTGAGCGTTGCGGCCTTGAGAACATTACCCGTACCATACCGTAATAAATCAGGCATTCGTGCCCCTTAATTAATGCCGTAATGGTATCATAGATATGAAAATAGCAAAGCACTAACATAATACAGGGGTGGGATGTTCACCAAACAAACAGTTCGCGATATAGATCTCAAAGGTAAGACGGTTATCCTGCGGGTAGACTACAACGTGCCGCTCAAAAACGGCAAAATTGCTGACGATTACCGCATCCAGCAGTCGTTGGAAACTGTGCGCTATATTCTTGAACAGGACGCTAAGCTTATTATTTGTTCTCATTTAGGCAGGCCCAAAGGCAAACCTGACGCCAGCCTAAGCCTGTTTCCGGTCGCCAAACGCTTGCAGCAACTGCTTGATAGGCCGGTGGAATTCGTGACCGACTGTGTCGGGGCACCGGTAAAGAAAGCCGTCGCCGGCATGAAAACGGGCGACGTATTGTTACTCGAAAACGTTCGCTTCCATCCGGAAGAGGAAGCCAACGATGAACAATTCGCTAAAGAACTAGCCAGTCTTGCCGAAGTCTACGTTAACGATTCGTTCGGCGTTGACCACCATCCGTCGGTAACGGTTACCGGCTTACCGGCTTACTTGCCGGGAGTAGCCGGTTTTCTGGTGAAGAAAGAAGTGGAAATCCTAACGAGCGTGATGCATCAACCCAGTCGGCCGCTGATGGCCATCATCGGCGGCTCCAAAATCGCCGACAAACTCGAGGTGATGAACCGTTTTATTGAAATCGCGGATATCATTGCCGTCGGCGGGGCTATGGCGAATACGTTTTTGGTGGCGAAAGATTTCGACGTCGGCGGCAGCTTATACGACAGGGAAGAGGTATCGGTCGCTAAAGACATCTTCAAACGCGTCGAAGCGGAAGCCCGTAAACGCCCGTTTGTGTTTACTATACCCCATGACTTCGTGGTGGCAGAAAAAATAGATAAGACGGCACCGACTCGCATCGTCGAATTCACCACGCACACGATGGCCGACATACAGCATTATCCGGGTAAAGTACCTGCTGCCGCCAGCCGGGTTCACGGGCATGAGAAAATCCTGGATATCGGACCTTTCAGCGCCTCATTCATCGCGGGCTCGGTGCAACTGGCCAGCACCGTGGTATGGAGCGGCACGATGGGAGTAACCGAAACGCCAGGATTGCAGGGACCTATCGGACCGACTGCGCATGGCACGCAAACCGTTATTGAGGCTATACTTGGTGAATTTGGCCATAAGCCGTTTAGCGTGGTAGGCGGGGGCGATACCGTAGGCTACGTGCAGTCACGTAAACTAATCGAATCGTTTGATCATGTTTCAACTGGTGGTAGCGCCAGCCTAGAGGTGTTGGCCGGCCACAAGCTCCCCGGAGTCGAAGCCCTGTTAGATAAAAAATAGAGTACAATAAGCCATAAGCATCATGAAAAAGATTCTCATCGTCGGCAACTGGAAAATGCACCTCAACACTCACGAGGCAAGTATCCTCGTAAAGCGGCTCAGCGACCGGATAGACGTTCATCGTGATATTGAGGTCGTGCTTGCTCCCAGCATGCTGACCCTGCAGCCGGTCAGCCTGGAAATTGACCGACGTAAGTTTAAATTGGCCGCCCAAAACGCCTACTACAAAGACGAGGGCCCGTACACCGGCGAAGTCAGCTTTACGATGCTGAGAGACGTGGCGGAGTACTGCATCATCGGTCATTCCGAACGCCGCATGCACTTTAACGAAACCCTGGAAGTCGTGCGGGATAAAGTCCAGGCCGCCGTTCGTAACGGCATTATGCCCATTATTTGTATCGGCGAGACTAAAGAAGAGTTGCAGGCCGGTGAAACCCGCCGGGTACTGCACGACAAACTGACCACCGCTTTGGCGAACGTCACCGCCGAGGAACTCCCTCAAATCGTTATCGCCTACGAACCCATCTGGGCAATTGGTACCGGTGATCCAGAAAAACCAGATAGTATTGAACGGTCCGTTGGCTGGATTCGTCACATATTGGCTGAACTCTATGGCGAAGAAGCTGCCCAGGAACAACGCATTCTCTATGGCGCGAGCGTGGCCCCGGAATTCGTCAGTAGTATTTTATCGCTGGAAGGCGTTAACGGCTTACTGGTAGGTGGCGCCAGCCTAAATTACCACAAATTTTCGGACATTGTGGCTGACGCCTACAAACTGATCCACCAGGAGAAAAAGACCAATGCCTGAGAGTAAACGAGCTGCCGGTAAACCCATCAGCGATGTGGCCCGCCCGGGTAAAACCCCGCCCGCCGGTACTTCCAAACCGGTTATTATTACTAACCGACCGGTTCTGAAGGATCCGATGGTGATTGAAAATAATAAATCGCCAGACGATAATTCCACATCATCCAAGTCATCAACCGATGTAAAATTGCAACCAACAACCGCGCCATTGCTCGAACCCGATGCCTCTAAAACTGAAGACGCTCCAGCTACCGAAACGGTAGTCCATCATGAAAAAATCCTGGCTAAGAGTAGTACCGCCCCCACGGTCGAAGAAGCGAAATCGGAAACAGAACCCGACACTGCCGGGCAATCAGCTGAAAAAGAAGTGCCTAAGCCGGACGAGACCGCCGATTCGGAGAATAGCGATATTCCCTCTCCCCAGCAGACGGACAAAGCGGCCATTGATAATGAGCGGGCCAAGCAGGCCGAGCATGAAGCCGCTATTCAGAAATTGGTAGAAAGCAAGCAATATTTTCTGCCCATCAACAGCGTCGAAAAGCGTCGTACCAAACGTTTCGTTGCCTTAGGTATTCTCGTAAGTTTGCTTTTAGCAATCACTTGGGTAGACGTTGCCCTTGACGCTGGTCTGATCAAACTGCACGGTGTCCAACCGGTAACTCATTTCTTTTCAACCTAAATACAACAGATTAAAGCTTAGTAATTTGTTAGAATGGAAAGGTGTTAGAACAGCTCCTGGAGGGTTTAAACCCGGAACAGCAACGGGCGGTGGAAACGACGGAGGGACCGTTGCTCATTCAGGCCGGAGCCGGATCCGGCAAGACTAAAACCCTCACCCATCGCATCGCGTACCTGATTGCTGCCCATAAAGCCGCGCCGTTCAATATCCTGGCCGTTACCTTTACTAATAAGGCCGCCAAGGAAATGCGAGGCAGGGTAGCGCAGCTGTTGGGCGAGAATGCAGACAACCGCGGTTTTATGCCCTATATGGGTACCTTCCATGGCATTTGCGTACGTCTGTTGCGTCAAGACGGCGAAGCTATCGGCATCCCCCGGACTTTCGTGATTTTCGACGAGTCAGATCGCCAAGCCGCGGTTAAGCAGGTTAGCAAGCAACTAATGATCGACGAAAAAGCCTTTCCGCCTCGCCTCCTGAGCGGTCTTATTAGCAGCGCCAAGAACGATATGTTATCGCCGCAGGAGTACCAATCAATCGCTACCAGCCCCGCTCAGCAAGCTGCCGCCAAAATCTTCCCTTTGTACCAAAACGCTTTACGCGACGCTTCGGCGCTGGACTTTGATGATCTGATTAACCGCACCGTGCATTTGCTGCATTCACAACCTGAGATTCGGCGTAAATGGCAGCAGCAGTTTAAGTACATCATGATCGATGAATATCAGGATACGAACGCTGCCCAGTATCAATTAGTTAACATGTTAACTAATGAACACAAGAACATCGCGGTTGTCGGTGATGATTGGCAGAGTATATATAGTTGGCGCGGCGCGGACTTTCGTAACATATTGAAGTTCGAGAAAGACTTCAAAAACTGTACAATCATCAAACTCGAACAAAATTACCGCAGTACCAAACACATCCTGGACGCCGCTCATGCCGTCATTACCAAGAATGCCCAACGTTCCGATAAGCGGCTGTGGACGGACGCCGGTAACGGTTTGCCGGTACAGATGCTGCAAGTTAGCGGCGAACGGGCTGAGGGAGAAGCCATCATCCGGCGTATCCGCAATGGAGTGGACAGCGGGCGGCGCAACTACCGGGATTACGCCGTGTTGTATCGTACCAACGCTCAGAGCCGCAGCATCGAGGAAGCCTTGGTGCATTACGGCGTGCCGTACCGCGTTGTCGGCGGAGTGCGATTTTATGACCGCAAAGAAATCAAGGACATCATGGCTTACTTGCGTTTTGTGTTCCAACCGGATGATCGGGTCAGCTTTGAACGAATCGTCAACGTGCCGGCCCGCGGCATTGGAGCCAAGAGCCTGCAAACCTTTCTGGGCTGGCAGCAAATGCAGCGTGCTTCATTGTTGCAGGCTTTGCGTCAGGTTAACCAATGTGCTGAACTGACACCCAAAGCCCGCAACGCCTTGAGCGAGCTGGGCGACATCGTAGCCAGCTTGCAAGTAGTAGCCGAAAGCGCTTCGGTTGCCGGCCTGATTGATTCCTTGTTGCGGCGCATCGACTATTTGAACTACCTGAGTGACGGTACGCCCCAGGGCGAGGCTCGCCAGGAGAATGTCAAAGAATTGTTAAGCGTGGCACGGGAGTACCAGGACGAAGGCTTGGCTGGCTTCCTGGAAGAGGTGGCACTGGTTAGCGATCTGGACGGCACGGACTTTACTGGTGATTCCGTAACGCTCATGACGCTGCACGCCGCCAAAGGTCTCGAGTTCCCGGTGGTCTTCATGAGTGGCTTGGAGGAATCAATTTTTCCGCATTCGCGGGCGCTCTACGATCAACAGGAAATGGAAGAGGAGCGGCGTTTGTGCTACGTGGGAATGACCCGGGCGCGCGAAGAGTTGTATATGACCTACGCTTCCAGCCGGATGCTGTACGGCGGCGTGCAGCACAATCCGCCCAGTCGTTTCTTATCTGAAATCGACGGTGAGTTCCAGGCCGTCGGCGGCTTTGAGCCGGCCTATGACTTCCAACCTACGTACCAAGAACCGGCTTCTGGCGGTGACGACGAACCGCGCTATGTGCCTGATCTGACCGAAGGCGATGGCGTGCGCCACCAGGTCTTTGGCATGGGTACCGTGCTGGAAATTGAAGGTGACACGGCGCTCATCTATTTTAAGGGAAAAGGCGCCCGCAAGTTGAACATCAGCTTCGCTCCTCTGGAGAAGCTATAGCGGTAGCTGTCACATGACCGGTGTTTTTGCTACAATGGTGAGCAGGTTTCCTGTCAATTTATGCTCAAAAAACTCCGACAATTGCAGATGAGGTTCGCTCGCTTCCGCCGGGTACGATGGCCACGCCGTGTCCGCGACTTTAAACTAATGAGCCGGCACCCCTTCGCTGTCCCGGTCATTACCATTGGTTTGTTGGCGCTACTGACCGGTGTCGTGTACTTGGTAGCACGCGGTACCGACAACCTGCCGGTTACTCCCGATGCCAAGATCGTTATAATATCTCACGATCATGAGCAACAGATTGTACCAGCCAAAGCCCGAACGGTCGGCACGCTGTTGGCTCGCCTGCACCTTAAGTTGAACCAGGGCGACGTGGTCGAACCGGCACCAAATACCCGCATCGACCAAGACCAGTTCCGTATCAATATCTACCGGGCGGTACCGGTAGCTATTGTTGACGGCGATAACCAGACTTTCGCCTTCAGCGCCGCCAAAACACCGCGGGCGATCGCCCAGCAAGTCGGTGCCAACCTCTTTCCCGAGGATATTCCAAAAATTGACCCGACACAGGACTTTTTGCGTGACGGTTCCATCGGTACGCGCATCGTGGTGGACCGGGCCACACCGGTAAATGTCGACCTCTATGGCACGCCGGTCGTGTTACGAACTCACGCGAAGACGGTGGGGGAATTAATAAAGGAGAAAGGCATCAAGCTTATCAAGGATGACCAAATAGTGCCGGCCCCGAACACGCCGCTGGGCCCTGACCAGCATGTGGCCTTCATCCGTACCGGCACTAAAGTGGTAACGACGACCGAAGAAATACCCATGCCCGTGCAGAAGATCAACGACCCATCATTGGCCTATGGCACTACGGCTGTCAGGCAGCAGGGGTCGGCGGGCCAACAGGTAGTAACCTACGAGGTGACACTTACCAATAATGTCGAAACCGGTCGTCGCGTTATTCAAAAAGTAGTTAATAAAGAAGCGGTAACGCAAGTCGTTGTGCTTGGTACCAGTTTGAGCGGTATCAAAGGTGACATGGCGCTTGCCGGTATCGCGCCCGGCGATTATGAATACGCCGATTACATAATCAGTCATGAATCGGGCTGGCGACCGAATGCCGGTAGCGTTAACGGCCCTTACGGGCTTTGCCAGGCTTATCCTGGTACTAAAATGGCCAGTGCCGGTTCTGATTGGGAAACTAACCCCATCACCCAACTTCGCTGGTGTGCCGGCTACGCTAACAGTCGCTACGGCGGTTGGGCCGCTGCCTACAATCACTGGGTAAGCAGCCGTAACTGGTAAGTCTATGGATTACGTGGCCGGCCCGAAAAAAGCGCTCGGCCAGCATTGGCTGCGTGATCCGGCCAGTCTACAGGCTATTGCTGACGCGGCTGGCGTGGCAGCAGACGATACCGTACTGGAAATTGGACCCGGCCTGGGCACGCTGACCGAAGTGCTAACACGCAGGGCAGGGCAGGTGATCGCCGTAGAATTTGATAAGGACCTGGCAACGGCTTTGCCACGCCGTGTGCCGGTGAAAAACCTGAATGTGGTCAGCCAGGATATTTTAAGCTTCGATTTTACCAGCGTCCCCAATCCCTATAAAGTCGTAGCCAACATACCTTACTACCTCACCAGCAATTTGATTCGGGTGCTTAGCGAGAGTTCCAACCCTCCCTCAACCGCGGTGTTGCTCGTGCAGAAAGAAGTCGCTCAGCGGGTAGCGGCCCAGCCAGGCAGCATGTCTCTGCTGAGTGTTACCGCCCAGTTTTACTGGGAGGTCAGTTTGGGAACGGAAGTGCCGGCTAAGCTGTTCGCACCACAGCCAAAAGTTGACTCGCAGATTCTGATCATGCGATACCGTACCGCGAGCTTATTTGATGATGTTCGAGTCAAAGATTTTTTTCGGTTGGTAAAAGCCGGCTTCGCCCAGCGCCGTAAGACCTTGCTCAACAGTTTAGGTGCCGGGTTGCACCTGGATCGACAAGCTGTTCAGTCACTATGCGCTTCCGTCGATATTGACCCCTCCCGCCGGGCACAGACTTTAAGCCTGGAGGAGTGGCATAATTTGTACCTTTCCCTACACACTTGATGTGTTAAGTATCTAGGCTTACACTGTAGGCATGGGTCCGACGAATAATCTCACCTACCTTGTCCAGCACCTGGCGGCCGTTATTGGCAAGCAGGCTGACCAAATACTTCAAGAGCAGCTTGGTATTGGCCTGAGTCAGTTTAAGATTTTGATGGTACTGGAGTGGAATCCGCGTGTTCAGCAGCGTACTATTGCCGACAGTCTGGGACAGACTGAAGCGAGCATCAGTCGGCAAATCAAATTACTTAAGGGCAAGGGCCTGCTGGTAGCGCGCCCGGATCCTCAGAACCGTCGCAAGCACATCACCATGCCGACCACGCTGGGCATGCAGATCACCGAAGCTGCCAGTAACATCATGCGTCGTAATTTCGGTCCCGAATTCGCAAATTTAGGCGAAGACCAATTAATGCAACTGATTGCCGGTTTGCAGCGGTTGCATGCCATTACCTGTAAGCCAGGCAAGATCGGCAGCTGTGATCACCCGCTCGGGCTATAGCTCTACCCTGTGGCTAAATGCCATAAGCCGCAATGGCGGCAGCGATAAATTTTTAATTTTATGCCATGCTGGTATTCGGCTACGTTAGCTGCTGCGGCGGCCTGCTGCTGCGTATCAAAAGCCAGCTTTTCGTGACAGGGAAGCACTTTCGGTTCGTCATCCATAAGCTTTCAAGATAACACACTGGCACCCGGTTTGCATAAGTGGTATAATAACTACATTGCAGGCGACAGCCTGCAGCCAATCGACCAAACCAAGCCGTAGGCTGTGTTTGGGCGATTGAGAGGAGAAGCATAGGGCTTGGTCGAAGCTTTTGCCGAATAGGCAAAACGAGGCTGGACCGTAGGCTTCGACGAATGGGGCTGAATTTTAAGCTCGACGTTGGACTTTATCGGTTATGTCAGCAGGTCGCTTGTCAGCGTATAGGCAAACCTTTTAGATGCAAATCTTAAAGATCGCGTATTCGGTTTTGGTGAGACCGTAGCTAGTGGGATTAAAAACCTCGCTTCTGCGTTTACTTTCCAGACTCCCGCTTACGCAACAGCTTAAGTTAATACCTAAGCCGTGCCGCGTGTGACGCCAGATAACGCAAAGGCGCGCTATATTTTCTGGATGCTCGACCGGAACTGTCCTAGCTGGTCGCTAAGACTTTGGACTGCTGGAACGGGATGTTTGTTCGTTTAAATACCCGCTCCCTAAGACAACAAAACGAACTAAGCCTGTAGATGACTAACCACAGATAAACCGGCGGACGCGGGGGCAGTACCCGCCAGCTCCTCCAAATGAGCATCAGAAGATATTTCTGGTGCTTTTTTGATTAACAAAATTGCTATAATATAATCAAGGCATGAAGAATAAATTGAAGTATTTCATTGAACATCCATGGGTAATTTTTGGATTGGGTATCATCGGGATATTGCTAATGAACCTTTATGTTATCTCAAAGGGTGGCAGCCCAGAAAAGTACAGTAATAATCCGATTGTTATATTGTCCCTGGCTTTATTCTAGATGGGTCTCTTTTTGGGTGTAAAAAACTTTGCCCATAAGTTTTTCAATAACAAAAAGTAAAAGGAAGGCTTTCGAAAGTTATTCCAAGGTTTTTGCTTAAATTATTGACGCTGTTAGCTATTTACGAAGATAACCGATATCGTGATAGTTATTGCCGTCAAAGGGGCGAATTCCAGTCGAGATAGCCACAACATTCATAGGAGTGCCCAGAAGCTCTGCAAATACTCGTTCGTAAAATTCAGCGGAATATCGAGTGCCCAATTCTTCATATATTCCGGCTCTTACGCCCCACACCCTGGCAATACTTATATCTTCTTCAACTTGGCGATCAAGAAACTGTGTAACGCCGGCCTCACCGAGCTCCCGCCATATTTGTTCTTGTCTCTGTCGCTCACCTTGAGCATCGGCACTAGCTGCTGCGGGGTAGCTAAACTGCGGATCTAAATATACTATTCGCGGACCCACTTCTGGAGGGAAATAGCCACCCATTGAACCCGGGTCTATCAACCCCTGACGTATTGGTTCTGTCTTAATGGTGACGGGTATAATTCCAGGGATACGTGACATAGTATGTGATTATATCATCTAATTTGATAATATCAAAACAAAGTTTATATTATTTTCAATATGCTCCTCCAAAACGCATCAGCAACCGCTGATGCGTTTTTGTTTTCGCTCATGCTTGCTTGCAAGTTGATTTAGAAGATAGACTTACTTTAAGATGACAGGCCGAGAGAGAGCGTGGTGGGAGAATCCGGAAGAGCGTAATAGCCGCTGTAGCGTAGCGCCGGGTTTTCGGGCAACATTAACTCAAGAAGGATTTGCGGCGGCTCAAGAAGATGCCGGCCCCCTTCTCGATATATCTCAATTTGTTACGGCGGATACGGACAATCTTACAACCATTACACTCCCTACCGGTGGATATTTAACGGTGGGTGGCGTAAGCTTTTTCGTAGAGGCTCGTTTTGATGAAAAGGGGCTGATTAAAGAGGACTATCGTGACGGAATGGTCTTTGCGCTGGGCTACGACGGAGTGGTTTCGATTGAGGGGCTAAATGCCGGCGAAAGCTGGCAAAATTGGTCTTATAACCCCGACGGTAGTTTACGATAGAAACTCCAGGTAAAATTACCAAACAAAAGGAAGAAGCTTTTTGGTGTGTTTGGTGTACTCGCGATAAGGCCTACCCATCTGAAGTAGCAAATAAGACTCTTCAAACGTAATCCTCTGAAGAATTACAAAGCTGGTCGCGCCTATCATTAAAACGGCACCTAACAAGCTGTTAAGAGCTAACGACACACCGATAATCGTTATCAAACCCCCTAAATAACTGGGATGACGAATATAGCGATAAACGCCAGACGTTATTACCGGTTGGTTTGGTTGAGTAATAATTGTCGTTACGAAAAACTTACCGAGCGTTTTAATCGCCACTTGTCTTAACAGTATGCCGCACCAAGTAATTACCAGACCTAACCAGAATAGGACCGGAGTAGTATACATCTGCGAATCAGGCAGTACAAATTTCAATATAAAAGCTAAAAACATGCTAAGCGTAGGAACGAGCAAGGTCACTATGTCATTTCGTAAGCCGGCTTTCGTTCTTTGCGCAGGTTTGTGTTTGAAACCGCTTCGATGCTCAATAACTTGCCATCCAAAAATTGTAAACCAGAAGAAAAGCGCCCATAGGTGAGGGTAAAACCAGCGTTGCATACAGTTGCAGTATAACGTAAATTTACTTTTCAAATTTATAGCATAGATTGCAATTAAGTGTTATATAATTTTAACTATGAAACCCATTGGCGGTGGGGTATTACTGGAAGGTGGGCAGGATCTGGCAATTGCTCGTAGTGCCGCTGACTTTACCGGGAGCTACCTGACGGAGAGACGGCTGGAGTATCCGGCACAAGCTTATGACCTGTTTCAGGCCCGGGTTGATAGTCTGATTTCCACGCTTGCCGGCTTGAGCCTATTGAGGGCGGGACAGGGAGTAGAAATCAATTATCGGATCAATAACGGTACGACTCCAAAAGCCGAGTGGCTCTTAAGCTGCCTGGAAGTCGTAGCCGTGCATCACCCGGATGACACCGAAGCCGCGGCCGCCCTCACGATGCTGGAAGAGTATGAAGAAGCGAGTGACAGAGTAACCGATAAGCCCCTGGCCCGCGCGGCCTGAAGCCTGGATGCGCCTCTGCTATACTAAAAGCTAATGAAACGGCGGCTGGCGAAGCTTTGGATTTTGTTACCCATACTGGTGATAGGCGGAGCCACTGTTATCGGTTGGCAGATCCTACGGCCGGCGGAAAAGACGGCGGCAGTGAGTTGCGCCGAGACCCAGTCTACGAATTTCTCGTGCTGGCAGCAACGTTACAACGTTATGGTGGCGAACCAGTCAACGGAATTGGCATTCGTGGATTTTAAGAAAAATTACGCGACTATACCGTACGTAAAAAGTAACTGTCACCAAATCGCGCATGTCATCGGCCGGGCGGCGGCCAAGAAGTATCCTACACTGAAAGAAACCTACGCTCATGGCGATAATTTCTGTTGGTCGGGGTACTACCACGGGGCCATCGAAACCGTTGCCCAGAATTTGGGTTCACAAAAAATCATTTCGCAGATCAACACGGTGTGCGCCGATTTCTTAAAATCCAAAGCGTACGGCTTCGATCACTACAACTGCGTGCATGGCATGGGCCACGGGCTGATGGCCGTGCAGGATGACAACCTGTTTAAAGCGCTGTCAAGCTGTGAGGATTTCAGTGGCGATTGGCAGCAGCAATCATGTTACAGCGGCGTGTTCATGGAAAACGTCATGAACGAGATAAACCCCGGCGAGCACTCCAACTACCTGAAAGCCGACGATCCGCTCTATCCTTGTACGGCGGTGGCCGATAAGTACAAGCAGCAGTGCTACTTCATGCAGACTTCGCATGCCCTGAAAGTCGAGAACTATGACTTTTCCAAAGTCTTCAATCTCTGCGCCGGTCTGGCTCAACCCTACGACACGACCTGCTACCAGAGCCTGGGCCGGGACGTATCCGGTCAGTCCTCCAGCGACCGGCAGGTGACGGTCCAACATTGCATGCTGGGCGAAACCGTAGCTGCCCGTGAAAATTGTTTTACGGGAGCTGTCAAAGATTTCATTTCTTATTACCACAGTGACGCGCAAGGTCTGGCAATGTGCCGGACAATCCCGGAAAAGCAGCTGGCCGCCAGTTGTATCGCTGCCGGTACGGAGTACTACAAAACTTTCTAAGATGACCAAGCCGCAAAAAATTACCCTGTACGCCAGTATCGCCATCAGTATCGGGATTATTACCGGCGCGACCATAGTGTCTAATAACCGTAAGGCCGGCCAGGTGGCCGTCGCCTCGGTAGCGCACCACCCGGTTACGGCGGCACAATTGGCGCGCGCGGATGGCAAAAATGGCCGGAATTGCTACGTAGCCATTGACGGCACGGTCTACCTGATCAAAGACTTTTCCCTATGGCAGGATGGCAAGCACGTGTCATCCAAGGGGTTGGCTTACTGTGGCGCCGACTTATCCAAAGTTATTGACCAGGCGCCCCACGGACGTAAAATCCTTGATCTCTTACCTAGGGTCGGGCCGCTCGTTAATTAGGGCCAGTTTACTTAACGTAATACACGACGTTCACGGAATAGGTAAGGTCGTCCTGTCCCGGCTGGACGGTTAGGCTGGCTTTGGCGTCACTACTAATATCAGCCGCGCTGTTCGCTCCTTCATAGAGGCGGACCTGGTCGTCGAAGCCGGTACCATCCTTAACGCTCTTGACCTTGCCGACCTTAAATCCGAGGTTTTTAGCCGATTGCTCGGCCTTGGCCCGCGCGTCTTTAGTGGCTTGGTCACGGGCCTTGCTTTGCAGTTCTTTGCGTTTGGTGTCGCTGAAGCTGGCCGAAGGCGAAACGGCGCCGCTCGGCTCGGTAGATACCAGATAGTCCTGAACTTTTTGGGCCAGAGCTTTGTTATTTACGGTGATGGTTAGTTGCAGCGAATAGGTGCTTTGGCCGGCGCCTTGGTCATAATAGTAGGAATAGTCATAACCATCCGAATTGCTCTTGATCTGATTATCGGCAACACCCAGTTTCTTAAGTTCTTTAATTAGTTCATCGCTTTTCTTGGTCAGGTTTGCCAGTGCGGTTTCTTTACTCTTGTCCTTGAACTGGTAAGTGGGGTAGAAAACATATTGGTCGGGTTCAGCCTTCAATTTGGCGTCGCCGGTGACACTTACGGTCCGGCTGTCGTTGCTGACCGGTTCCTGCCAGGGCTTCCAGGCAACGAACATGCCGCCGATGATTATCAGCAGCAATAATATGACCAATCGCAGATCAATCGTGAGGCTTACTCTATTAGTATGAGGAGGTGTCGAGGATTCCGGATCGTTGTTAGCATGTTCCATAAAAAACCTTGTTTACTATGTCATTATAGTCTTACGGAAGGCATAAAATGTAAATAGGCGTAAGCGAAAATAATAAATTTGTCAGGGCATATCATTTCAGACGGGCGGGGCTTATAATGTACGTAAATGAATAAAAATAAATATCTTGGTGCGGCTTGGATCGGTTTTTGCGTCATTGGTTTGGCAGTGGGCGGCGTACTGGTCTGGCGCGTTCAGCACGGCGGCCAAAAAGCTAACAGTTTACGGGCAGCAAGTAGTGAAGCCGGTGCCGTATCGGGCAACAGCATCAAACTTAATCAGGCGGGAGAGCTGCCGAGTGACAGCGGCGGCTTAAGCGTTAGTTCCTCGGGCAATAGTGCGGGCCAGTTGGGTAGCACGAGCGGGCAGAGCCTTATCGGTGGTTCCAGACAGACTTCGGGAGGTTCAGAGTCTTCCGGGCCGACACTGCCCGATCCCTCGACCTTTGCCGAATATGAAAAGTATAAGAATGCCACCGGCGCGCTGTTTGGCGATATTCAAGTCGGCGACGGCGCTACGCTGGGGACCGGCCAAAAAGCGGCTGTGGCCTACAAAGGTTTCCTGACCAACGGCCAGGTTTTTGACGGCTCCCGGACCGATTCCCAGGGCAAGCTCCAGCCTTTTGTGTTCACCGAGGGCGCCCATGAAGTAATCGCCGGTTGGGAGCAGGGTTTGGCCGGTATGAAAGTCGGCGGTATACGATTGCTTATTGTTCCGCCGGCACTCGGTTATGGAACTACTCCTCAAGGTTCTATCCCGGCTAACTCCGTGCTGGTGTTTGAAGTACAGCTGCTGGAAGTGCAATAATCTCCTCTAATATACGAAAAGCCGCTGCGAATATTCACAGCGGCTTGAGGTTTCGGCCTACTTAGGCAGGACTAGTAACTCTTCTTCGTAACAGTGCGCGCCCTTTGGCCGCGCTAGAAAGGGGCTAAGCGCGTACCTCCCGCGCGTAGCTGTTCATTGCCTGCCCGTTAGATCTAGGACTTTTCAATGGATTACCCCCTTTCTGTTTTTCAAATTGTTAATACTTTTAATGTAACATCCCGTACCGAAAAACAAAATATATTTTTTCATAGTGTGGAATACCCGCCCCTTGCGC
>JADMIO011419585.1_pt1 | contig 16289 bp, 10 predicted proteins | sample 8958161 | NCBI WGS metagenome assembly JADMIO01 (sample SAMN16585339, study PRJNA669376) | soil metagenome | isolation source: Crop rotation soil | place: USA: Cullars Rotation, Alabama | collected 2011
AGGCGGGGAAGTCGAAGGTGATCCGCCACTCTTTAACCTCAGGCGGAGTGTAAGGTTCGACGTGGTATTCGGCGGAGAGTGCGTCCCCCCCGCTCACGCGATAGGTGATGGGATTACGAACATTTTTGACGGCGTAGCCGTTTACGCCATTGGTATCGCGGGCAAGGGGTGCTGTTTGCCATTTGGAAGAACCTTGATCGAGCCATTCGAATTGGGGATTTTGTGGAGTTCGGCCGGAAAAGGCGGTTTCGATTTCGAGATCGTGGCCGATGGGGATTTCAATATTGCCAGGTTTGACCTGGACGTGAGTGTAAGAGGCGTCAGACCAGGGGATGGTCGTGCGCTTCAACGCCGTGAGCGAATCAGAGGCCAGCACACGGAAAATGATCAGGGCCACGAGGAGTGCGGAAAGTATGAGGGCGGATTGAAGCGGTTTCCTCCAGTAAGGGATTTCCATCTTGTGCAGGGTGCGGGCGGCTTTGTCGTGAAGGGCGGCGACCAGCTCGGGTTCGTAGATGTGGGAGGTCTGACGGTCGCCGGTGAGATATTCGGCGGCGGTGGACAGTTCGCAACCGAGGCCAGGGCTGTGCGCTTCGGCGTCCAGCGCAGCATCCTTGAGGGGGCTCGGTTTTTGCCAGAGTTTCCAAAGACGCTGGAAGCCCCAAATCAGCAGGGCCGCAATCCCCGCCATGGCGGCGAACCGGGGGCCTTTCGGAAGAAGGAAAGAATAATCAAGCAGCGCGACGAGGAGAATCAGCGAGAGCGCGAAAGAAGCAATGGTCAAAACGACCGCAAGGCGCATCGACGTGTCCTTCGCGCGGGAAGCCGCGAACAGTTTGTCTTTCGCTATCTTGGAGGGATCACTCATAAAAGCATTTTTTTCAAGCCACTGTTCGATTGGCAAACAGAGGTTCGATCAACATTAAGGCCAGCGCGCTCAAAAGCAGGATGCGCCACAATTCTTTGCCATGATTGGAATCGAATAACAGCGAAGCCATGCCAACGGGTTGGACGGGTTCGGCCTTGCGGGTGAGCAGACGCTCGAATTCGGTGGGGGAAAGACTCGCAAGATCGGCCTCCAGAGCGGGGAGGTTCACCGCGAGACGATGAACTTCCTGTCCGGCTCCGTTCTTGATCGAGTAAATGCCGGGAACGTCGAGAAGGATGTTGCGAAGCTTGCCGTCGGCATCGGAGGTAAGATTGAGATCGGGTTTGCCAGGACGTTGAAGAGTCAGTTTTTGTGATTTGGCGGAGCTGAGATCGAGATCGATTTCGCTCCCGCAAACGTAGGCAGGGAGAGAGGCGCTCTCTTGGGTAGCAGTTCGGCCAGCGATCTGGCGGGCCGCGCCATGAAGCCACGGAACGAAGGTTTTGTGCTTTGGCCAATCGCTCCAGGAGGTGTCGGTAGACGTGTCGATGAGGGCGACGCGACCCTGACCGAATTTGGATTCAACGATGGCGGGGGTCGCATCATCGAATTCGGCCACCGATACCGAACCGGGATGGAGCGTCAAAGCGAACCTCTGGCGGAATTCAGGCAGGGTGAGATTGCCGGTGTTGGGCTGGCTGAATGGCTTGAACATGATGGAATCCTGTTTGTAATTGGCCATGCGCCACCCGTTATCGCCTTCGCGCGTGGTTTCGAGGTTTCCGATTTGAGCCGGGAGAAGCTGGCCGAGTTCGGAATTGTAACGGTTGGGACTCACCGATTCATCGAGGAAGCAGATCAAGCCACCGCCATTTTGGACGTACGCGGTGAGAGAAGAAACCGTGGCAGCCGAGAATTGCTTGATGCCAGGAAGAATAACGAGGTCGGTCCGGGGCTGGCCGGGAACGGGAGAGAGTTTTTGAGCGAGGGCTTCCAGCGAGGTCTTTTCGATCGCGAAATGGAATTTGCCGGAGCCGGTTGTGCCAAAATTAGGGTCGAGAGCGGCAGAGAGAAAGAAGGTGGCTTCCTGGAAGCTGCGCGGACTTCTTCGTGTTTCGACGAGCAGCACATGAGTTGGTTCGGGGACGAAGAGAGTCTCATAGCGGGTATCGTCCACCTTCAGGCCGTCTTTGGCTTGGACCGCAAATTCGGCGGAATGCCAGCCGGGAGCAAGAATCGGGACGGCCAGCGGGATATCGACGGTGCCGGCAGCGGGAAGTTCGACGGACTTGGCGACCAACTCCTTGTTATCGAGGGCAAACCGGACGGAAAGGGAGGCATATTTTTCGTCAGAAAAGCTGGTCATGCGGGCATGGGGGTCGGTGCCAGGAAGAGGCGCGAGCTGCAGTTCTGAGACTGCGATATTGGGGATGAACCGTTCGCCCAGATCGAGAATTTTGACCGGCAGGCTGGCGGGGAGCGGGATCGTGGCGAGATTCTGCGAACTATTTTTCTGCAAATCGCTGATCAAGCAAAGCGAAGTGGCTGCGGAAGGGTTGGCGGTGGCGGCGAGCTTCCGGGCGTGACGAAGCCCTTCCGCAAGATCCGTGGGGCCGAAGGTGGGTTGCAAGTCGGCGAGCGCCCGCGCGACCACGGGACCGGGCGCAAAAGGCGAAATAGTAGTGGCGGGAGAGGCGCAAACAACGAGGGCAGCGCGGTCATCGGATTGGAGAGATGAAAGTGTTTGGCGAGCCAGTTCCTTGGCTCGCGCCCACTGCTGTCCCGCCGCGCCCGTGGCTTGCATGGAAGCCGAAGCATCGAGGAGAACGATGACCTGTTGCTGTTTGCGCAGAGCGGCGGCGGCGTTGTTCCCGGGCAGGAAGGGGCGCGCAAAAGCGGCCACGATCAACGCGAACAGGAGCAGACGAGCTGTAAGAAGCAGGAGATTGCGAAGTTTGCGCTTGCGGCTCGATTGTTCGTCCTTTTTGACGAAAAATCGGACGGTGCTAAAGCGGAGGCGCTGGCTTTTGCGGCGAAGGAGAAGATGGATCAGGATGGGCGCGGCCAATCCGGCCATGCCCGCCAGCAAGGCTGAGTTTGTAAAGAGCGGAAACATTTATCGGCAATCCATTTCCTATCTGACGCCGCGAACCTTGATTTTGTCGCAAAATTCAGTCGCGGAGGAGCGATATTCTTTGGATTCCAGAAAATCATAAAAGGACTCCCGCCACGCAGGCAGTCATATAACAGGCGAGAAGACCGCCGAACATGGCTTTGAGGCCGAGTTGGACGAGATCGGGCCGGCGGCTGGGGGCAAGGGCACCGATGCCGCCGATCTGGACGGCGACGCTGCCGAGGTTGGCGAAGCCGCACAGCGCGTAGGTGGCGAGGACATAGCTCCGTTCATCGAGCATGGCCTTTTTGGCGCTGAGTGTGATATAACCCAAAAATTCATTTAGGACGATTCGTTCACCGAAAATCTGTCCGATGGCGAAGCAATCCTTGGCCGGGACGCCGATAAGCCAGGCGAAGGGGGCATTCAGGTAACCGAAGAATTCTTGCAGCGGCTTTTCGGTATGCCACCCGAGAGGTCCGACGCAGGAGCCGAGCAGCCAATTGGCAGCGGCGACCACCGCCGCGAAGCCAATCAGCATGGCCGCGACGTTGATGGAGAGTTTCATTCCTTCCGTACAGCCGATGCAAAGGGCGTCGATGCCGTTGAGGCTTTCGCGATCGATTTTGGCTGGAGCGCCACCCGCGGTTTCGCTGACTTCGGTTTCGGGGACGAGAACTTTGGAGAGCAGAAGCGCGGCGGGAGCGCTCATGACGGATTGCGTGATCAGATGACCCGCAGGAATCTTCAGCATGCCCGAATAAACAGCCAGAACGCCCCCGGCAATATTGGCGAAACCGCCGATCATCAAACAATTGATTTCGCTGCGCGTCATGCGCGGAAGGTATGGGCGAATAACGAGTGGAGCTTCGGTTTGGCCAACAAAAATATTAGCCGCCGCCGCCAGAGTTTCGCTGCCGCTAGTCCCCATGATGCGCCGAACTCCCCAGGCAATGCCGCGAACGACAAGCTGCAGGATGCCGTAATGATAAAGAAGCGAAGAGACTGCGGAGATAAGGATGATCGTGCCGGTGACGGTGATGGCGAGAAGGAAGGTGTTTTGAGGGCCAAACGCCTGGGTTAGAACCTCAGGCCGGGCCAATGGACCGAAGACAATGCGGTTTCCCTCGTCAGCAAAGGAGATAAAGCGATCGACGGCGTGTTGACAGCCGTTGAAGAAAGCGAGGCCGGCGGCGGTTTGGAGGACGAAGATACCGATGGCGAATTGGAGGATGACTCCGGAAATGACCGCACGCCAGGGAAACAAACGGCGATGCTCGGAGCACAACCATGCAATGCCGATAATGGCGACAAGTCCAAAGGCGCTAACGAATTTGAGCATCATCGACCCGAGGGTAACGATTTCGCTTCGTGGTTGTCGAACGAACTTTGCGGCGGGCTCTGAGCGTGGCTTGAAATTTTTTCCAGGCCGTGGCGGCGGCGCCGATGAGCCCCGCGGCAGGACCGGTGGAGGCACGGAGAATCGGAAGTCTTCGGCGCGCTTCGGACCAAACATGGGAGCGGGTGGAAGAGATGAATACTTCGCGATAGAGACCACCGGCCAGGCCAAGGCCTCCACCAACGATAACAGCTTCGGGATCGAGAGTGTTTACCAACAAACCGACGATGGAGCCGAGGCTTTCGGCGGCGGTGGAAACAACTTCCACGGCATCGGCATCCCCGCGCCCGGCGGCGGCGAGGACCTCGCGAGTCGACAACTTGCATCCAGGGTTCAGAGCGTTGTAACGGCTGGCGAGCGCGGGGCCAGAGGCAATTTCCTCGAGGGTGCTATGCGGCAGCTCGTGACAACTCGCGCAAAGGAAATTGAGAGGGCTGCTGGCCATGGTGCCAGTGGAACCCGTCGCTCCCAGGTAGGGAACGGTTTCGATGACCAGAGCAGAGCTGATGCCCGTGCCGACCGTGAGGTAAAGAAAGGTTTTGAAGCGCGCCCCAGCGCCGAAGAGAGCCTCGGCCCGAGCCGCCGCGCGGACGTCCGCCTCTATAAACAGGGGACCAAGCGAACCGAGAGCCGCGTCAAGTTCGGTTTCCGTCCATTCGATGCAGTTATGGCTGAGCAACCGGCCTTCGGGCGAAACGAGTTCGCAAATTCCCAATCCGATGGCGTCGATACCTGCAGACTTTGGCAGGCCCGATTCCATCAGGTCCTTGGCCAGGTCGTGCAATCGATCCGTCGTAACGAAGCCGTGCAACTCGCTCTGGGTGGCGATCGTGCGTTCGATGATCACCTCACCCTTTGGGAACCGCACAATCCCGGCGGCAATCTTCGTGCCACCCACATCGATGCCCAGGGCTGTGAATGTTTTTGGCATGCTAGGGCAACCCCGCGCTGGCTTCAGCATCCACAAAAAGGTGAGCATCGGGATGGTTCTGAAGGTATGAGGCGGGACATTTTTCCGTGGCCGGGCCGCCCGCCATGTCGGCGACCGCTTTGGCTTTGTGTGCTCCGTAAGCCAGGATAATAACACAACGCGCGGAAAGGATCGTTGGCATCCCGGTGGTGACGCCCCGGCTGGGCGCGTATTTGCCCTGAAACCATTTGCGATTGGCATCGATCGAGATCGTTTCGAGGTCGAGGACGCGGGCTGGGGATTTGTCGCTGCTGCCGGGTTCATTGAAACCGATGTGCCCGTTTTGGCCGAGGCCAAGAATAATCAAGTCGAGGCCGCCCGCGCCTGAGATTAATCGTTCATGGCGCTGGACACTTTCGAGAGCCTCGTGCTCCAGAGAGCTGATAGTATGGAAGCGCGAGGGAGAAATTTTCCACGGATTGGCCACGGAATCGTGCATCAGATTGGCGCAGTTGCGGGGTTCCTCGAGAGGGACCCCCACGTACTCGTCGAGAGCGAAGACGTTGAGACCCGCAAGCGTGAGCTGCTTTTCGGAGATAAGCCGGTAAAGGTCGAGCGGTGTGTTTCCAGCGGCGACCATGACGCTGTGGCAGTCGGGCGAAAGGAGCTTCGATGCCACCAGGTCAGCAGCGGCTTCGTTGGCGTCGGAGGCCTGCTTGAACCGGTGAATGTTCACGATTCACTCAACCCTCGGGCCAGCGCCCGGATATAAGCTGGATTGCAACCGCAACATCCCCCGACAAATCCAATGCCTTCGTTTTTGGCCGCCTGGCCAAAATCAAAAAATTCCTTGCGCGACACCTGGATGGTTTCGAGATCGTCGGGAAAGGCCGGTTGGCGGGTAAAACATTCGCACCGATCGGTGGTCCGAAAGGCGGCCGGCTGCGCTGCCAGCGGGAGAGAAGTTCCTTTGCGCATCATGCGCAGCAAGGCCAGCATGCGCGAAGGTTCCTGCTCGCAATTCGCCCCCACGGCGATGGCTCCACAATCCTGCATCACGCGCGCGCATTCTTCCGGACTGTGGCCATCGGTGCAGCTCGTAATCATGGGGCGGAAGCTGATCGTCGCCACCGCTGGAAGGCCAACCGCCGTGGCGCACTCAAGCGCCGCCTTCATCTCGGCGAGGTGAAAAAAAGTTTCCAGAATCAGAAAATCGACGCCCGCACCCTTGAGCAAGCGGATTTGCTCGGCGATATGGTCCCGGGCCTTGGGGAGCGATTCCATCCCTTCGCGTTCGATGAGTTGAGTGCGCGAAACACTCCCGGCCACCAGAGCCTTATCACCCGCGACCTCCTTGGCGATGCGCACGGCGGCGCTGTTAATGGCTTCGGTTTCGGCGCCATAACCGGCGCGATTCAATTTTTCGCGTGTGCCAAAAAAGGTCAAAGCTTGCAGCACGCGCGAACCGGCGTGCAGAAATTCTCGATGGAGCTCGTGCAAGGCATCCGGATTTTCGACCGCCACCTCGGGAGTGAATTGTCCACTGCCTCGCCCCGTGCCAACTTTTTCCCGCCCCGAACCACTATCGACGTAACCGCGGCGCTCCAGTTCGATGAGGTAGCCTCCATCACCAAGGACGACATTATTTTTGATGAGTTCGTTAATCATGTGGTCGAGCTAGATTCCGCGGAAGTGTCTGTGGCCGGTTTGGGAGTGTCAATCGAAAGGCAGAGAATGGCGATGAGCGACGCGGCGATGCCAAAAGATTCCCGCCGCCCGATTTTCTCGCTAAAGAGTATCAACGTAAGTGGTATGCTCACAATCGGATAAAGAGAACCCAGCGGAGCGATGATCGAGGCTTTGCCGTTGCTCGCAAACGCCAGAAGCAGAAAGAAATTTCCCAGCGCGAAGGAAGCGCCCAGCGCTATGGATAGCATCCAAATGCGCGGAGCCAGACTTTGATGCAACGGCTCGCGCAAAAGTATCAGGATTCCAACGGGAACGAACGCAGCGAGGAAAGCCACGGTTGAAAGTTCGCCGGAAATTCTGTTCGTCGATAGCTTTTGCAAAAAACCGGAGATGCCCCACAGCACGATCGGCAGGCACCCCAACAAAAGCCACGAGGTCACGGTTTGTTGTTCCGCGGGAATGTTAAAGAAATAAATCGCGCCGATGGAGAAACAAATTCCCAGCCATTGAATGCCATTCAGACGCTCACGCAGAAAGAGCACGGCCAGCAAAATGGTCACCAAGGGATAGAGCGCGGTAAACGGAACAACCGTGGCTGCCTTTGCTCCCGAGTTTAGCACGTAGTAATAGCCGATATTGCCGAGACAAGAGAGCACGCCTGCTCCCAGCCCGAGCGTAACTCCAGGCGTCCGCCCTCCCCTGCCAGGATTACGTTTGGCGAGGAGCCCGATAAAGAAGATGACCGGCAGAATCCCCAGCGTTGAAAGAGCCTGGCTTTGGGCTGCCGAAACGACATCGCCGATCAGGCGTGAAATGACCGCCCATCCCCCCCAGCACAACACCGCCAGCAACGTGTAGACCAGCCATCGAGGCATCAGAGAGGACCTTTCTCGCCTCCCGCTTCAAGGTGGATGCGGCTCCGGTCGTGTTGTAAATGGGCCGCTTCACCGGGTGCTGCGTGGCCAAACACCGGACGCTCGAACGTGCTGACAATGGGAAGGGCAATGCCTTCCCGCCCCGCCTGAAGCGTTTTGAGCATGATTTCGATTACATGCAGAGCGTGCCTCGGCGTGACGAACGGCTTTGTCCCTTGCTGCAGAGATTCGACCGCGTGCCGCAACCCGTCGGCCCAAGGCCAATCAGGCGTCGTTTCCTTAAACACCTGCCAGCAACCGGCGGAATTCTGCCAAAGTTCGTAGCCATCCGGGTCCCAATCATCCCCCAGCATCTGGATCGTGCCCGTCGTGCCGCAAACCTCGATGGCCGGCGACCGATACTGCTGCATCGTGAACCCGCTCATGATGGTTCCGAAAGCCCCGCCCTCGAATTCCAGCGTGATTTGCGCATTATCGGGAGTTTCCACACGTACCGTCCGTCCATTGATCTCCCGTTCCGGAATTGAAATCCCGGTCATCGCGATGACCCGTTTCGCCGGGCCGAGCAGCCCCGTCAACGTCGTAATGCAGTAAACCGCGAGATCAAAAATCGGGCCCCCTCCCTCCTTGTAGAACCACTCGCTCCACCACGGCCCCGCCCAGCCGTATCGAGATCGCGCAAGGCAGGGCCGCCCAATGTCCCCCGCCCGAATGCGCGCGGAAATGGTCTGAAAAGTCGGGCTGAGAATCGTGAACGGCGCGCAAACGAGTTCCAGATTCCTTTCCTCCGCCAGCCGGACCAATTCAGTCGCCTCCGCCAGATTCGTCGCGAGCGGCTTTTCCATAAGTACATGTTTGTCCGCGAGGAGCGCCGCCTTTCCCAAAAGTCCATGTTGCGGCATCGATGCCAGAATGATCACCAAATCGATTTCCGAATTTTCCAGCACCGCACATTCGTTTTCAAAAAACAGGGGCACGCCCAGCGCAAGCGCCCGGTCCTGTTGATGAGCGCGGCCACACGCGGCCACGAGGCGGGCCAGCCCCCTCGCTTCCAACTTGCGGCATTCGGGGATATAGGCGTCCAACACGTTGCCACACCCGATGATTCCGAGCTTTATAGGGGTTTTCATTGCGGTGGAATGAATCGATTGCTCACGGTTCAATCGCCCGATAAAAATGCCGGGCCCCATCGACCGGTTCGGAAAGCTGGATGGTTCCTCCTCCTGTGCTGCTGGAGACTTGCGACCACGATTTCAGGTCGGTCGAGGTTTGAATGAGGAGCGTTTTTCCTGCCTGAGCTCCGATGAGTCGCGCTTCGAACACGCCGTTCACCACCCGCGGCGGCGAAGCCGGGTCGAATCGAATTATGACTGGCGGCGGGCTTCCCAGAAGCCAGTTTAACTTGATTGTTCCCTGCGCTCCATTCACCCCCGCGACCAGAATGAGGTACGGGGTTTGCGCAACTGCCGGGAATTGCACGCGTGATCGAATGTGATCTGGCGCGCTGTTATCATCCTGGACGATCGCTTGCAGGTTCGATAGATCCGTCCCCGTGTAAACCCCCAGGATGGTGTCAATCTCACTTCCGATCGTGTCGATCACAAACGTGGCCGATTCGAGCGGAGTGAGCTTATACCAACGCGATGCGCCTGATTGCACTCCCAATCCCGCGAAGACCGGCTCTCCCGACTCAGTGGTCGCCCCGAAATTATTGATGTTCTGAAAACCCGCGACTCCCGCCGCCACGATGGGGAAGCCCCCGCCTCCCGCTCGCCGGGCGCGAAGTCCTTGTGGAGGTTCAGCGGGCAAAAGATCGCGAAACTTGTCCTGCGATGGCTCGGGCGGGGGACCGGTCTCATCCGCGATTTCGATGTAAGCGGGCTCCGTCGTTACCGAAAGCGTCCCCGAGGTGACGATCACCCGATAAGACCCCACGTTGGTGACCGTTGCATTCGGAATGTCAAGTTTCGGCGCCACCGCTCCCTGAATGGGAGCGCCGTTGAAAGTCCATTGGTATTTCGTGCTGGAAGTCGCGTTATCGATTTCGACCTCGAGTTCGAGATTGTCATGATTCCGCAGGGTGCGGCTTGCGGGGGAAACCGTAACCTGCGGCAGTTCATCCTCCGTCGCCGCCAGCTCCCACGTCAACACGATCCGGCCCGTTGCCCCTCCAAAACCATCTATGGCGATTTGATACTCCGTATCCTTCCGGGCGTTGAACTTCGCCATGCTTGTAAAGTAACCACCCGCATCCTCGTCGCTCGTGACCACTGCTAGATTGGCCAGCGAACTGCCGGTATAGATCGCCAGCAATGTATCGAAGCTGCTCCCGGCAGTCTTAAAAGTCGCAATCCCATTCCGAGTCGCACGCCAAGACAGCCAGACAGAATGCCCGCCCGCTTTGCCCGCATGCAACGGTTCGCCGATTTCCCTTGTTGCGGTCGTATTGACGGCAACCCCCTGTTTCGCCTCGTCCGTATAAAGAATTCGATCCGCAAACGCGTCCACTAAAATCAAATCAGGCAGCGTGCCCACGCGGAGATCGATTGTATCGGTGTAAGTTCCCCCAAACGCATTCACGATCACGCAACTGTAACTCCCCGAGTCCGCGACCTGCGCATTATTGATCGTGTGGATTGGGTTCACCGCTCCTGGAATGGTCTGGCCATTGAAACGCCATTGATATTGAAAAGGCGCGGCCCCTTCGGCTGAGGCCGTTAAGGTCACGGTGTCACCGACCGCGGGGCTGGCGGGGTTCACGCTGATATGTGGGACGGGTGGCGCGGTTGACGTGATATTTCCGTTGATCACTGTCCCCTGGAACACCTGCGGATGCCTTACGTAAAGGGGCAGATTGTTCAGATCGAGAGTCGCCCCTTCCGCGACTACCAATGTGTCCAGGTAAAGCGCTTCCGGCCCGCTTCCCGGAGAATTGTCGGACTCATCCACGAGTTTCACATAACTCCCGCTCGTCACCTGGAGCGTATTGATGACAAAGTTATTCACGAAACCACCCAGGCTGGACCCCAAATCCTGCCCCATCGCCTCCAAAAGCCGGGGGTCGGAAACGCTCCCCCCACCGTCAAACACCACCGTGCCCAGCACATTAAAAAGATCGCTCCTGGTGCTGCTGCCCAACAGAGCCTGGCCGAGGCGCAAGGTCGAAGACTGTGGAATGGAGAGTTCGTGGAGACCATTAAGATCGACCGTCCCACGCATGTTTATCATTCCTCCGTCCAGGGCCACCAGACTCCCATCGCTCGAATTGTTCTGGCCTTCGGAGAGCAAAGTGGCTCCCGCAGTCGCCGCGAGCGTGCCCGTATTGCTAAACGTGCTCAACCGGAGGCTGAGGTTTTGCCCCGGCACATCCGCCTGGAGCGTCCCTTGATTCACCAGCGACGAATTCACATTCTCGATGATGCCCCCTCGGCCGCGCACCATGATGCCAGGGCCGAAGGTCAGCGCCGTGGGCCCGCCCCCGTTGCCTAAATAGACCGCGCTCGAGTTCCCGCTCAGCACGATCTGGCCATCTCCCCCAATGAGCTGCGTCCCCGGCCGCAATAGCAAATAAGTGCCATTCCCCGCCGAGTTGAGCGTGATCCTGGATCCATGAAGCAGCGTCAATCCGTTGGTGACACTCATCCCTCCCCCACTGGCGATCGTTAAATTGGCATCCAAAGCCACTCCATCCAGCATTCCGCCGCTGCTGGATACTTCCCCGTTGGCGAAGCTGGCTATGGTTCCCCCTTTCACGGTCCCGCCCTGCAATTCGAGATGTCCCGTGCCCACGATCTGCAACAGCCCCCCAAGAGTTAATCCCCCACCGCTCACGAGCAACGTCTGCACTCCGCCACCGCCCCCAATGACCAGGTTTGCCACCGCGACGCTTGATGTGATTGCAATCGTATAAGTGCCGGGGACAGCCGTCATGGCATTGTCCAACGGTCCGGGCACCTGATGCGGCTGCCAGTTCGAGGCGAGGTTCCAATCTCCTCCATTGAGGTTGGTCCAGGCGATGCCGCCAGCCGCATGGAAATCCGATTTTGCTTCGCCGAAGACCAACAGTGAGAGGCCAGCCAGAAGAGAAAACCGTCCACCCGCCAGCAATACCCGCGAGATTATTTTGTTTTTCATCTGAATGTTTTCCTCGCTCGCGTAAATCATCCCGAGCAATCATGCGCCCGGCTGGAATCATGAGATCGCCCGGCAGAAACAGCTTGCGGCAGCCGAAACCTTCGCAAAGGAATCCGCCCTCAGAATGCGACAAGTATCTGTCCATTAACGAGACTTACGGCCAGAAAGCAAGCCTTTTCACCCATTTTTCCGGGCTATGACGCCAATCCCAGAGCCGCTTGAGCCTCTCGGAAAACCGATGATGCCAACGCGCCAGGCCTGCCAAGGAGTGTTTCGGGTCCCCCGCTCGAAATTATTGTGCTAGTGTGCCGGAATTCTACAGTTTACTGGCTGGTTCTTTGACTCAGCTTCCGCAAGATTCTGGACGCAAGCAACTTACGGAGATTTCGAGATCGAAGAGCGTAGTGCGTCGTGACACACTATTAGCGTGTCACGATATTAGATGCGCACATCGAAAGATGAGAGTACGGAATGATTGGGATTGCCGATCGCCGATTGCGCATCGAAAACACACGAACAAACACAAGGAGATCGAAGGAGGATGCTAAAACCCGATTTTGGAAACAACTTCGCGCGAGGACCTCAACGAGGAAAATTTTTTCATGAAGGGCAAGCTTGCGGTGGAAAGGGGAGCGTTTGAACACTTTTTCGGGCAGAGAGCGCGATATATTTGACAGAATATAACGGTCCCGCTTTAATAGCGCTCATGTCTGTGGCGCGCTCGACTGCTCAAACGCAGGAAACTGGAAAATCGGAGATCAGGAGGAAGAAAGCTCAAATATTTAAGAACATTTTTGGGCTGATGCTGGCCGCAAGCGGGGCGTCGAGCTTAGTTGGGGCTACATTCAAGTATTCCAATTGCGATTTGGTGGTTGGGTTCCGAATCCCCGGAGGAGCCTCAGATCTCGTGGTCGATATTGGCCCTATTACCTCTTATGACAGCTTGCCCGCAGGCACGTCTGTTCCGATAACGCAGGTTTCTGGCGATCAATTGCTGGATACGTTTTCGAGTCTGAACGGTCTCGAGTGGTCCGTCGGGGGTGCCATGCGCGGCAATGTGAATTATCCTCAATACCCGCTGCAAACCATTTGGGCCACTTCTCCGCAATCGGTTCCTGGCGTTCCTGGTCCCATCTGGGTCCGGAAAGGGCAGTTTACCCTGGGCACGACTGCCGCGCAGATCGATGCCATCGGGGCGGGAGGGGTAACCTACGGCAGTTCGGAACCGGAAGGGCCAAATAATAGCGCCTCGGCGATCGTAATTCCCTCGACTGAACCGACGTCGTACACAGCGGCAATTGGCGTGGGTGGAGACTTTGCCGGAACATTTCAAGGGCTGGTGGAAAATCAGACGCCTGATGATTTCGATTCCCTTTCGGTCTCCTCACGGTCCGTTTTGTATGAATTGAGGCCGGTTACCGGTGTCGAACTCAATACTCCCGGCAAGATTTTAGGCACGTTCGATCTATCTCCTGAAGGTGCTCTTACTTTTACGGCTGGAGAACCTCCTTCGCGCGCCACCATAACCTCCATTCTCTACAGTCACGGGAATCCCACGATCTCCTTCACGACCGTTGGGGCCGTAACCTATCGTTTGCGATCCACCGATGCCTCGGGGCTTTCCAAGCCGATTTCCACTTGGAGTGTCACGGGTGCTTCCATTGTGGGCAACGGTGGAATCCAGTCGCTGCAAGATGGCGAAGCGCCTGCCAGCAACAGGTTTTATGCCGTGGAGGCGTTCTAAACAAAAGCCCTGATACTTCCCAAACAATTTAACCGAATCGAAGAAGATGAAATTACAGTTCTCCGCCATCCTCGCCGCGACCTGTCTGATCGCCTCCAAATCCGACGCGCAAATAAACATTTACATGTCTGGCGCCGCTTCGGTTAAGGATGTGATTTATAACACCATCACCGGCTATTACGGGGCAAACCTTGGCTCCATGAACGTCGATAATGCCGCGAAACCCAAGAACGCCAACCGACTGACAATGACGGGCAAGATGAATGGACTGTTTGGAGATCAAACCGTCAACGTTTTCATCAATTACAGTGGGTCCGGACCAGCGATCCAAAGCCTGACTCAGAACTCGTCCGTTTCGTTCTTCGGTTCCGCCACGCAAGGAATTACTAATTTGATCCAGGCTCCAATCGATGTCGGTTTCTCGATTGTCTTCCAACGAGATTATCCTTACCCGACGCCCGTTCTAAATGATCAAATCTATGGCGCGACGCCAACCCTGTTTATCAAGAGCCCATCCGCTCCCGCCAGCTTGACCAATTTCACCTCACAACAACTGCGGTTGATCACGGCCAACGGCTCGGCTCCGCAATCGATCTTAACCGGAAATACGAACGATACTGCAATCATGTATTGGATCATGCGGGATATCGGTGCCGCGACGCGCATCATTTCCGCCAAGGAGGCGGGCTACAACGGCACGCAACTCGCCTACGCCTACAATACGAATTCGACCTCCTGGGTTCTCGATCCCGTCGGCCAGACGACCTGGCCCGCGATTATCAATATGCTGACGAACAATTATGGGCCCTGCATGAGTTTCATCACACCTCCCGATGGGCCGAGCATCGCGCCGCAAAACTTTCTGCGCTTTAACGGATTTTTGCCATTCAACGGCACGTTCTCTACCGTGGCGAATGACTATTCCCCAGTCACGTCGGGCCAATATACGGCCTGGGGATACGAGCATATTTTCACGCGACAAAATCCTCCTTCCGATACGGTTACGTTTGTGACTCAACTGATTGCGGATTTGAGAGTCAATATTCAAACTTCGCCCTACTCGATTCCGTTGAATCAAATGAAAGTTAGCCGCAGTGCCACGGGCGGAGTGGTCAGCCCTCTGTAATCGAGATTAAACGGGTATGAAGGGAACGCGTTTGATGCCGAAAAACGCACCCAGGCAAAGGGTTCCGCCGCTTGCCCCGCGCGGTAGATTCGGAACGGTTCTCGGCTGTTTCTGCTTGATAGCCTGTTTGTTGTGGGGCCCTGTCAAAGCTGGCGAGGCAGACGACAGGATTCGATTGCTGGAAAAGGTCGTTCAGACCCAAAATGACCAGATCGAAGTCCTTATCAGGAAGGTCGAATCCCTGGAGAGGAAGGAGCAGGAACGAACGAATGGCCTGACTCGTCTGGAATTGCCGACCATCGTGATCGATACCAACGGAGTGCCTCTCGGGCCCGCCTTCGCAAACAATACGAACGCCAATGCGGCCACGTATGCTCCAACAAATAATCAACGGCTGCCAAGACTCTCCGTGGGAGCCGAAGGTTTTTCCATTGTCTCTGGCGATACGAATTTCGCTTTGCGCTTCAAGGGCCAAATCCAGCTCGATGCCCGGAAATTCTTCGATGACGACCCCTACGCGCGAGGCAATGATACTTTCGTTTTGCGCCGAGCCCGCCCGATCATCGAAGGAACGCTTTTCAAAAACATCGACTTCCAGTTGATTCCAGATTTTGCCGGCTCTTCGCCACAGATTTTTGATGCCTGGATCAATTACCGCTACCGTCCGGAGATACAAGTTAAGGCCGGTAAATTCAAGGGCCCGGTTGGCTTCGAGAATTTGCAATTGGATCCAAACCTTCCCTTCAATGAACGCGGATTTGTCTCTGAACTTTTTCCGACCCGAGGCGTCGGCATCGAACTTTGGGGAGATATCAGTGACGGCGTGGTCAGTTACGCTGCCGGAGTGTTCAACGGTGCGGGGGATGGTAGAAATCCAAATTCCCCGGACTTTGACGATAGCAAGGAATTTGCCGGAAACGTCTCCTTTCAGCCGTTGGGCAAAGGACCGTGGCTCGGCCTCCAAGGTTGGAGATTTGGCCTCGGTGGAAGTTACAGTCAGGTCAGCTCAAATAACCTGGCTTTGCCCAGCACCAGCGGAGGAAGCCTCCCCGGTTACACTACCACCTCGCTTCAGCAATTTTTCGCTTATAACCCGCTCATTGGGCCGGTGGTGGCGGATGGTGCGCACTGGAGGCTTTCTCCCTACACCTACTACCTGTATGGACCGTTTGGGATTTTGGGCGAGTATGGCATTTCGGATCAGCATGTTTACAACACCGCTACCTTCCTGAAGGCAGGGCTCCAACACACCGCCTGGCAAGTCTCGGGGCAATGGGTGCTGACTGGCGAGCGCGCTTCTTACACCGGGATAAAACCACTGCATCCCTTCGGGTTGATGGATCGGAGTGGTTGGGGCGCTTGGCAATTGGTCGCTCCTTTCCAGCACATTGGGATCCTAAGCTTAGAATTCCACGTGGACAAGTTGTCGCG
>JADMIO011602928.1_pt1 | contig 16289 bp, 17 predicted proteins | sample 8958161 | NCBI WGS metagenome assembly JADMIO01 (sample SAMN16585339, study PRJNA669376) | soil metagenome | isolation source: Crop rotation soil | place: USA: Cullars Rotation, Alabama | collected 2011
CTCGTCGGGCTGGCTTGCCAGCTCGACCATCAGCCGCTCGGCGCGCCGGCAGATGGTGCGGGCGAGATGAAGGTAGGCCGCAGCCTCCGTTCCACCCGGAAGGACGAAGGATGTCAGCGGCGCGAGATGCGCATTGAGCTCGTCGATGTCGCGCTCGAGACGCTCGACCTGCGCCGCGGCTATGCGCAGGCGTTCCGCCTTGCCCTCACGGTGCGGCACGCAGAGATCGGCGCCGACATCGAACAGGTCGTTCTGGATCGCCGTGAGCATCGCGTCGATGTCGGCATGCGACTTCGTATGGAGCCGCGCGACGCCGATCGCCGCATTGGTCTCGTCGACCGTGCCATAGGCGGCGATGCGCAGGTCGAATTTCGGCCGCCGCTCGCCATTGCCGAGCGCGGTGGTGCCGTCGTCGCCGGTGCGCGTGTAGATGCGGTTCAGCACGACCATCGTAAGGTTACCGCCCCATCGCCCAGATCGTCGCCATGATAACGACGATGGCGACGAATTGCAGCAATACGCGCAGCCGCATCAGCTTCTGCGAGGTATTCGGCGAACCGCCCCGCATCATGTTGATAAGGCCGAGCACGAGCACGGCGGCGACCGCGATGATCGCGAGCGGAACAAGGTAGAGGCTCATCACGTTGGACATGGACGATACATAACATCGCCGAGGGCGGTTCGCCATTGCCGGCAAACCTTGCCAGCGCCACGGCAATCGGCCAAGAAAACCGGGCAAGAGCGGCATTTGCCGGCCAATCCGCGGGGCGCAGCTTTTGGGCAAGGTCTACCGGATCACGCGTGACGCCTATTACGCCTTTCTCGACGACGACGGCTGGGCGATCGCAAGCCATATCGCGCTGTCGGCGCTGACGGCGCTGTTCCCGTTCCTCATTTTCCTCACCGCTCTGGCCGGCTTCCTCGGCTCGCGCGAGCTTGCCGACCAGGCCGCCGCATTGATGCTGCAAACCTGGCCCGAGATCGTCGCGCAGCCGATCGCCGCCGAAATTCACAACGTGCTGACCACCGCGCGCGGCGGCGTCCTGACCGTCGGCGTGGCGCTCTCGATCTATTTCGCCTCGAACGGCATCGAGAGTCTTCGCGTCGCGCTCAATCGTGCCTACAGCGTCTCCGAGACGCGAAGCTGGTACTGGCTGCGGCTCGAGTCGATCGGTTACGTGCTGGTTGCCGCCATTGCGCTCCTTGCACTCGCCTTCCTGATCGTGCTCGGCCCGCTGATCGTCTCAAGGGCCTCGCAATACCTGCCGTGGGTCGCGCCTCAGGAAAGCATCCTGACTTTCATCCGCTACGCGCTTGCCGGGCTCGCACTCATCATTGCACTGGTGATCGTGCACAAATGGCTGCCCGCAGGCAGCCGGCGGATGCGCGACATCGCGCCAGGCATCGTCGTCACCATGGTCCTGTCGATCATCTCGGGCATGGTGTTCGGAGAATACCTCGCTTATTTCGCATCGAACTATGTCACCACTTATGCCGGTCTCGCCTCGGTGATGATCGCACTGGTGTTTTTCTATTTCATCGCCACCATCTTCATCTACGGCGGCGAGCTCAACGCGCAGATCGCCATCGAGCGCGGTGAAACTCCTAGCGAGCCGGCGCCAGCGCCGCCGCCAAAACCCGCGGGCTGACCGGCTTTTGCAGGAAGTCATCGGCGCCGGCCTTGCGCGCGGTGGCTTCGTCCTCGCCGCGGCCGGACAGACCGACGATACGCAGGCCTTTGTGCCTGGCGCGCAGACGGCGGACGGTCTCAACGCCATCGATGCCCGGCAGCACCATGTCGACCAGCACGAGGTCGAACGATTTGCGCGCAGCGCTGGCGATCGCGTCTTCGCCCCGCGCGACGAATTCGGGACGGTGGCCGAGCTCGGTAAGAATCGTGTTCAGGACGACGCGGCCGTAAGGATTGTCCTCGACACAGAGGATGTCGAGCGGCGGCGGCGACTGCCGGCTTGATGCCCTGCGCGTGTCCGGCGCATTGGCTCGCCGCAACATGACGTGCAGAACGAATTCCGCGCCCTGGCGTTTCGGCAACACGCCGCAATCGCCGCCCATCGCCCGCGCCAGCGCGCGCACCGACGACAGTCCGAGCCCCGCCCCGCCGAAGCGGCTCGCCACCGTGGCGCTTGCCTGCGAGAACGGCCGGAACAGACGGCGAATTTCGGCGACGGTCAGGCCGATGCCGCTGTCGGACACGACAAAGCGCGCATTGACCTTGCCGCCTCGGGCAGCTTGCACGGTGACCTTCAACGCCACTGCACCGCGCTCGGTGAACTTCACAGCATTGTCGATCAGATTTTCCAGCGCAGCGCGCAGCCGCACGGCGTCGCCAAGCACGACCGGCAGGTTGCGCGGGATCGATGCCTTCGCGGCCAGCCCCTTCGCAGCGGCGCGGTTCGTCAGCGACTGGGCGGAGAGCCTCGCCAGCCTGCCGAGATCGAAGGTCTCGTTGCGCAGCGTGAGCCCGCCGTGATGCTGCTTGGCGACGTCGACGAATACGCTCGTCAGATCGGCAAGATGCTCGGCGCTCGCCTTGATCGTCTGCGCCCATTGCCGCTCGCGGTCGGGAAGTCCCGATGTGGCCAGCAGATCGCTGATCGCGAGAATGCCGGTGAGCGGCGTGCGGACATCATGGGCGAAGATGGCAAGCGCCGTTTCGACGGCGTCCGGCTTCTTCCGGCGCGGTGCCATCTTTCGCGGTGTTTTCCTTCGCGGTTTAGCGCGCGCCATGCCGTCCCCTTGCGGCACATTGGCACGGGGACGCGACGGGAGTCTCGCTCACAACCCAAGACGCGTCCGGATATCCGCAACAGTTGCACCGGCCGCGCGCAATTCGCGCAGCCCCGTGGCCCCGGTCGACTTGGACAGCTTGCGGCCGTCATCGCCGAGGATGAGCCGGTGATGGCGATAGACGGGCTGCGGCAGGCCGAGCAGCGCCTGTAGCAGGCGATGGACGGAGGTCGCGTGAAACAGATCCTGTCCCCGCACGACGTGAGTCACCCCCTGCAAGGCGTCGTCGACGGCGACCGAAAGATGATAGCTCGTCGGCGTCTCCTTGCGCGCCAGCACGACGTCGCCCCAGGTTTCCGGCCGCGCCGCCACGGTTCCCGCCTCGCCGTCCGGGCCTTCACCTTCCTCCCGCCAGTCGAGCGCGCCCGCCGCGGCAACGGCCCTCCGCATGTCGAGGCGCAGCGCATAGGGCGCGCCGGAGGCGATCAGCCGCTCGCGATCGGCGCGCGGCAGCGACCTCGCATCGCCCGGATAAAGCGGCGAGCCGTCGGGATCGCGCGGCCATTCTTCATCGGCGTCGCGCGCCGCCACGAGCCGCGCGAGTTCCGCGCGGCTCTCGAAGCTCGGATAGAGGAGACCCATGCCCTCTAACCGGGCGAGCGCGGCGCGATAATCGGCGAGATGATCCGACTGCCGGCGCACCGGCTCTTCGTAGCCGACACCGAGCCAGGCGAGATCGTCGTAGATCGCGGCTTCATATTCGGGACGGCAGCGGGTTGCGTCGATATCCTCGATGCGCAGCAGAAGCCGCCCGCCACTCGCCCGCGCGAGGTCGGCATTGAGCAGCGCGGAAAAGGCGTGACCGAGATGCAGATAGCCGTTGGGGCTTGGCGCGAAACGAAAGATGGGCATGATCCTGTGCTATAGCGTTTTCAAGCGAAGTGGGTACCGGTTCGCGTGAAGAAAACGCGTCAAAAAAAGAACCAGAGCCCGACTTTGATAAAATCAAAGTCGGAAATGCTCTGGGCGGCGAACAAGCGACTATATCACGCAATTCGATGACACCGATTTTCACACGATGATCTTCAAGAGCCAGGCCGATCTCGAGCTTGCGATGACGCAGCTCGTCGCCGCCGAGCCGCGCTTCAGGCCGATGCTTGACGCGAGCGGCATGCCGGCGCTGCGGCAGCGCGAGGCGGGCTTCGCGGGTCTTGCGGCCATCGTCGTCGGCCAGCAGCTCTCGACCCAGAGCGCGGCCGCGATCTGGGGCCGCCTTGCCGCGGCCTTCGACCCGTTCCATCACGACGCCTTGCGCAAAAGCCGCGCTGACCGCCTCGGCAGGCTCGGCCTGTCCGCGGCAAAAATCCGCACCCTGAAGGGCATCGCGCATGACATCGCCAAGGGCCGGGTCGATCTCGATGCGCTCGCCGCGCAAGACGCCGACGCGGCGCATGCCGCGCTGACCGCGATCCACGGCATCGGGCCGTGGACCGCCGACCTTTATCTGTTGTTCTGTCTCGGTCATGCCGACGCCTGGCCGGGCGGCGACCTCGCGCTCCAGGAGGCGCTGCGGCTCGGCTTCGGGCTCAGGTCGCGGCCCGATGCGCGCGAGATGGCGAAATTGGGCGAATCATGGCGGCCATGGCGTGGCGCCGCCGCGCATCTGCTCTGGGCCTATTACAGGGTGGCGAAGGCCCCGGGTTTCTCGGCCCTGCCGGCCGCTTCGCAGGATCGTGAAATCAACGAAAGACCCGCAAAACCGGCCTCAAAAACCCATGCCCGCAGCGCGCGGGAACGGGTGCGGAGATAGTGCGCAGACGCCCTTCACAATGGCGTCACGCTCCTTGTACACTTAAGGGCAAGGCCGCGTGGCGGCGGCGTGATGGGAGGCTTAGGAGCATTCCTTGAACGTGCATGTACCCAATGGCGGGTGGCCCGCTTTGGTGCTGAATGCGGACTTCCGTCCGCTGAGCTATTACCCGCTGTCGCTGTGGTCGTGGCAAGACACGATCAAGGCGGTCTTTCTCGACCGCGTGAACATCGTTGCGCATTATGATCGCGCGGTGCGCAGCCCCTCCTTCGAGATGCAGTTGCCGAGCGTGGTGTCGCTCAAGTCCTTCGTGAAGCCGACGACGCATCCCGCCTTCACGCGGTTCAACGTCTTCCTGCGCGACAAGTTCTCCTGCCAGTATTGCGGCAACGACAACGACCTGACCTTCGACCATCTGATCCCGCGCTCGCGCGGCGGCCAGACGACGTGGGAAAACGTCGTCGCCGCGTGCTCGCCCTGCAACCTGCGCAAGGGCAGCAAGACGCCGCCTGAAGCCAGCATGTATCCGTCGCAATTACCGTTCCAGCCGACGGTCCATCAGCTCCACCGCAACGGCCGTCTGTTTCCGCCGAACTACCTGCACGATAGCTGGCTCGACTATCTCTACTGGGATACTGAGCTCGATCCGTGACGCGTTGTCGGCCTTGAGCCGCGGACATCGCCTCAAAACCTGGACGCGTTCGCCACCTGCCTCATACGCGCCTGCGCGGCAGGCATTTGTGAGGCGAGGCGCTTTCTGCAATAAGCCGCGAGCCGCTATCCGGACCCCTGCCCTTGCACGCCCCTCGTCCCGTCTCGCTCGTCCGAAAATCCGCGCTCATCATCGAGGCGGTCGTCTACGGCACGATCGGCGCTTTTATCCTCGACCGGCTCGGCGTTCCGGCGGGGCTGATCTCCGGTGCGATGCTTGCGGTCGCGGCGGCAGCGCTGGCCGGGCGCCCCGTGCCCTTCCCCAAGCTGCTGGGGCAGGCAACCTTCATCGTGCTCGGCATCGCGCTCGGCGCGACCGTGACGCCGGAGCAACTGCACGGCATCACGACCTATCCGCTCAGCGTCGCGCTTGTCCTGATCGCAAGCCTCGCGATCATTGCGGCGACAACCTACTATCTCCGCATCGTGCACGGCTGGGACCCGGTCTCGGCGCTGCTTGGATCGTCGCCCGGCGGCGTGTCGCAGGCCGTGGCGGTCGCCGCCGACATGAAGGCCGACGTCCAGGGTGTCGCGATCGTCCAGACTTTTCGCGCCATCATGACCGCCGTTGCGGTCGCGCCCGTGCTTGCCGTGCTCGATTTGCTGCCGCCGATCCTCGGCAGCGGCGCACCGGCGCCCGCAGCGCTGTTGCCGCTCGCGCTGACCGTCGTCATCGCCACGATCGCGGCCATCGCCTTCCTCAAGCTGCGCTTTCCGGGCGGACTGCTGTTCGGTGCGATGATCGGCTCGGCCGCGCTGCACGGCACCGGCTGGGTCCATGGTGGCTTGCCAATTTGGCTGCGCGACATCGCAATGATCTTCATCGGCACCATGATCGGCGGTCGGCTTGCCAATATCTCGCTGCGGATCTTCGTGTCCTATCTCGCCGCCGCGGTCGGCTCGATTGTCGTCGCCGCTGTCATCGCCGCGCTGTTCATCGCGCTGTCTATCGCGGTGGTGGCCGGCCCGCCGGCCGGCACTATCATCGCCTTCGTGCCGGGCGCGGCCGACACGATGATGATCCTGGCGCTGGCGATGGCCGTAAACCCGGTCTTCGTAGGCGCGCATCACATCGCGCGCATTTTCATGATCTCGCTTTTGATGCCGATGCTCGTGCGGGTGCTGTTCGGCAAGGCGCCGCCGGACACGCCGCCGCGCGGCGAGCCCCTCGACTGATCACTTAGCGATGTAAATCGGCACGTTGAGTGTCAGTTGAATGGACGCTTTCGGCGACCAGCCGACGGCAACGGCCATCGCGAGCAAACGGTTGTCGTCGTCGTCGAGCTTTTCGAGCTCGGCGCGGACGAAGCGGATGTCGACCGGCTTGACGTTGATGAGATTTGCCACCTCGGCGCCGCGGAAGAACTGCATGCCCGCGGTCGCCGACAATTTCCACGCATCGAACTGCCGGTAGGCGCCGGCATAAAGCAGCGTCACCGGACGGATGGTGCCGATGTTGTGGTCGACCGTGACGCGGGTATAGCCGACGCCCGCGAGCAGCCCGCGCGTTTGTTCAGTGTCGACGGCCAGATCGAGATCGAGCCCGGCTGTCCATGTCGTCGTCTGGATCAGCGCCTGATCGAGCGGCCGCGACACCGAGCCGGTGAGCGTGACGCTTGGCAGCCACTGCCCCTCCGCCTGAGTGTAGACGTCGGCTAAGAAGCCGGTCTTCCAGTTGTCGAGCTTGAAGGAGCTCCACGGCCCCGAGCCCGACTTGGACGCCGCGCCGCCGAAGCCGGCATAGACCGTGAACCAGCCGTCGAGCTCGATCTTGAGCGGCGCGTCGACGGTGAAGCTCTGGCTTGATGGCGAGGTCAGCGTCAGCGTCGACAGCCGCGGCACGCCGAAGCCGAAAGAAAATCCGGACGCCTTCAAATAGGTCGCGAGCACGTCGATCGAGACGACCGGACCCGTCGGCTTGTCATCATCGTCGTCGTCATCGTTCTGGGCGCAGACAGGCGTCGCGGCGAGCGTCGCCGAGGCGACAACCATCAACAAGATCCGTCGAATGCTCGTGCGCATCGCCCACCCTTGGGGCGCAAGCATCGCGTGCCGCGCGGCGCCCGGTCAACCCGGCTTGCGGGCACAAAGCACGCCGCAGGCGGCGATCGCCGCGACGCCGAGCGAGATCAAGGCGTTGTAACCGGCGAGCGACAAGCCGAGAAAGCGCCACTGCACCTCGTCGCAGCGCACGACGCGGACAGTGTTAAGGCGGTCGAGCAGCGAGCCGCTGCCGAAATTCGGCGCGCCCGAGCAATCGGTCGGCCCCGGCCACCAACTCCATTCGACGCCAGCGTGATAGACGCCGAGCCCGGCATTGGCGAGCGCTGCGAGCGCAATGATGCCAAGCCCCGCGATCGCAACCGGGTGGCTGATCGCGCCACGCCAGCGCGCGAAAGCGATCAGCGCTGCAAGCGGGATGATGAGGTAGTAGGCGTAACGCTGCTCGAGGCAGAGCGGACACGGCCTGATGTCGAGTACATATTGGAAGAACCATGCGCCGAGCAGCGTCGCAGCATAGATCGCCGCCACGGCAGTCGCCGCGAGCGTCAGGGGGTCGCCGCTTTTCAAAGAGTCGCGCATGACGCCTTCGTGAAACGAGTCATCAAATGATGACAGTGTTTGCCATCCGGTTCCGCTAGTCGCAATAGCGGGAACCCGTTTACGACGCTTCACTGACGAAATTGTGCTCGGCCCCACACATTGCCGCTTCGAAAAATTTCTCGCTCCACCAAACGCGTCGCGATGTGCGCACGACCAACCGAGGAGCCGCTGTCGTCAACGCCGCAATCCCGGAGGGAACCCATGTCCGGCCAAACGCCCCTGCTCCTTCTTCATCTGCTCGGTTTTGCCTTCGGCGTCGGCGCCTCGACGATCCTCGATCTGCGCATTCTTCGCCTCCTGTCGGGACAGGCTGTGACCGAAAAGGATGTCGCCTATGCCGAGTTGCTCGGCAAATTCGTCCGCATCGGCCTCGCGCTGTTGTGGCTGTCCGGCCTTTGCATTCTGGTCCGCGCCGCTTACGTCAATCCTGACCTGCTCTCCAATCCGAAGCTCCACGCCAAGATCGTGATCGTGGTGCTGCTCACCTTCAACGGCGTGCTGGTCGAGCGCATCGCGTTGCCGCTGCTGCATCGCCAGCGCGGCCGCCCGCTGTTCGAGGGCGTGTCCGTGCAGCGATGCGCGTTCATGCTCGGCTGCGGCGTGGTGTCGGCGACAAGCTGGTACGTGCCCTTCGTGCTCGGCGTTGCGCGTGAGTTGAATTTCGGACCCTCGGTTGCGCTGATCCTCGGCGTCTATGCCGCGCTCGTCGCATCAGGCGTCGTCGCCGTGCTCGGCTTTTGGCATCTTTTCCTGCGGCACGGCCGAGCCCGTCGCGCGACCGGGCGCGGGTTTGCGCGGTCGATGTCCGAGCCATCGCCCGCACGCAGTTGACCGGCCCTTCGCCATGGCTATGATCCCGCCGCAACTGCCCCTGTGGTGGAATTGGTAGACGCGCTCGACTCAAAATCGAGTGCCGAAAGGCGTGCTGGTTCGAGTCCGGCCAGGGGCACCAACTTCCCGCTCTCGATATCGACGATCGCCGGCCGCGTCGTTACGGCCCGCGCGATTACTGGCACATCGCGCTGATAACGAAGGTCTCGGTCCTGCACTCGCCGGGACGCGGCGGCCGGCCCGAGAGGTACACGCGCGCCGGACATCTCTCGCCGGACTCCGTGCCGAGACTCGAGCCGCCGCCGAACCCTTGCGCCTTGCACAAGGCATTTGCCGCGGCGACGCAGTCCGGCGCGCCGTTGGACGCGGCCGTGCAAAGGATGCGGCCCGACGCCATGCGTGCGTTCGGCAGCCTGCCGATATCGGTCGCCGCCTTGGCGGCGTCGCGCGCCGCATCGCCGGCCTTGCGATTGAGGTCGCCGATCGTGTCCTGCGCGCCCTTGAGCGACAGCGCCTCGCCTGATTTTTCGAACAGGTCGCCGAGCGCATCGAGCAGTCCGGGACGCTGCGCCGGCGCTTCGGACTGAGTGGGCTGCCGTTCGGCCGCCGGCGGCTCGGCCGGCGCGATCTGGCGCTGCTGGGCGGCGAGCGGAAGGGAGACAGCGACAAGCAGAACCGCGACCGCGCCGAGGCGCAGCGCCATCTGGCAATCGCCGATTATGACAGCGAGGTGCGTCATCCGGTCTGTCTCCGCGACGTTCATTACTTGCGCCGCATGACCGCGGTCAAAATAAGGCAAAGACCGCAACGATGCCACCGATCAACACCACAGCGCCGACCGTCGTCCAGAGTCCGAGCCGCTTTTCGATATGCTCGCGCGCCGCGGGCCCGTAGCGGTGCAGCAGGAAGGCGAGCACGAAAAACCGCGCCCCGCGGGTGATCACCGAGAACAGGATGAACAGCGGCAGACTGTAGGCGGCAAATCCCGACGTGATGGTGACGACCTTGTAGGGGATCGGCGTCAGCCCCTTGAGCAGGATGATCCAGGCGCCCCATCGCGCGTAAGCCTCGCGAAACGCCTCGACCTTGTCGCCATAGCCGTAGAGCCGGATCAGCCACAGGCCGAGCGTGTCGTAGAGGACCGCGCCGATCAGATAGCCGACGACGCCGCCGAGGACCGACGCGATGGTGCATATCAGCGCGAAGCGATAGGCCTTGTCGGGCCGCGCCAGCGCCATCGGCACCAGCATCACATCCGGCGGCACCGGAAAAAACGAGCTTTCGGCAAAGGAAATCGCGCCCAGCAGCCACGATGCATGGGGTCGATCCGCGGCCGCGATGCACCAGTCGTACAGGCGTCTCAGCATGCCCCGATCAACCATCCGGGCATGGATTTGTCCACCTCTTCAGTCGCGAAAGGAGAGCGGCGGCTTGTCACGAAAGTGACGAAAAAATCAGCGGCGCTTGCGCGCCCGCGTGCCGGCGGCCATGCGCACGCGTCCCGCGCGACCCACCGGCTGACGCGCGCGGACGAATGCCTTGGCCGGCATTTTGCTGGCTTTGTTTGAGCCCTTCTCGGAAACCTTGGGCATTTTCTCGGCAATGCCGAGGAGTTTCTCGCGGCGATCCATCTCCGCCCAGACGTCTTGCGGGTGGACGCCGGCGGCGACCCACACCACCATCAGGTTATAGAGAAGGTCGGCGCTCTCCCGGACCACGGCCTCAGTCTGGCCGTTCACCGCGTCGATGACGACCTCGATAGCCTCCTCGGCAAGCTTCTTGGCCATCTTGGCCTGGCCACGATGAAACAGCTTCGCCGTGCGCGAACGCGCCGGATCGAGGTCCTTGGCGGCCGTAACGGCCTTGAAAAGCCTTTCGAGCGAATCACTCATGAGGGATGAACATAGTCTAAATCCGTCGCCATCACGTTAACGGCCTCGGATATATAAGGAAAAGGCCCGGGGCGACGAGCCCCGGGCCTTCATGATTTCGCAGGCCGGACGGCCCAAATCACTAGTTGCTCGGCGGCTGCACCGGAGTTGACACGGCGCCGCCGAATTGGGTGCCCGGAGCGCCGAAATAGCGGTGGCCGCCATACCCGCCGTAGTAAGCCCGCGGGGCGTAATAGCGCTGCGGCGCGTAATAAGGCTGCGGCGCATAATAGCCGTAGCTCGGGCCGTAATAGCCGTAGCGATAGTAGTTGCGCGCGCGTTTGCGGCGCTGCTCGGCGATCGCGATCGTCGCGATCGTGCCGGCCACCGCGCCGAACATCGCCGCCGCTGCGGCATTGTTGCCGCGACGGTATCGGCGTGCGCTGAAGTCGGTCGCATCGCCTTGAGCCTTGACCTGCGCGGTCGGCGCAGGCTTTGCCGCCGGCGCCGCCGTAGCCGGCAGCGCCGCCGTGGCGGCCAAGGCCGCAGCAACGATGGTGGCAATTCCCTTCTTCGAGGTCATCATGTGACCCTCCTCTCGATCTCACCGGCGTGAGCGCATTGGCGCCGGATCATCCAACTCTTCCGACGGCCGATCCGCCGGTCTGCATGTCATGTAGTGATCGCGCTAGCAGGTCGCACCCCGGGCGCATGCCGGCGCCCAGGGACCGCGCGGGCCGTGCCACTGCGTGCCGTACATGGGATCTGCGCCGCGACCGTAATAGTAAGGAGCCGGTGCGTGGGAATAGCCGCGATATCCGTAATAGGCCGGCGGCGCGACATGGGGATAAGCGGCATCGCCGTGGCGAAAGACGCGGCGGTTGCGACGCGCGCTGAAATCCGTGGCATCGTTGCCGGCCTTGATCTGCGCGGCTTGCGCCGGCTTCGCCACTGGCGCAGCCGTCGCTGGAAGCGCCGCCGAGGCACCCAGGGCGACCGTGAAGATCGCGGCAATTGCCTTCCAGAGCTTGATCGACATCTCACCCTCCTCCAGCCTCATCGGCGTTAACACCACAACGGTGCCGGAGTTCCCCCGCAGATGAAGCAGCCTCGCAGTTTGCAGTTGCGTTGCTGAACCGCGGTTGAATGGAGCATGGCGGATTCGTGAGTTACCAAAATGTCATTTTCACCATGACAAGGCTTGCGTCATCGCGCCGCTTGCAACACAGCGCCAGTGGAGCCATGTTGCGCCCAATCTGATCATCGCCGAAGCGACGACGCGCCGCCTCTGGCGTCTGCGTTTCGACACCGGCGGCTCTTGATGGCCTCACTCGCGCAAAGCACCGCATCACCCATCCGGTTCTGGATCGTGACGGCGCTCGCCCTCGCGGGCGTACTGATGAGCGCGCCGCCGGTCACGGCCGCAACCCCCATCCTGTTCGCCTTCGGCAACCGCATCGACGGTGCCGTGACACCCTTCGCCGTCGCCAACGCCAAGGGGCTTTTCCGCGCCGAGGGCGTCAGCATCACCATGGACCAGGCCAAGAGCTCCGACGACGCCATCAGGCGCGTCGCCTCAGGCGAGCGCGACATGGCCCTCGTCGACATGACGATGCTGATCCGCTACCGCGAACAGCCGGATGCTGCGCCGGTCAAGGCGGTGTTCATGCTCTTCAATCAGACGCCTTACGCGATCGTCGCCCGCAAGAGCCGTGGCATCGCCACGATCGCCGATCTCGCCGGCAAGAAGCTCGGCGTCGTCGAGGGCGATCCCGCCGCATTGCAGTGGCCGGCCTTTGCGCGGCAGAACGGCCTCGACCCCGCCAAGGTCAATTCCGACCGGATCAGCGCCGCGGTGCGCGAGCCGATGCTGTCGGCCGGACAGCTCGACGCCGTCAGCGGATTCTCGTTCTCGACCGCCGTCGATCTTCGCGACCGCGGCATTCCCGCCTCCGACCTTCTGGTGCTGCGCTATGCGGATTTCGGCAGCGCGCTTTACGGCCACGTGGTCATCGTCAATCCGAAGCTCGCCGCCGAGCATCCGGACCAGGTCGCGGCCTTCCTGCGCGGTCTCGTCAACGGCGTGAAGCTGACGCTGCGCGATCCGGCCAAGGCTGTCGACGACGCGGTGGCGCTGATGCCGGGTGCCTCGCGCGACCTTGAATTCGAGCGTCTGCGCAACGTGATCCGCGACAACATCCTCACCGAGGAGGTGCGCCGCGACGGGCTCGGTCGCATCGACAAGCAGCGCCTCACCCGCGCCATCCAGGAAGTCGAGCCGCCTTCGCGGAATGGCGGGCGGATCGCGCCCGAGGCGCTGTTCGACGACAGCTTCCTGCCTGCCGCCGCGACCTTGAAGATCGCACCCGCGCCGTCGCGCTGATCTGGGTCGCGGAACGTAATCCCCTGCGGAAACGTTTGAATCGGCCCGGACGATTGCCGAGGCGCGTTCTTTTGGCCAAACTGCCGTTTCCATGAGCCTGACCCGCATTTACCTCCGCGTCCTCGAACTGCTCGGCGGCGAAGCACGCCTCGGCTGGATCCTGGCCGTCGCCAACGTTTTGCTGGCGGTCGCCCAATTCGCCGAACCGGTGCTGTTCGGACGCATCGTCGATGCACTTGCGGCCAAACAAGGCGCCGCGCCGACCGTGTCGTCGGTGTGGGTGCTTCTGCTCGCCTGGGTCGGCTTCGGCATTTTCACGATCATCTGCAGCGCGGCAGTAGCGCTGCATTCGGACCGTCTCGCGCATCGCCAGCGACAGGTGGTGCTGCGAGACTATTTCGAGCACATCCTGCAATTGCCGCTGACCTATCACACCGGCACGCATTCCGGCCGGCTGATCAAGGTGATGCTGGGCGGCGCCGACGCGCTGTGGCGGCTGTGGCTGGGATTCTTCCGCGACAATTTCGCCTCCGTCGTCGCGCTCGTGGTGCTGCTGCCGCTCTCGCTCTATCTCAACTGGCGGCTTGCCATCCTGTTGTTCCTGCTGTGCGGACTGTTCACGCTGCTGACCACGATCGTGGTGCGCAAGACGCACGAAATGCAGAACGACGTCGAGGAGCATTATTCGAACCTGCTCGCGCGCGCCTCCGACGCGCTCGGAAATGTCGCGCTGGTGCAAAGCTTCGTGCGCGTAGAGGCCGAGGTGCAGGAGATGCGCAGCGTCGCCGACAAGCTGCTCGCGGCGCAGATGCCGGTCCTGTCGTGGTGGGCGCTGATCGCAGTCCTGACACGCGCCTCGACGACGATCACCATTCTCGCGATCTTCATCGTCGGCATCTGGCTGCACGGCCAGGGGCTCGCCACCGTCGGCGAGATCGTGATGTTCGTGAATTTCGCGAGCATGCTGATCCTGCGGCTCGAGCAGGTGGTGTCCTTCGTCAACAATCTCCTGATGGAAGCGCCGCGGCTTCGCGAATTCTTCGATGTGCTCGACGCCACGCCTGCGGTGCGCGATCGGCCCGACGCCATCGACCCCGGCCGCCTCAAAGGCCTCATCGAATTCCGCAACGTGTCGTTCTCCTATGACGGCAAGCGGCCGGCGGTCGAGGACCTCAACTTCACGGCGCTGCCCGGCGAGACCATCGCGCTGGTCGGTCCGACCGGCGCCGGCAAGTCGACGGCGATCGCGCTGCTGCATCGCGCCTTCGATCCGCAATCGGGCGTCATCACCATCGACGGCATGGACATTCGCGGCCTCACGCTGTCGGGGCTGCGGCGCAATATCGGCGTCGTGTTCCAGGAAGCGCTGCTGTTCAACCGCTCGATCGCCGACAATCTTCGCGCCGGCAAGCCCGACGCGACCGAGGAAGAGATGCGGATCGCGGCCGGGCGGGCTCAGGCGCTCGACTTTATCGAGCGCAGCGACCAGAAATTCGAGACCAATGCCGGCGAGCGCGGCCGCATGCTGTCGGGCGGCGAGCGCCAGCGCCTGTCGATCGCCCGTGCGCTGCTCAAGGACCCGCCGATCCTGATCCTCGACGAGGCGACGAGCGCGCTCGATGCCGTTACCGAAAGCAAGGTCAACGCAGCGCTCGACGAGGTGATGAAGGGCCGCACCACGTTCGTCATCGCCCACCGCCTGTCGACCATCCGCAACGCCACGCGGATTCTCGTCTTCGCCCATGGTCGCGTCGTCGAGCACGGCACCTTCGATGACCTCGTGGCCCGCAAGGGCCACTTCGCGGAACTCGCCCGCGCCCAGTTCATGGCGCAGCAGGAGGTCGCGCCGAAGCCGGTGGAGACGGTGCCAAAGCCGCGTGCCAAGGCAACGGTCAAAACCGTCAAAAATTGATGGTAAAAGCGGATTAACCTGCCGAAATTTGGCCGATTTGCTCGGCCATCAGGCAGGTCAGGCCTGTTTTTCGAACCCTTGCCGGTATAGCCTGCGTCCAATGAATCGACGCGCGGGGACCGCGTCGGCGCCGCCGAACGAAAACGCTGAACAACAAACGGGAATTCAATCGTGCACCTGCGCATCGCCACCCCGCTCCCGACCGTCACCTTTTTCAAACGTGCAGGCCGGGTCGCGGCAGCGACGCTGTTTGCATTGACCGCCTTCGCGACGCAGGCAAGCGCCGAAGCGCTGCTCGCCGTCGAGGTCGACAGCGGCAAGGTGCTGCATGCCGAGAACGCCACCTATCCCTGGTACCCGGCCTCGGTCACGAAGCTGATGACGGCTTACACCGTGCTGAAAGCCGTCAAGGAACGACGGCTGTCGCTCGACACGCTGATCACCGTCTCGCCCAATGCGGTGGCGCAGCAGCCCGCCAAGATGGGCCTGCCGGCCGGCACGCAGCTCACCGTCGACAACGCGCTGAAGATGATGATGGTGAAGTCGGCCAACGACATCGCCGTCGTGCTCGCCGAAGGCACCTCGGGCTCGATCGAGAACTTCGCCGCCGAGATGAACCGCAACGCCGAACGCCTCGGCATGACGCAGACCACCTACGTCAACCCCAACGGCCTGCCCGCCGAGGGCCAGATCACCTCGGCGCGCGATCAGGCGATGCTGGCGCGCGCCATTTTGCGCGATCTGCCCGAATACGAATTCTACGTGCATATCCCGGCCATCAAGTTCGGCCGCCGCACCTTCCGCAACTACAACACGCTGATCGGGCGCTATGCCGGCGCCGACGGCATGAAGACTGGCTTCATCTGCGCCTCCGGATTCAATCTCGTCGCCTCGGCGACGCGCAACGGCAAGCGTATCATTGCGGTCGTGTTCGGCGCGCCGTCGTCGAGCGTGCGCACGCTCAAGGCGGCGCAATTGATGGAGCGTGGTTTTTCGAGCGGCGGTCTCACCTGGCTGACGCCATCGCTCGGCACCGTCGACGCCCTCGTGCCGGTGAACGCCGCGCCGCCCAACCTGCGCGAGGAGATGTGCGGTCCCAAGCGCAAGCGTCCCGCAGCCGACAGCGACGATGCCGATGACGACGAGATCGCCGCCGCCCAGGGCGAAGGATCGAGCGTCTCGTTGTTTGCCGGCCTGAAAGGCCCGGGCACCAAATGGAACGACCTGATCGGTCCGGTGCCGGGCGTGGTCGACGTCTATCCGGTCTATACCGGCCCGGCGAAGCCGACTTCGGCCATTGCTTCGACGACCGACGCGCCCGCCAAACCGAAGGCCGCGGCGAAGCGCCCCGCGAAACCGGCGACCGTTGCCGCAAAGCCGGCACAACCTGAGGCCAAGCCTGCGGCGGCTGCCAAACCC
>JADMIO010957511.1_pt1 | contig 16286 bp, 12 predicted proteins | sample 8958161 | NCBI WGS metagenome assembly JADMIO01 (sample SAMN16585339, study PRJNA669376) | soil metagenome | isolation source: Crop rotation soil | place: USA: Cullars Rotation, Alabama | collected 2011
TCAGTACGTGCATTCAATTGCTTGAAAGCTGCCAAGATCAATTCATTAAGCGAGTTGGTTCAGTACGAGCAGGAAGACCTGATGAAGTTCAGAAACTTCGGTCAGAAGTCTTTAAGCGAAATTGAGCAGGTGTTGCACGAAAGAGGTTTGCATTTTGGCATGGACCTTAGCAAACTTGGTGCAGATAGAGACGACTATTAATAAATGGAGAATAGGGAATGGAGGATGGAGAATTAATTCTCAATTTTCAACTCTCAATTCTCAATTCATAACAGTAGGCTGCATTCCTTGACACGGTGCCGCCGAATATTTAATCACTATTTATTTAGGAAGGGAATTCTAAATTCTCCATTCTAAATTTTAAATTCTAAACGTCATGCGTCACGGAGACAAACAGAACAACCTCGGTCGTAAAAAAGCGCACCGCGAAGCGTTGTTAAGCAATTTAACTTGCCAGCTAATTCAACACAAGCGTATTGTAACTACATTGGCCAAAGCAAAAGCACTGCGTGTATATGCTGAGCCGCTTATTACGAAAGCAAAAGAAAACACAACGCATCAGCGTCGTACAGTATTTAGCTATTTACAGGACAAAGCCGCTGTTACAGAATTGTTCAGCACTATCAGCGAAAAAGTAGCTGGCCGTCCGGGTGGTTATACCCGTATTATCAAATTAGGAACTCGTCCTGGTGATAATGCAGAAACAGCTTTAATTGAATTGGTAGATTTCAACGAGATCTACGGAAAGGGTAAAACAGAGAAGAAGGAAGGTGCAAAAAGAACACGTCGTGCAGGCGGTGCTCGTAAAAAAGCAACGGAAGAAACAACTGCCGCTACAACTGAAGCTCCTGCTGCAGACACTGCAACAGAAGCAACTGAGCAACAACCTAGCTAATGATTGCCGATTCCATACAAAGCATCACGCTGTAGGCGTGATGCTTTTTTTATGTGCTTATTTTTATGATCCATAAAGATTAGGTATGTTGAATTATTTCAAACCATTTATACATTAACGCCAGAGAGGGAAGCAAATAACAGGAAAAAAGCGACTGGATATTTATTGATTGGTGCGTTGAGCAGAAGAATAAAAATACTCCGTCACCAGGACGAATAAGATCCCAAGTCCGTAACAAATGATATCTGCCCAATCAAAAGAATTACCAATAACCGTTTTTGCCAGCTTACTATTGTCGAGGCCAAGTTTTGTAACCACATTAAAATGCTGCGCAGTTTCTATGGCGCTGGCAAAAAGAAAGACAAACAGCGCTGTCATTAAAACAGGGCTCTTAATAAAACTTTTAATAAAACAGTAAACAAGAATCACAACCAAAACATCACCCACATAAGGACGAATAAAACCATCATGTACAAAAATTGCTATGCAGATTTCAATGAGTAATAATAGGGAGGCGAATAGGAAATAATGTTTACTGAAGCGAAGCATTATTCCTCGTTTTCGTTCATCCACCGGCCTTCAATTTTTTATTGTAGTTATCTGACCCGCTTTTCGGAATAGACAACGATTTCCATTCTGCATCCTTTAACCATCTGCCAATGTAAACAATCTGTCCTACGTGATAACTATAATGTGCAAGTTGCCGGTGCATGGCATCAATTACGCTTAATGGTTGTGAACGAATGGTGACCGTTTTTTCCAAATCATTTTCTTCCAATGAGCCAAGGGTGTCTAAAACTACTTTCCATCCTTCTTCCCATAAAGCAAGCAGTTTTTCTTTTGAAAAAGAATGTATTTCAAATTCGTCATCTCTTTTTCGCCATGTTTTCTCGCCGTCTTCAGTTAAAAAATTTGTCCAACGACTAAGCATATTGCCATTCATGTGCTGAATAATAATACCAATGCTGTTAGATGCTTCGTTAGGCTTAAAATGCATTTGCTCATCATTTAACTGCGCAAAGGTTTTGTCGCCTAAAGTTTTGTATTCTTTAAAACGTTTTATACAGGAAGAATAGAATTCGTTTGCAAGATTCATAAACTTTTTGTGAATGGTGAATAGTCAATTGTGAATAATTCAGAGCATTCCTGACAGAATTTTAAAGCATGTTATCATTGACTTACCAAGGCTCTCTGTATTGTAATTTTTTAAGTACTCTAAGTCGTTTGCTATATCTAAAGCAGCATCAATTTCAACAATAGAACCTCTCGAAATTTCAAAATACCTTTTTCTCTCTGCAAGCGATTTTCTTGAACATCCTTCAGCAATATTGAGGTGGACAGAAAGTGCAGCTCTTCTAAGCTGTGATATCATGGAAAATTTTTCGTCTGCAGGCAATGATTTGCTTACCTTATAACATTCGAATACAAAATTTTTTGAAGCTTTATAAACATCAAGTTTTTGATGGTTTAATGTTAAGAACATAGCAGCAAGTTTTTAGAATATTCAAGTTAAGAATAATTTGAGGATACTATTCACTATTGACTATTCACCATTCACATTTACCATCCTTCTGCATCATCATCACCTCTTTTATCTGCTACGGCTTCAAAACTTCCATCAGGTAAAACCTTTATAGCTTCTACTCTTCCTATGCCGCCACGTTCAACAACTTTATATCCCATTCTTTCTAAAGCTGCTTTAACTGAAGCAGGGAAAGTTTTTTCAATTGCAATTTCATCGGGCAGCCATTGGTGATGAAATTTTGGGCCATAAACTGCATCCTCTGTACTCATTCCAAAATCAAGAATGTTTACAATAGTTTGAAAAACTGAAGTAGGAATGGTTGTTCCTCCCGGCGTGCCAACAACTAAAAACGGTTGTCCATTTTGTAAAACAATCGTTGGCGTCATAGAGCTTAACATACGCTTGCCCGGTGCAATGGCATTGGCTTCGCCGCCAACAGCACCATACATATTAGGAACTCCGGGTTTGGCACTGAAATCATCCATTTCATTATTTAAAAGAAATCCTGCGCCGCCAACCACTGTTTTACTTCCATAGCCATCATTCAGTGTAGTGGTAACTGAAACAGCATTGCCTTCTTTATCAATCACACTTAAATGGGTTGTCTGTTCGCTTTCTTTTTGCAAGCCCGGTTTTGTATTTGTGCTGCTGCCTGCGACACCCGGCACATAATCCTTCATTCGTTTTTGTAAATAAGCATCAGATGTCATTTGTTCTGCCGGTACTTTATAAAAATCTGCATCACCCATATATTCCGCTCTATCGGCATAGGCACGGCGTTCGGCTTCTACCATTAATTGAACGGCCATAGCAGAATTATAACCATAGGTTGCCAGTGGCTTGTCTTCCACCATCTTCAACATTTGATGCAATAAAGTTCCTCCGCTGCTTGGCATAGGCATGCCAACAATAGTATAGCCTTTATAAGAAAATGAATGTGGAGTACGCCATTTTGCTTTATAGGCTTTCAAATCAGGTAAGCTGATAATGCCGTTGCCGCGTTTCATTTCTGCAACAATTAAATCGGCAGTTTTTCCTTCATAAAAACCGGCAGCGCCATTATCGCTTATTCGTTTTAAAGTATTCGCTAAATCTTTTTGAATGAGTGTATCTCCTGCTTTCCAGGGTTCTTTTTTTTGAAAAGCACTTGGCGTTGTATTGTTTTCCGCTAATTCCTCTTGTATGCTATTTAACGACGAAGCTTCTCTTTCGGTAATAACAAATCCTTTTTCCGCTAAGTCAATTGCGGGTTGAATAAGTTTTTTGAATGGCAGCTTTGCATGCTTCATTGTTTCAAATAATCCTGCTACTGTTCCGGGAACGCCACTTGCAAGGTGTCCGTTTAAACTTTTGCCTTCGATTACATTTCCCGCTGCATCCAAATACATATCACGATGTGCTGACGATGGAGCCATTTCGCGATAGTCCAACGCAATGGTTTCACCCGTACTTTTTCTTGCCACTAGAAAACCGCCGCCACCAATATTGCCTGCACCGGGATAAACAACAGCTAATGCCAATTGCATTGCAACAGCAGCATCAAATGCATTACCCCCGTTGCGCATAATTTCTATCCCTACTTTGCTTGCAAGCGGATGTGCCGAAGCCACCGCACCAGTTTTTACTACGGCTTTTTTTGTTACAGTATAACGATATGGATCAACCGCGCTGTTAGGGCCGACGATTGGTTTAGCGGATTGACATGAAATCAAAACCATAAAAGGAAAAATGTAAAACAGTCTTAGCATCGTAATGTATTATGTTGACAATTTACAAACTTAACAGCGATGATAGTTTGTTGCTTATTCTCTATCTTTAAGAGAAGGTAATTTTAGAACCTAATTTACTAAACCAACAATTCTTCTTATGATGAAAACGACCAATGTCATCTTTACCAAAGCCTTTCTTGTTTTTCTCGCCGTATTTTTTTCATTTACGGCATTTGCTCAGAATACAACTATCCGAGGCACTGTGAAAGATCCAAATGGATTGCCTTTACAAGGTGCAACAGTTGTGTTAGAAGGCACTAAAAAAATTGTACTCACAGATGCCAATGGTAATTATACCATTAGTGTTCCTCCCGGTAATTACACTGTAGTGATTACTTACGTAGGCATGCAGCAGCAAAAGCAAACCGTTAACGCTTCGGCCGGTAGTGCAAACGAGGTTAGTGTTGATATGCAAAGCGGTGGTGACCTCAATCGCATTGTGATAGTAGGCTCACGTTCCGCAACGGTTCGTACAAATACACAAACAGCCGTGCCGGTTGATGTGATTTCTGTTCGTGATCTGCAGGCTACGGGACAAGTTGAACCAACACAAATGCTTAATATGGTAGCGCCTTCTTTCAATTCATCTCGACAAACTGTTGCTGATGGAACTGACCATATTGACCCGGCTACTATAAGAGGATTAGGCCCCGACCAGGTATTGGTTTTGGTAAATGGACGCCGTCGTTATAATACTGCTTTATTAAATGTAAATGGAACTGTTGGCCGCGGTTCGGTAGGTACCGATTTGAATTCTATTCCACCTGAGGCCATTGAAAGAATAGAAGTATTGCGTGATGGAGCTTCATCTCAATACGGTTCGGATGCAATTGCAGGTGTGATAAACATTGTGCTGAAAAAAAATAATGCTGGAACTACTTTGTTTGGTCATTATGGAAAATATTATGCTGGCGATGGAGAGAATGAACAAATTGGGTTAACACATGGATTGAAATTGGGAAACAAAGGCGGCTTCGTAACAATTTCAGGAGATTATCGCCATCGCGATGCAACGAACCGCGTTGGCGATTATGCAGGCCGTGTATATGTTACCAATGATTCTTTGCGTGATGAACAGATCATACAGGAAAGAGGTTTTAGCCGCAAGAATAATATGGCCATTGGTCAGTCAGAATTAAAAAATGGCGGCTTTGTAGTAAATGGCAGTTTGCCTTTTTCTTCTTCAACGCAAATGACTTTCATGGGAAGCATGAACTGGAGAGATGGAAAAGCAGCAGGCTTTTATCGTTACCCCAGCCAGACATCACAGGTAATTGCTGACTTGTATCCTGATGGCTTTTTACCATTTATTAATTCAGATATAAAAGATAAATCAGCCATCCTTGGTTTTGAAGGCAAAGCCGGAAGATGGAATTGGGATGTAAGCCAGACTGCAGGAGGAAATTCATTTGCGTTTAATATTACCAACACAAACAACGCTTCGCAATTTGCCTTAGGTAAAAATGCGCCTACGGAATTTGATGCAGGGCAACTAAAGTTCAACCAATACACATCCAACCTGAATTTTTCAAGAGATCTTGGTAATAGCATGGACTTTAAATCTTTTAACCTGGCAACCGGTGCAGAATTACGTTTTGATAACTACCAGATTGTTGCAGGAGAAGAAGGTTCTTATCTCAATTATGCGCCAACCAGCGGAAGGGTAGGAGGTGCGCAGGTTTTTCCCGGCTTTCAACCCGTAAATGCAGTAGATAAAACAAGAACGGTAACAGGTGTTTATGCCGATGCAGAAGCTGATATTACAGACCGCTTGCTGGCGAATGCAGCAGCACGTTTTGAAAATTATAGCGACTTCGGTTCCAACATAGCGGGCAAGTTAGCTCTTCGTTTTAAGGCCGCTGAAATTATCAGTTTGCGTGGTTCTATCAGTAATGGGTTTCGTGCACCAAGCATGCACCAGCGTTATTTCAGTGCCGTATCAACCGTGTTCATATCAAACGGAACTACACTTGTGCCCGTGCAAAACGGAACGTTTAATAACGAAAGCGATGTAGCAAAAGCATTCGGCATGCCTTCGTTGAAGGCTGAAAAAAGCATGAATTATGGTGCGGGAATAACTTCGAGGTTTAAAGGTTTTAATCTCACCATTGATGCCTACATGATAGATATTACAGACCGGATTGTTTTAACCGGTGCGTTTACGAAAGCAAGCCCTGTGGTAGCAGCGCTGTTGGCAGCTTATCCGGACATCAATTCTGCAGCTTTTTTCACAAACGCTATTGATACACGCACAAAAGGAATTGATGTGGTTCTTTCGAGAACGGCACGATTAGGAAAGGCCAATCTTACCGGAACTATAGCTGCCAACTTCAATAAAACAAAAGTTACAGAAAGCCGCCCTCTTCCCGACCAGTTAAAAGGTGATCCCACTTTGGCCGAAGGTGTATTGTTTGACCGTGAACAAAGAGCAAGAATTGAATTAGGCCAGCCAAGAGATAAAATGACTTTCAGCCTGATGTATGCAGTTAATAAAGTAACGCTCAATGGCCGCGTTACACGGTTCGGCCCTGTTGCTTCTGCTGATCGTGTAAATCCTGCTTTGGATGAAGCCTTCGATCCACGTACTGTTATTGATTTAAGCATGGCTTATCGTATTGGTGGTTTTGCAACTGTTACAATTGGCGCCAATAATATTGGTAATGTATACCCCGAAAAACTGGAGCAATATGGTAATACAAGTCTCGGGCGATTTATTTACAGCCGTAATGCTACACAGTTTGGTTTTAATGGAGGTTATTATTTCACTTCGCTTCAATTCGATATCAGTAACCTGAAAAAATAGATTTCATTTTTGTTTGATTAAAGACCCGTCTCAGACGGGTTTCTTTATTGATGGTATAATTATTTCTGTTTTTAATTTTAGTGTCAATATTCAAACCATATCAACATGTTTAAAGCAATACTTTTTGCAACTGCCTCAACCTGCTTCCTGTTTGCAAAATGCGGTACGCAAACCCCAACAAACACAAGCAGTTCTTCAACAGATACCGGTGGGAAGTCTGTAGAAACAAGACGTCCTAACACCGATTACAAACCTGCGTTTGAAGGGCAAACACGTATTGCAGGAGTAAAGACCACCAGTTCCTACGAAGGCACGATGTTAAGCAGTTCGCTTAAAAGACCATGGGGAATTACTACGTTGCCAGATGGTCGTTTTCTTATCACTGAAAAAGGGGGCAACATGCGTATTGCAACTAACGCCGGTGTAGTTAGTGATGCTATTACAGGCTTACCTCCTGTAAATTCTTCGGGGCAAGGCGGTTTGCTTGGATTAACTATAGATCCACAGTTTGAAAAAAACCGGATGGTTTACTGGTCGTTTTCGGAAAATGTAGAAGGAGGCAGTCATACTTCTGTAGCAAAAGGAAGCTTATCAGCCGATGAAAAACGCATTGAAAATGCAACCGTGATTTACCGTGCAACACCGGCTTATCCAAACGGTATGCACTTTGGTTCAAGAATAGTTTTTGATAAAAACGGTAACCTGTTTGTAAGTACAGGCGAACGTTCTGATATGGAAACCCGTCCACAGGCACAAGACCTGATGTCAGGATATGGAAAGGTTATGCGTATTACTAAAGATGGAAAGCCTGCGGAAGGAAATCCTTTCATTGGCCGTTCAGATGCGAGGCCGGAAATATATAGTTATGGACATCGCAATGCACAAGGACTTGCCTTTCACCCGGAGACGGGTGATTTATGGGAGAATGAATTTGGTCCCCGGGGCGGCGATGAGTTAAACTTAATTAAGCCGGGAAAAAATTACGGATGGCATATCATTAGCTATGGCCTCGAATACAATGGTAATAAAGTAGGCGATGGCATTACGCAACAAAGTGGTCTTGAACAACCGGTTTATTATTGGGATCCTGTACTCTCCCCAAGTGGAATGACATTTTACAGCAGTAATGAAATTCCGGAGTGGAAGAATAATTTATTCATCTGTGGCCTTAACAGCAATCACATCGCAAGGCTGGTAATGAAAAACAACAAAGTAATTGGCGAAGAAAGATTACTTACAGGATTAGGACAAAGGTTCAGAGATATAACGCAAGGAAAAGATGGCGCTTTATATGCAGTAACTGATGAAGGAAGATTGTACAGGATCGGGAAGAAATGAAAGGGTTAGTATTTCTTAAATCCTATGCCTAAAATTTTAGATAGAATTATAAGTACAAAAAGACAAATTGCAATGATGAATATTGTCTGGCCATGGGCTTGTGTATTTCGGTCATAAGCCCTGACTATCTTTCCATCAGGTAAGGTCTTTTTTGAATAACCCCATACCCAACCAATAATAATCCCTATCGGGAAAAATAATATTCCAACAATATAATACGCCACAATATTTGATTTGGTTTCCTGTTCAGGTTTTCGAAGTGCCTTATATCGTTCAGATTTTAAAGACTGTTTCTCTTCTTCTGAAATGATGATACCTCTTTCATTTAATATTCTTTGCGATAACAGGTAATCGAAGCTTCCCCATTCATCGGGCTTTGTAATTATTTCCTTTAATTCACTATCTGTGAAAGAAAATAAGTAATAATCCGCAGGGGTTTTATCCACCAGGCTTTCAAAATAATCATCGTAAGCCTTTGCAGCGGCTGCAAAATCCTTTTGTTGAAGTTTGATAGCGTAGTCTCTATTTAATGGATGATTTGCATAACTCGCATCAAATACCAATGCATCTTCTTCAATAAAAAACTCGATAGATGCAGTTTTTAAAACCTCGGCAAAATCCTCTGCTGTTTCTTTGTCGTTAAACAGCTTAAATGTTAGATAAGAGTCTCTCATAAAGCAAAATCTGGTATTCAGTAAGGATGATGATTTAAAACGATGAGTGTTGTTTAAATAACAAGGTTATCAATTTTATCTTTTAAAAAGCCCTTCTCGTCGAAACTGTTACATATCTCCCTTGTTTCTCTAAGATACAGGACATATTTTGGCGGCTCAAAACTTATTGCTTAACACAGTTGTCGTACAGATCAACCTAAACCATCCGTCGGCAATTAGCCCCGCTTCGGCGGGGTTTGTTTTATAGAACTATTTTACCCTTTAGGTGTTAATATTGCTTCTTATTCCCTTTACTGATGAAAAAAAGCGTTTTATTTTTTTTATTGCTGACAATAAGTTCTTTTGCTTTTACACAATTACAATCTCCCGAACAATTCCTGGGTTATAAAATCGGCACACGATACACAACGCATAATCGTATTGTTGATTATTTCAAAGCTGTGGCAGCATCGTCTCCATCAACTGTAAAACTTCATCAATACGGAACAACTAACGAAGGCCGCCCTCTAATGGTAGCTTTTGTTTCAAGAGCGCAGAATATTACCAATCTGGAAAGTATTCGTTTAAAGAACCTCGAACTAATAACCATTAATAAATCTGCAGGCTCACCAGCACATCCTGCTATTGTATGGTTAAGCTATAATGTTCATGGAAACGAACCTTCGTCATCAGAAGCAGCTTTATTGACACTATATGCATTAGCCGATCCAAACAATACGCAGACGAAAGCATGGTTGCAAAATACGGTTGTTGTTATTGATCCCTGTTTAAACCCGGATGGGAGAGACAGGTATGTGAACTGGTTTAATTCTGTTGCAGGTAAAACAATAAATGTTTCGCCTGAGAGCCGTGAACATCGTGAGCCCTGGCCCGGTGGCAGAAGCAATCATTATAATTTTGATTTGAACCGCGACTGGGCATGGCAAACACAAATAGAAACGCAACAGCGTGTAGCGTTGTACAATGAATGGTTGCCGCAAATCCATGTTGATTTTCACGAACAGAGTTATAACAATCCCTATTATTTTGCGCCGGCTGCTGAACCTTTTCATGAAGTTATTACACCATGGCAACGTGAATTTCAAAATACCATCGGCCGCAATCACGCAAATTATTTTGATGCTGCCGGGTGGTTGTATTTCACCAAGGAAAGTTTCGACCTTCTTTATCCATCTTATGGTGATACTTACCCGATTTATAACGGTTCAATCGGCATGACGTATGAACAAGCAGGTGGTCCAATGGGGGGCTTAGGAGTTGTAACCGAAAATGGAGATACATTAACCTTAGTTGAAAGGACACAACATCATTTTACAACAGGGCTAAGCACTATTGAAGTTGCATCTAAAAATGCTGAACGTTTGATAAAAGAGTTTGAGAAATATTTTCGTGATGCAACCAATGGCATAGGCAAGTATAAAAACTATGTAATAAAGGCTGATACTACTTCAGCTGAAAAACTTAAGGCCTTATTGCAGCTTCTCAACAGAAATGGCATTAAAGCTTCTGCGGGGCGTGGCAGTAATCTCCGCGGCTTAAATTACAATACACTGAAAGAAGAAAATTTTTCGTTGTTGCCTGAGGATATAATTATTTCTTCTGCACAACCCAAAGGCGCATTGGTGCAGGTGTTGTTCGAACAAAATACAAAGCTCAATGATTCGGCTACTTATGATATCACAGCATGGTCGCTTCCTTATGCTTATGGATTAACAGCCTATGCAACTAATTCAATCATTCAGCCTGCAACAAGTCCTGCTTCGGTTCTACGATCAGATACAGCTAACGCCGCACCTTATGCTTATATCATTCCCTGGACAGGAATAAATGCTGCAAAACTTACCGGGCAGCTTTTGCAAAAAGGCGTGAAGTTGCGTTATGCAACAACTGCTTTTTCTTCGGGTGGTAAAAATTTTAATCGTGGTTCTGTAATTGTAATGCGAACCGGGAATAATCATTTGCCTGCATTGTGGACAACGGTCCGAAATGCTGCCAGCGACGCAAATGTTCAACTGGTACCCGTTGCCTCTGGCTTTGTAGAAAAAGGTTTAGACTTCGGCTCATCATCCATATTGCCAATGAAAACACGTAGAGTGGCAATGTTTACCGGCGAAGGAATAAGCTCCCTGGCTGCCGGTGAAGTATGGCATTATTTCGAACAGGTATTGAATTACCCGGTTACACCAATTAATGTGAATGACGCAGGCCGAATGACCTGGGGTAATTATGATGTTGTTATCATGCCCGATGGTACCTATCGTTTTCTGTCGGATAAAACTGCATCGGATGCACTGAAAACCTGGATAAGCAACGGCGGCAACTTAATAGCGATGGAAGGCGGTGTTGGCGCATTGTCAAAACTTGATTGGGCTATCAAAGCAAAAAAAACGGATGATAGCAATAGCAAAGACAAAGACCCTTATGAAAATCTTCGCCGTTATGAAAACCGGGAACGCGAAGCATTAAAAGATTATACTCCGGGTTCTATCTATCAAGTTGAATTGGATAACACACATCCATTGGCTTTTGGTTATCCAACTTATTATCACACATTGAAGATGGATAACAATCAATATGAATTTTTAAAAGAAGGGTGGAACGTTGGTGTCGTAAAAAAGGCCGGGCCGGTATCGGGATTTGTTGGCACTAACCTGAGTAAACGATTGAATAACCACCTTGTCATGGGCGTGCAGAACGTTGGTCGTGGCAGCATAACCTACTTTACTGACGATGTACTCTTCCGTAGCTTTTGGGAGAATGGAAAACTTTTATTCGCCAATGCGGTTTTTCTTGTTGGCAGATAATTACCGTACAGCATAAAATACTAACGTTGATAAAGATTAGATTTTCGTTTAAGAATCCGTTTTAATTTTTGTACTGATGAAATATTTTCTTTCGACTGCACTGCTTTGCTTTTTTTTGGTTTCCGCAAAAACGCAAACGCCATCCTTTCCTACTTCAGGTGATATTTATTTAGGGCTTAAAAAGCTGAACGTTTTAGGAAGCGTTTTATACGTTGCTGCGCATCCCGATGATGAGAATACAAGATTGCTTACCTATTTCTCAAAAGATAAATTATATCGTACCGGTTATTTATCTGTAACACGCGGTGATGGAGGGCAAAATCTTATTGGTGATGAGCAGGGAATTGAATTAGGTTTAATCAGGACACAGGAATTGTTATCAGCAAGAAGAATTGATGGAGCTGAACAATTTTTTACACGAGCCTTCGATTTCGGTTATTCCAAATCACCGCAGGAAACATTTACTAAATGGGATAAAGAAAAAATATTGGGTGATGTAGTATGGGTGATAAGGAAATTTCAACCCGATGTAATTATCACACGGTTTCCAACTACAGGTGAGGGAGGTCATGGCCATCATACGGCATCAGCAATTTTAGCAGTGGAAGCTTTCAGTGTCGCAGCCGACCCAAAACGTTTTCCTGAACAACTGCAATATGTGCAACCATGGCAGGCTAAAAGAATTTTATGGAATGGATTTGTACCGGGTGGTGGCAATGCAACCGGGGCTGATTTTTTCAGATTTGATGTTGGTGGTTTTAATCCTGTGCTTGGAAAAAGTTATGGAGAGATAGCATCAGAGAGTCGCAGTCAGCATAAAAGCCAGGGGTTTGGTGTGGCAAGAGGAAGGGGAGAAGCTATAGAAAACTTCAGAACGCTTGGTGGTGATGCACCGACAAATGATTTATTTGACGGCATAGACTCCGAATGGAAAAGAGTGAAGGGAAGCGAAGTTGTATCGCAACTTATTCAAAATACGATTGCTTCATTTGATTTTATGCAGCCGCAAAAATCTGTTCCGCAGTTAGTGCAGGTGTATAAAAAATTACAGGCAATGCCTGAAGGCTATTGGCGTAACCAAAAAATGGCTGAAGTAAAGGAACTAATCATTGCTGCCAACGGATTGTGGTTAGATGCTTTTACAAACGAAGCCTACGTGGCGCAGGAAGATTCGTTTCGGGTAAACATCGTGGTAAATAACCGGCTCGGTAATTCAATGTCATTAAACAGTATTTCAATTGATGCTTTTGATAGTAGTATGAATAAAATTTTGGATAGGAATAAGAACTTCGCGATTACAAAAACATTGTTTGCTTCAGCAGCTAAGCCTTTGACTCAACCTTATTGGCTGCAGGAGAATATGAGTGACGGTTATTTCAACGTAAGAGATCAAAAACTAATAGGGCAACCCGATGTACAACCCGCATTTGTCACCCGTTTCACATTAAATATAGAAGGCGAAAACTTTGTGTTTGAAAAACCTGTTCGTTATAAATTCACCGACCCGGTGAAGGGAGAATTGTATCAGCCTTTTTATGTTATCTCTCCCATGAGTTTAAGCAAAGAACCTCATATTTCAATTGTAAAAAAGGGTCAGGATAAGGACGTTAACTTTCACATAAAGACTTTCCGGAACCTCAATGGAGTCTTTAGTATATATGATGCAATGGGCCATCCTACTACTTATTCTAACCTTCCTACTCAATTAAGTAAAGGCACTCAAACAGAATTATCATTCAAAACAGTGAAAATAACTGATGATAAAGGTGGTATGATAAGTTTCGAAATAGATAAAAATTTCAACCGTCGCTTGACAGGTGGATTTAAAACGATTCAATATGACCACATTCCTTCCATATTAGTTCCGGTGAGATCTCTTTACCTGGTAAGGCCTATAGAGCTTCAAACCTTGGGAAAAAAGATTGGGTATATAATTGGTGCAGGCGACAAGGTTCCTGAAGCACTTGAACAAATGGGTTATGAAGTAACGCTTCTTACCAATAAAGAACTATCCAGGAATAACTTGAAACAATTCGATGCGATCATTAGCGGTGTAAGGGCTTATAATACCAACGAGTGGTTAAATTCTTATTACGATAAATTGATGAAGTATGTTGAAGATGGCGGCAATCTAATTGTTCAATATAACACAAGTAACCAAATAGGTCCTGTAAGAGCTAAGATGGGACCTTATAATTTCAATATTAGCAGAAACCGGATAACTGATGAAAACGCAACAGTAACTTTTCTGAAGCCCGAACACCCGGCATTAAACTTTCCTAATAAAATAACGGCTGATGATTTTACCGGCTGGGTGCAGGAACGTAGTATTTATCATGCTGATAATTGGGACAATAAATATGAATCCATTTTAAGCATGAGCGACCCAGGTGAACAACCAAATAACGGAAGTTTGATTGTTGCAAAATACGGAAAAGGTTTTTTCACGTATACGGGATTAGTTTTCTTCAGAGAACTTCCCGCAGGTGTGCCGGGTGCTTACCGGTTGTTAGCAAACCTCATAGCTTTGAATAAAATCAAAGGTTCCTGATGCCGGAGAAAAAACCTGACAGTAATAGAGGATATATCGCATTTGCCTTCGTAATTCTTTTGGGATACATCATTGGTTTCTTTTTAAAGAAAGTCACATTGGGTCTAGTGATTGGGCTAGTATTGGGAGTACTTGGTGCAGGTTTGTTGCGAAGAAGATAAATTGCTTTTGCTATATGAATACGCAAAATGATAAACCGCCTCTTTTCAAATCCTGGACATACTGGTATGTACTTGTAATAGCATTTTTATTCCTGCTCATCATTTTGTTTTATCTCTTCACCAAAACCTTCGCATGAACCTTACCGATTGGCTGGTGATTATTGTTGTATTATCAGGCATTATCCTTTACGGATTATACAAAAGCCGTACAACAAAAAATCTGGAAGGTTATTTTCTTTCCAATCGAAATTTGCCCTGGTATGTAGTGTTGCTAAGTATTATGGGCACACAGGCAAGTGCAATTACTTTTCTTTCAGGCCCGGGACAGGCATTTACAGATGGAATGCGCTTTGTTCAATATTACTTTGGTCTTCCATTAGCAATGGTTGTTATCTGCATCACTTTTGTTCCGCTTTTTAATAAACAGAAAGTATTAACAGCTTACGAATTTTTAGAAAACCGTTTCGATAATAAAACAAGAACATTTACCTCCTTTCTTTTCTTGCTACAAAGAGGACTCTCAACAGGCATCAGTATTTACCTGCCATCAATTATTGTCTCTTCATTATTTGGCCTCGACATTTTTTGGATGAATATTTTAACCGGCGGCCTGTTGATTATTTATACAGTTTCCGGCGGGGCCAAAGCGGTGGCGCATACCCAAAAAGTTCAGTTGTTCATCATCTTCGGTGCCATGATTGCCGCAGGCGTTACGGTTGTTCAATTGCTGCCTTCAAATGTTAGTATGACCGATGCACTGGAAATTGGAGGTAAGAGCGGAAAAACAAATGTTATTACAAGCGGCATTACTGATAAAGGCTTCGACTGGAATGATAAATACAATATTTTCAGTGGCGTGATAGGCGGTTTTTTTCTTGCACTATCTTATTTCGGAACCGACCATTCGCAGGTAGGACGCTATTTAACTGCACAAAATAATCGTGAAAGCCGTTTGGGTCTGTTAATGAATGGTTTGATAAAAGTGCCGATGCAGTTTGCCATTCTATTATTAGGCGTTTTTATTTTCGCTTTTTACCAGTTTAATTCATCTCCAATTACGTTTAATGAAAACCTAAGGAACGAGGTAGCATCTACCAGGTTTAAGGATTCTGTTTTGCTGCTTGAAACAAAATATGAGGCATTATCAGCGGAGAAAAAGCAATTGAATAATCAATATATCAATGTAAGGCATAGCTCAAATCAACAAGCAGTTGTGCAACTAGAAAATAATATTCGGCAATTAAGCGGAAGTCTTGATAGTTGCCGAAAAGAATTTGCAAGAATCGCAAAGGTGTCAGTTGATAAAAAAGATAATAGTGCGGATTATGTATTCTTAAGTTTTATAAAAACGTACCTACCTACAGGGTTAAAAGGTTTGCTTATTGCAATTATCTTTTTAGCCGCCTGGGGCTCCATTGCAGCTGCATTAAATTCATTGGCTGCAAGTACGGTAGTAGATTTTCATCAACGCTTTGGAAAACAAACAACCGATAAGCAGCAATATATAGCTGCTAAATGGTACACGCTGGGTTGGGGAGTGTTTTGCATTTTGGTGGCAGAGTTTGCGCATAACCTTGGCCAAAGCCTTATTGAAACGGTGAATGTATTAGGTTCGCTTTTTTATGGTGTTATACTCGGCGTTTTTCTTGTTGCATTTTATATGAAGAAAGTAAAAGGCACTGCAGTATTTATTGCGGCCCTGGTAGTGGAAATTCTTTCCAGCACATTGGGATCCTAAGCTTAGAATTCCACGTGGACAAGTTGTC
>JADMIO010796627.1_pt1 | contig 16280 bp, 15 predicted proteins | sample 8958161 | NCBI WGS metagenome assembly JADMIO01 (sample SAMN16585339, study PRJNA669376) | soil metagenome | isolation source: Crop rotation soil | place: USA: Cullars Rotation, Alabama | collected 2011
CTTTCCCATCGACGACGTCGATGCCGCGCGCGCCCGCGGCGATGCCGCCGACGCGATCGTGGCGACGCTCGCACGGCATGGTTTCAGCTGGGACGGCGACGTCACGCGCCAGACCGCGCGCATCGCGCGATACGACGCGGCGTTCGCGACACTGATGCGGCAAGGCGCGCTTTACCCATGCCGGTGCACGCGCAGCGAGCTGGCCGATGCGCCGCTGTCGGCGGCCGGGGAGCGCGTCTATCCCGGCCGCTGCCGCGAGCGCAACGTCGACCCCGATGCCGGCGCCGTCGCGTGGCGCGTGCGCGTCGGCGATGCCGTCATCGCCTTCGACGATCGCGTGCAGGGCCGCGTCACGCAGCCGCTGGCCAGCGAGGTCGGCGACTTCGTCGTCAAGCGCAACGACGGCCTCTACGCGTACCAGCTCGCGGTCGTCGTCGACGACGCCGACGATGCGATCACCGACGTCGTGCGCGGCGCGGACCTCCTCGCCTCGACGCCGCGCCAGATCCTGCTGCAGCGCCTGCTCGGCCTCGCCACGCCGCGCTACCTGCACGTGCCGGTCGCGATCAACGCACGTGGCGACAAGCTCGCCAAGCAGACCGGAGCGCGCGCGCTCGACGGCGATCCCGTCGCGGCACTCGCCGCCGCGTGGCGCTTCCTCGGGCAGCCGCCGCTCGAAGCAACGCCATCGACGCCCGCGGCGTTCTGGCGCGACGCGCTTGGCGCGTGGTCGCCATCGCACGTGCCGCCCGTCAATGTCGCGCCGTGCCCGCCCGGCTTCGGGTAACCGCGCCGATCGCGCGCGCCGGCTGCGCGTAAAATGGCCGTCACGGGGTCGCCGCTCGCGCGTCCTCGCCCACCGAATCCCCGACATCCGCGCATGACAACGCTCGTCGCCGTCCGCAAGGCCGGCAGCATCACCATCGCCGCCGACTCGCTGACCACCTTCGGCGACCTGCGCCTTTCCGCCGACTTCGACAAGAGCTACGAGAAGATCGTCCGCCATGGCGACACATTCATCGGCCTGTGCGGCTCGGCCGCGCACCAGCTCGTGTTCGAGAGCCTGCTGAAGGAGGGGAAGGGCATCGACCTCTCCGGCAAGACGGCGATCTTCGAGACGCTGCGCAAGCTGCACCCGGTGCTCAAGGAGCAGCACTTCCTCAATCCGAAGGAGGACGAGGAGGACCCGTACGAGTCGACGCAGATCACCGCGCTCGTCGCCAATCCGCGCGGCATCTTCGGCGTCTACTCGATGCGCGAGGTGTTCGAGTACACGCGCTTCTGGGCGATCGGCTCGGGACGCGAGTTCGCGCTCGGCGCGATGCAGGTGCTGTACGGCCGGCTGAAGACCTCCGAGGCAATCGCGCGCGCGGGCATCGAATGCGGCGCGACGTTCGACAAGAATTCGGCGCTGCCGATGACGATCCACACGTTCGCCGAGATCGGCGCGTGACGCGCCGGCGAATGGCGCAGGCATGAGCGTTTACATCCCGTCGCACTTCGCATCGGACGACATCGCGATCGCGCGCGAGTTGATCGACGCGCACGCATTCGCCACGCTGGTGACGCCGGGCGACGCCGAGGCGTTGGTCACGCACCTGCCGCTGCTGCGCGAAGCGCGCGCGAGCGGCGACGTGCTCGTGGGACATTTCGCGCGCGCGAACCCGCACGCACGCGCCGCGGCGGTGCGCCCGTCGCTGGCGATCTTCCACGGCCCGCATGCGTACGTGTCGCCGTCGTGGTACGCCGAGCCCGCGAAAGCGGTGCCGACGTGGAACTATGCGATCGTGCACGTGCACGGCACGCTGCGCCTCGACGACGACCCGGCCGCCGCGGAGCGGATCGTCACCGCGCTGACCGCGCGCTTCGAAGGCTCGCGCGACGAACCGTGGACGTTCGCGATGGCGGAGCCACAGCGCGGGGCGATGCTGCGCGCGATCGTCGCCTTCGAGATGCCGGTGGCGCGCCTCGACGTGAAGCTCAAGCTGTCGCAGAACCGTCCCGCCGGCGATCGCCGCGGGGTCATCGCGGCACTGGCGGCCGAGCCCTTCGCCGATGCGCACGCGACGGCCGACCTGATGCGCCGCCGCGCGGCGCCGCCCGATACGCGGACGTGAGCGCGCCCATGCGCGCGCAGGGACGCCCCGAGCGCGCACAAGTCCCGGAACGCGAAGCGTGGACGGCGGCTCGATGACCGGCGACGCGGCGCGCATCCGCCTCGACAAATGGCTGTGGGCGGCGCGCTTCTTCAAGACGCGCGCGCTGGCGGTCAAGGCGATCGACGCGGGGCAGGTGCGCATCGACGGCGAGCGGGTCAAGCCCGCGCACCCGATGCGCGTCGGCGAGCGCGTCGGCGTGCGCAAGTCGGGCATCGTCGTCGAGGCCGACGTGCTCGCCCTCTCCGACCGGCGCGGCAACGCCGCGGCGGCGGCGCTCCTCTATGCCGAGACGCCACAGAGCGTGGTCGCGCGCGAGGCGTGGCTTGCCGCGCGACGCGCCGAGCGCGACAGCGCGCCGCGCTTCGCGGGCCGCCCGACCAAGCGCGACCGCCGCCACCTCGAGGATTTCCTCGCGGAACCCTGAGGTCGCGACGTCAAGCGCGAGATCCGCGCGCGGACGCGAGCCGGCGCGAGCGCGGGCGATTCCACGGCCGAGCGCCCCGCGTCAGCAGAGCCTTGCGTTGGCGAAGTCGATCAGCAGCTCGGGCTGGCGGTAGCCCTGCCAAGCGAGCCACAGCACCAGCGCCATCACGATGACGCCGATCGAGTGCGCGACGACGCGCCGCGCGAGCAGGCGTCGCGCGGTCACGACTGATGGGACGGCGGCCGCGCGTGCTCGCGCGGCGCGCCGCAATGGCGGGGATTCACCCCGCCGAGGTTACGCCCGCTGCGGCTCGCCGGGCAAGGTGGCGACGTTCGCCGCCGTGGATGCCATGCCGAGCTCGCGCATCGCCGCCATCACCGAGCTGAAGTCGGCTGCACCGCGCACGTCGGCGATCGGCTTGGCGAGGAGGTTCACCGCGCGGCCGCTGACGATCAGCGGCACGTCGTCGCGCAAGGCCTTGCGCAGTCCGCGGATCTCCTGGCCGGCGATCTTGCCCGAGATGCCGCGGTCGAACAGCAGCACGACCATCGACACCTGGTAGGCGGTCGCCGCGTCGGCGATCTCCTGCGCCGGCACGCCGGCGCCGAGCGTCAGGCAATTGATGCCCTCGGTCATCAGCAGGAGCTCGAGGATCGCAAGGCCGAGCGTGTTGGGGTCGTTGGGCGGCGTCGCGAGCAGCACCGTGCGCGCGTCGCGCACCGGCCGGACGAGCCGCGTCACGTCGCGCAGCAGCCGTTGCGCGATCTCCGAAAAGCGCATCTCCTGGAAGTTGCGCATGTCGCCCCGCACCACGCGCTCGTGCACCGCCTCGTTGAGCGGGATCAGCGTCTGCTCGAGGAACTTGCGCGTGCCCTGGCCGACGAGGAGCTTCGACAGGTTGTTGTGGAGCTCGCCGATCCGATGGGTAGCGAGGTACTTGACCGCCGACTCGATCTCCGTCGGCAGCGCGGTCGGCTCGGCGACGGTGAGGCCCAGCATCGACTGCAGCGCCGATTCCGCGAGCGGTACGACCGCGCCGGCGCGCCAGCCTTCCGACAAGAGCTGCTTGATGAGCTTGAGCCGCGCGACCTGGTCGGGCGGGTAGACGCGGTCGCCGAACTGGTCGCGCAACGGCGACGGGAAGCCGTAGCGGCGCTGCCACATGTAGAGCTGCTCGCGGCGCAGGCCGGTGCTGCGCACCACCTCGCGGATGTGCAAGGAGCCGTGCGCGTCGTTGGAGCTCGGCGGAGTCTCGTCGACCATCGCCGGGCCCGGTTCGCGGCGCCGCGTCGGCGCCTTGATCAGAATGCCCATGTCCGTCCTTCCCGTACCAGAATTTGTCAGCGCGTGTTCGTTGACCTGTAACGCACAAGTATAGTGTGTCTTGCCGGGGGAGCGTGGCATCGGTCGGCGGTTCCCGCCCCCTGCTGTGCTGCACGGCATGCACATTGCACGATGCATGCCAAAGCAGACAGGCGGCCTTGCCGGGCGCTGCCGGCTTCGGCGATGATCGGCGCGCCCAAGGCTGCCGGGCTCGGCAATTGCATGTCGTGCGCCCGGGCGGCCGCGCGCGATTCGAAGGTCGTCGAGAAAAACGCGATGTTCGGTTTCGGCAGGTCGGTCAAGGATCCGCTCGCGGATGCGAAGTCCGCCGAGCGCTGGCTCGCGGGCTTCCCAGCCAACGATCCGATGGCGATGCACGTCGAGCTGCTGGGCGAGCTCGGCCGCGCCGCCGAGCGCACGACGAAGCGCACGCCGGCGATGCTCGAGGCGGTATTCCACCTCGACGCGCACACTGCGTCGGCGCGCGCCGCGCTGGCCGCGCAGTACATCGAGCACGCGAGCCGAAGCACAAGGATCGAGAACCAGCTCTGGTCGGCGATGTTCGACCTGACGCAGGCGTTCCTGCTCGCGTACCAGGCGTTCGCGCGCGAGATGTCCGACCACGCGCAAAGCGGCAAGTGGCAGTCGCACCTGATCGAGCTCGTGGCGCGCCAGGTCCACCACCTCGCGCTCGACGCCCGCACGCGCCTCTACCGCTTCGAGCAGTGGATTCCCGCCAAGTGGAGCGAGCTGCACGCGCTGTTCGCGCTCGCGCTGTCGCGGCAGTTCGAGCGCCAGCCCCTCGCGCTGACGCCGGGCGCCGAGACCACGACCATCGAGCAGGAATACCTGAAGACCCTGATCCTGCAGCTCGTCAACGCCGGCAACCTCAACCCGCGCCACCTCGAATGGGTGGCCGGCGAGCTCGCGGAATGGTGCGCCCCGCTGCGCCTCACGCTGGAGCCTTCGTCGGCGACGGCGTTCTACGTCGACCTGGGCTCGCGCGAGGGGTTGAAGCGCCGCAGCGGCGCGGGCCCGCTCGAGGGCCGCGTGCTGTTCGTCGAGACGCGCGGCCTGCACGCGACGCTGATGCAGAACGTGCTCGCGATCGAGCAGAAGATCCGCCACCAGCCGCTGTCCGAGCGCACGCCGCGGCGCACCGAGCAGTTGAACCTCCTCAACAAGCTGGCCGCGCAGGTCGACCCCGAGTACCGGCCGTTCGCACGGCGCGGCGAGCGCACGACCGCGACCGGGGCCGTCGACGCGATCGTCGGCTTTGCGAAAATCGCCGCGTATCTCCGCGAGGAGGAGCGCGACCCGCTGCCGCACGTGAGCCCGGGGCAGAGCTTCGACGGCACGATGGAGCTCGCCGTGTTCGGGCACCTGCGCAACGAGGATGACCGGCGCCTCCATCTCGCGCGACAACGCCTCGCCAAGTACAGCCCGGCCGGCGGCGCGTGGGAGATCCGCGACCGCTCGCAGACCGGTTACCGCCTTGTCGCGCCGATGAGCGCCGCCAACGCGCTCACGCTCGGCACGCTGGCTGCGCTGCGCACCGAAGGCCAGCCGCTGTGGACGCTCGGCATCGTGCGGCGGATGCGAAGGCTCACGACCGACCGCGCGGAGATCGGCCTGCAGGTGATCGCCGTCGCGGTGACCGGCGTCGACCTGGTCGAGCACCGCCGCGGCAACGCCGGCGACTACTCGGTCGACGGCGAATCGACGCAAGGGGTCCGCACGTTCCAGGGATTGTTCCTGGCGACGCGGCGGCGCGGCGGCGAAAGCGCCGTGCAGTCGGTGATCGTGCCGGCGGTCGAGTACCAGCCGGCGCGGCGCTCCAAGGTCGTGACGCCGCAATCGATCCATCCGATCCGCTTCGGCCGCCTGATCGAGCAGATGGCCGACTGGGTGTGGACGACGATCGAGATGGTCGGTGTCGAGGCTTCCGAACGCGCCGCCGGCGCCGACGGCGATACGACGATCAAGGGCGGCAGCGCCGCATCCGCGGCATAATCGGCGTTCCGGCCCACCCGGGCCACTTCATCGTCATTCGCCGAATGCCGCAGGACGCGCCCGCGCGCGAGCCATCGCACGACCGCTACGCCGAGATCTGCGCGGCCTGGCGCTGGGACGTGCCCGCGTCATTCAACATCGGCGAAGCCTGCGCGCGGCGCTGGGCGGGCGACCGCGCGCGCTTCGCGCTGTACTGGGAGGATGAATCGGGCGAGCGCTCGGCGCACACGTTCTTCGACCTCGCGCGCGAGGCGAACCGCCTGTCGAACGCGCTCGCGGCGCGCGGCGTGCGCCGCGGCGACAAGGTGGCGATCGTGCTGCCGCAACGTCCCGAGACCGCGATCGCGCACATCGCCGTCTACCAGATGGGCGCAGTCGCCGTGCCGTTGTCGTTCCTGTTCGGCGCCGACGCGCTCGAGTACCGGCTGCGCTTCAGCGAGGCGCGCGTCGCGCTCGTCGACCCGCAATCGTGGCCGAACCTGGCGCCGATCCGCCCGCGCCTGCCGGATCTCGAGCATGTCGTCGGCGTCGCCGGCGTCGCGGCGGACGGCGTGGTGCCGTGGGACGGGTTCGTCGCCGGCGCGGCGCCGCACTTCGAGCTCGTGGCCACGGCGGCGCGGGACCCTGCGCTCATCATCTTCACGAGCGGCACGACCGGACCCCCGAAAGCCGCACTGATGCCGCACTCGTGCCTGATCGGCAACCTGCCGGGCTTCGTGCATTCGCACGACGGCTACCCCCGTGACGGCGACCTCTTCTGGTCGCCCGCCGACTGGGCGTGGACCGGCGGGCTGATGGATGCGCTGCTGCCCGCGTTCTACTTCGGCCAACCGATCGTCGGCTACCGCGGCCGCTTCGACGCCGAGCGCGCGTTCCGGCTGATCGAGCGCTACCAGATCCGCAACGTGTTCCTGTTCCCCACCGCGCTCAAGCTGATGATGAAGGCGTACCCGCGACCGTGCGAGACGTTCGACATCGACCTGCGCTCGATCATGAGCGCGGGCGAGGCGGTCGGCACGACCGTGCTCGAATGGGCGCGGGACGCGCTCGGCGTGACCATCAACGAGATGTTCGGCCAGACCGAGATGAACTACATCGTCGGCAACTCGCACGAGCTGTGGCCGGTGAAGCCCGGCTCGATGGGACGCCCGTATCCCGGCCACCGCGTCGGCGTGCTCGACGACGATGGACGCCAGGTCGCCGCCGGCGCGAGCGGCGACGTCGCGCTGCATCGCGTCGCCGCGGACGGCACGCCCGACCCGGTGTTCTTCATCGAGTACTACAAGAATGACGGCGCGACGCGCGGCAAGTGGAGCGGCGACTGGTGCCGCACCGGCGACGTCGCGCGCATCGACGACGATGGCTACCTCTGGTACGAAGGTCGCGCCGACGACATGTTCAAGGCATCCGGCTACCGGATCGGGCCCTCCGAGATCGAGAACTGCCTCGTCAAGCACGCCGCCGTCGCCAACGCCGCGGTCGTGCCCTCGCCCGACGCGACGCGCGGCAACGTCGTCAAGGCGTTCGTCGTGCTCGCCGCGGGTCACGCGCCGTCCGACGCGCTCGTCGACGACATCCAGCAGCACGTGCGGCGCTTCCTCGCACCGTACGAGTATCCGCGCGAGATCGAGTTCATCGACGCGCTGCCGATGACCACGACCGGGAAGGTGCAGCGCAAAGTGCTGCGCGAGCGCGAGCATGCGCGTAAGGGCGCGCCGTGAGCGTTCGCCTGTCGCTGTCGATCCAGCCAGGCAGCTACGCGATCTGCCGCCTCGCGCCCGACGCCGCGGCGCCGGCGTGGGCGATGAAGGCGTCGCATTGGTCGATGACGCGCACCGCCGACGAATTGTCGGTGGTCGTCCCCGAGCACGTCGCGCCGGCCGACGTCGTCGCGAGCCGCGGCTGGCGCGTCATCCGCTTCGCCGGCCCGATGCCGCTCGACCAGTCCGGCATCCTCGCGAGCGTTACCGCGCCGCTCGCCGCCGCGCGCGTGTCGGTGTTCGCGATGGCGACCTACGACACCGATTACGTGCTGATCCCCGACGCGCAGCGCGCGATGGCGCTGGCCGCACTCGAGGCGGCCGGGCACACCGTGGTCGTCCTCTGACGCGACGCTACGCGGCGCGCATCCGCTCGAGGAAGCGACGGTGCGACAGCACCCATGCCGCGGCGGGCGCGACCGTCGGCAGGATCAGCGCGCCGAACTGGTACGAGAACGCGATCACCTGGCGCTGCGCGAGCGAAAAGCCCGTCTGCGACGCGACGAGCGCCCCCGCGCTGAATGTCACGTTCTTGAGGCAGTCGGCCATCACGCCGAAGGCGACGACCGGCAGCAGCGCGACGATGCCCACGACGAGCGTGCGCCACCACCCGGGCTCGCGCGCGGCCAGCGTCAGCGCGGCGAACATCGGCATCCCGTACGAGTAGAGCAGCACGTTGACGTCGACGGTGATCGCGCCCGCGCCGGGCCCCTGCACGCTGCCGGGGCGCAGCGCGGTGACGAACGTCACCACCGAGCCGTGCTGCTCGACCGCGCGGACGATGTCGGCGAACGCGGCGCCCGACACGGCGTCGCAAAGGAAGCGCACCGGCCACGTGACGAGCGGCCCCGCGAAATACCAGATGGCGAACGTGACCGGCAGGAAGCCGAGCGTGACGACGATGAAGCGCGCCAGCCCGCCTTTCAAGCGGCCGCCGCGGCGTGACCCGCGCCGGGCGGCGCCGCGCCGTGCGGGTCGCGCGGCAGCGTGCGCACCCAGACGAGCCACACGATCAGCACGTCGAGCATGATCAGCGCCTGCCACACGTAGAGGTGCGCCCACTCGAACCAGTGCCGATTCCACTGCCCGAGGTAGAAGAGGCTGATCACGCGCACGATGTTGAGGCCCTGCACGGCGATCGTCCCTGCGACGATGCCGCCGAGCTTGCGCATCCACGGCGCCGGGTAGGCGAGCATCGCCGCGACCAGCACGATCGTCGCCTCGACGCCGTTGCAGCCCGCCTCGATCGACACCGCGAAGCCGTTGGCCGTGCTGCGGATGATGCGGCCGGTGGCGACGACGTCGTGGTCGAACAGCGTGACGAGGTTCGTCGAGATGTGCGCGAGCGCGATCGTCCAGGGCTCGACGAAATACGCCTGCGCGAGCGGCGTCAGCTCGAGCCCGAACAGCGCCGCCTGCAGGACGATGAAGAGGACGAAGAATCGCAGCACGGCGCGATTCTACAAGGCGGCGCCGCGCATCGCCCGGCCGGCCGTCAGGCGCGCGCCAGCGCCGGGTTCTGCGCGAAGTAGCGGCGCACGCCGTCGGCCATCGATTCGGCGAAGCGCCGCTGCTGGCGCGGGTCGCGCAGCTTCGCCTCCTCTTCCGGGTTCGAGATGAACGCCGTCTCGACCAGGATCGACGGGATGTCGGGCGCCTTCAGCACCGCGAAGCCGGCCTGCTCGACGATGCCCCGGTGCAGCGGGTTCATCTCGCCGAGCTCGAGGAGCAGGAAGCGGCCAACCTTGAGGCTGTCGCTGATCTGCGCGGTCTGCGACAGGTCGAGCAGCGTGCGCGCGAGCACCTCGTCCTTGACGTCGAGGTTGACGCCGCCGATCAGGTCCGCGGCGTTCTCCTTCTGCGCGAGCCATTTCGCCGCCGCCGACGTGGCGCCGCGGTCGGACAGCGCGAACACCGACGAGCCGCGCGCGCTGCGCTCGCGGAACGCGTCGGCGTGCACCGAGATGAAGAGGTCGGCGTTGACGCGCCGCGCCTTGGCGACGCGCTGCGCGAGCGGCACGAAGTAATCATCGTCGCGTGTCAGCATCGTGCGCATGTTGGGCTCGGCGTCGAGGCGCCGGCGCAGGTCGCGCGCGATCGCCAGCACCACGTCCTTCTCGCGCGTGCCGCGGCGGCCGATTGCCCCCGGATCCTCGCCGCCGTGCCCGGGATCGATGGCGATGGTGACCGGCCGCAGCTCGGGCGCTCGGGGCTTGCCCTTGCGGGGTGCTGCCGAATCGGCATGGCGCGACGCGCCTGCGTGCGGCGCCGGCGTCGCCTCGGCGACGGCGGCGCGTGCCTCGCGCTTCTTCGCCTCGGCGGCGAGCAGCGCCATCAGCGGATCGACCGGGTTCGACGGGTAGATGTCGACGACGAGGCGCCAGCCGTACTCGGCGACCGGCGCGAGCGCGAAGATCTGCGGGTCGACGTCGGATTTGAGATCCATGACGATGCGCAGCGCGTTGCCGGCCTGGCGGCCGATGCGGATGCCCGCGAGGTACGGATCGCGCGGATCGGCATGCGACAGCGCCTCGATCGTCGTCGCCGTCATGTCGGCGTCGTCGAGGTCGAGGACGAGACGCGGCGGGTCCTTCAGCACCAGCATGCGGTGCGCGAGCGGCGACGCCGACTCGAGGATGACGCGCGTGTACTCCTCAGCGGGCCACACGCGCGCCGAGCGGATGGCGGCGACGCTCGCCCACGCCTCGGGCATCATCGCGAGCGCAGCGGGCAGGATCGCCGCGCGCAGTGCGCGCCGGCGCGACACCGAAAAGCGCGCAATGCGCGTCACGCGCCGGCCTGCATGCTCAATCCGGGCGCGTGTCGGGTATCGTCGACAATGCGACGAGCGCGCGCTCGCCGCGCGGCGTCGCAGCGGTTGCGACGAGCGTGCGTCCAGGCGTGTCGTCGCGCATCGTCAACGCGAGATCGAGGTCGGGCAGCGGCAAAAATCCCGCTGCGCGCTCGGGCCATTCGACGAGCGCGACGCTGTCGTCGCGGAAGTACTCGGCAAATCCCGCCGTCTCCCATTCCCTTGGATCGGCGAACCGATAGAAATCAAAGTGATAGAAGTATAAGCTCGAAAAACGATAATGTTCAACCACGGCGTAGCTCGGGCTCTTCACCGCGCCCTCGTGACCGAGGCCGCGCAGGATGCCGCGCGCGAGCGTCGTCTTGCCCGCGCCGAGCTCGCCGCGCAGCGTCACGAGCATGCCGCCTTCGAGCGACGCGGCGAGGCGCGCGCCGACGCGCAGCGTCGCGTCGGCATCGTCGAGCCTGAGCGTGCGCGTCGTCACCGCGCGGCAATCGGATGCGCGAAGTGAGTGCCACACCCGATCGTCGCGATCACGACTGGACAGCGCTCGCGCGCGACATCGTCGGATGGGGACGGGCGCTGGGCTTCGACGCGGTGGGCATCGCCGACACCGAGCTTTCGCGCGAGGAGGCCCATCTCGTCGACTGGCTCGCGGCGGGGCGGCATGGCGAGATGGATTATATGGCGCGCCATGGCGTCACTCGCGCGCGACCGGCGTCGCTCGTCGCCGGCACCGCGAGCGTGATCAGCGCGCGCGTCAACTACTGGCCCGCCGCGGCGCGCGATGCCGACGCCGTGCTCGCCGACGGCACGCTCGGCTATGTGTCGCGCTATGCGACCGGCCGCGACTACCACAAGGTGCTGCGCGCGCGGCTTGCGCGGCTCGTCGCACGGATCGAGCGCGCGATCGGCCCGTTCGCGCATCGCGTGTTCAGCGACAGCGCGCCGGTGATGGAGGTGGCGCTCGCCGCCAAGGCGGGGCTCGGCTGGCGCGGCAAGCACACGCTCTTGCTGACGCGCGACATGGGCTCGCTGTTCTTCCTCGGCGACGTCTACACCGCGCTGCCGCTGCCACCGACGCCGCCGGTCACCGCGCATTGCGGCAGCTGCACCGCCTGCGTCGACGTCTGCCCGACCAAGGCGATCGTCGCGCCCTACGAGCTCGCTTTCCAGCACATTGGGATCCTAAGCTTAGAATTCCACGTGGACAAGTTGTCGCGGCCGCTTCTATAGTGTCACCTAAATACTAGTGACTCCAGCGTAACTGGACTGGCCACAGTTAGGCCGCAAATGTAATCACACTGGCTCACCTTCGGGTGGGCCTTTCTGCGTTCGCGAGTGGACCCGATAAGCTCATGGAGCGGCGTAACCGTCGCACAGGAAGGACAGAGAAAGCGCGGATCTGGGAAGTGACGGACAGAACGGTCAGGACCTGGATTGGGGAGGCGGTTGCCGCCGCTGCTGCTGACGGTGTGACGTTCTCTGTTCCGGTCACACCACATACGTTCCGCCATTCCTATGCGATGCACATGCTGTATGCCGGTATACCGCTGAAAGTTCTGCAAAGCCTGATGGGACATAAGTCCATCAGTTCAACGGAAGTCTACACGAAGGTTTTTGCGCTGGATGTGGCTGCCCGGCACCGGGTGCAGTTTGCGATGCCGGAGTCTGATGCGGTTGCGATGCTGAAACAATTATCCTGAGAATAAATGCCTTGGCCTTTATATGGAAATGTGGAACTGAGTGGATATGCTGTTTTTGTCTGTTAAACAGAGAAGCTGGCTGTTATCCACTGAGAAGCGAACGAAACAGTCGGGAAAATCTCCCATTATCGTAGAGATCCGCATTATTAATCTCAGGAGCCTGTGTAGCGTTTATAGGAAGTAGTGTTCTGTCATGATGCCTGCAAGCGGTAACGAAAACGATTTGAATATGCCTTCAGGAACAATAGAAATCTTCGTGCGGTGTTACGTTGAAGTGGAGCGGATTATGTCAGCAATGGACAGAACAACCTAATGAACACAGAACCATGATGTGGTCTGTCCTTTTACAGCCAGTAGTGCTCGCCGCAGTCGAGCGACAGGGCGAAGCCCTCGGCTGGTTGCCCTCGCCGCTGGGCTGGCGGCCGTCTATGGCCCTGCAAACGCGCCAGAAACGCCGTCGAAGCCGTGTGCGAGACACCGCGGCCGGCCGCCGGCGTTGTGGATACCTCGCGGAAAACTTGGCCCTCACTGACAGATGAGGGGCGGACGTTGACACTTGAGGGGCCGACTCACCCGGCGCGGCGTTGACAGATGAGGGGCAGGCTCGATTTCGGCCGGCGACGTGGAGCTGGCCAGCCTCGCAAATCGGCGAAAACGCCTGATTTTACGCGAGTTTCCCACAGATGATGTGGACAAGCCTGGGGATAAGTGCCCTGCGGTATTGACACTTGAGGGGCGCGACTACTGACAGATGAGGGGCGCGATCCTTGACACTTGAGGGGCAGAGTGCTGACAGATGAGGGGCGCACCTATTGACATTTGAGGGGCTGTCCACAGGCAGAAAATCCAGCATTTGCAAGGGTTTCCGCCCGTTTTTCGGCCACCGCTAACCTGTCTTTTAACCTGCTTTTAAACCAATATTTATAAACCTTGTTTTTAACCAGGGCTGCGCCCTGTGCGCGTGACCGCGCACGCCGAAGGGGGGTGCCCCCCCTTCTCGAACCCTCCCGGTCGAGTGAGCGAGGAAGCACCAGGGAACAGCACTTATATATTCTGCTTACACACGATGCCTGAAAAAACTTCCCTTGGGGTTATCCACTTATCCACGGGGATATTTTTATAATTATTTTTTTTATAGTTTTTAGATCTTCTTTTTTAGAGCGCCTTGTAGGCCTTTATCCATGCTGGTTCTAGAGAAGGTGTTGTGACAAATTGCCCTTTCAGTGTGACAAATCACCCTCAAATGACAGTCCTGTCTGTGACAAATTGCCCTTAACCCTGTGACAAATTGCCCTCAGAAGAAGCTGTTTTTTCACAAAGTTATCCCTGCTTATTGACTCTTTTTTATTTAGTGTGACAATCTAAAAACTTGTCACACTTCACATGGATCTGTCATGGCGGAAACAGCGGTTATCAATCACAAGAAACGTAAAAATAGCCCGCGAATCGTCCAGTCAAACGACCTCACTGAGGCGGCATATAGTCTCTCCCGGGATCAAAAACGTATGCTGTATCTGTTCGTTGACCAGATCAGAAAATCTGATGGCACCCTACAGGAACATGACGGTATCTGCGAGATCCATGTTGCTAAATATGCTGAAATATTCGGATTGACCTCTGCGGAAGCCAGTAAGGATATACGGCAGGCATTGAAGAGTTTCGCGGGGAAGGAAGTGGTTTTTTATCGCCCTGAAGAGGATGCCGGCGATGAAAAAGGCTATGAATCTTTTCCTTGGTTTATCAAACGTGCGCACAGTCCATCCAGAGGGCTTTACAGTGTACATATCAACCCATATCTCATTCCCTTCTTTATCGGGTTACAGAACCGGTTTACGCAGTTTCGGCTTAGTGAAACAAAAGAAATCACCAATCCGTATGCCATGCGTTTATACGAATCCCTGTGTCAGTATCGTAAGCCGGATGGCTCAGGCATCGTCTCTCTGAAAATCGACTGGATCATAGAGCGTTACCAGCTGCCTCAAAGTTACCAGCGTATGCCTGACTTCCGCCGCCGCTTCCTGCAGGTCTGTGTTAATGAGATCAACAGCAGAACTCCAATGCGCCTCTCATACATTGAGAAAAAGAAAGGCCGCCAGACGACTCATATCGTATTTTCCTTCCGCGATATCACTTCCATGACGACAGGATAGTCTGAGGGTTATCTGTCACAGATTTGAGGGTGGTTCGTCACATTTGTTCTGACCTACTGAGGGTAATTTGTCACAGTTTTGCTGTTTCCTTCAGCCTGCATGGATTTTCTCATACTTTTTGAACTGTAATTTTTAAGGAAGCCAAATTTGAGGGCAGTTTGTCACAGTTGATTTCCTTCTCTTTCCCTTCGTCATGTGACTTGATATCGGGGGTTAGTTCGTCATCATTGATGAGGGTTGATTATCACAGTTTATTACTCTGAATTGGCTATCCGCGTGTGTACCTCTACCTGGAGTTTTTCCCACGGTGGATATTTCTTCTTGCGCTGAGCGTAAGAGCTATCTGACAGAACAGTTCTTCTTTGCTTCCTCGCCAGTTCGCTCGCTATGCTCGGTTACACGGCTGCGGCGAGCGCTAGTGATAATAAGTGACTGAGGTATGTGCTCTTCTTATCTCCTTTTGTAGTGTTGCTCTTATTTTAAACAACTTTGCGGTTTTTTGATGACTTTGCGATTTTGTTGTTGCTTTGCAGTAAATTGCAAGATTTAATAAAAAAACGCAAAGCAATGATTAAAGGATGTTCAGAATGAAACTCATGGAAACACTTAACCAGTGCATAAACGCTGGTCATGAAATGACGAAGGCTATCGCCATTGCACAGTTTAATGATGACAGCCCGGAAGCGAGGAAAATAACCCGGCGCTGGAGAATAGGTGAAGCAGCGGATTTAGTTGGGGTTTCTTCTCAGGCTATCAGAGATGCCGAGAAAGCAGGGCGACTACCGCACCCGGATATGGAAATTCGAGGACGGGTTGAGCAACGTGTTGGTTATACAATTGAACAAATTAATCATATGCGTGATGTGTTTGGTACGCGATTGCGACGTGCTGAAGACGTATTTCCACCGGTGATCGGGGTTGCTGCCCATAAAGGAGGCGTTTACAAAACCTCAGTTTCTGTTCATCTTGCTCAGGATCTGGCTCTGAAGGGGCTACGTGTTTTGCTCGTGGAAGGTAACGACCCCCAGGGAACAGCCTCAATGTATCACGGATGGGTACCAGATCTTCATATTCATGCAGAAGACACTCTCCTGCCTTTCTATCTTGGGGAAAAGGACGATGTCACTTATGCAATAAAGCCCACTTGCTGGCCGGGGCTTGACATTATTCCTTCCTGTCTGGCTCTGCACCGTATTGAAACTGAGTTAATGGGCAAATTTGATGAAGGTAAACTGCCCACCGATCCACACCTGATGCTCCGACTGGCCATTGAAACTGTTGCTCATGACTATGATGTCATAGTTATTGACAGCGCGCCTAACCTGGGTATCGGCACGATTAATGTCGTATGTGCTGCTGATGTGCTGATTGTTCCCACGCCTGCTGAGTTGTTTGACTACACCTCCGCACTGCAGTTTTTCGATATGCTTCGTGATCTGCTCAAGAACGTTGATCTTAAAGGGTTCGAGCCTGATGTACGTATTTTGCTTACCAAATACAGCAATAGTAATGGCTCTCAGTCCCCGTGGATGGAGGAGCAAATTCGGGATGCCTGGGGAAGCATGGTTCTAAAAAATGTTGTACGTGAAACGGATGAAGTTGGTAAAGGTCAGATCCGGATGAGAACTGTTTTTGAACAGGCCATTGATCAACGCTCTTCAACTGGTGCCTGGAGAAATGCTCTTTCTATTTGGGAACCTGTCTGCAATGAAATTTTCGATCGTCTGATTAAACCACGCTGGGAGATTAGATAATGAAGCGTGCGCCTGTTATTCCAAAACATACGCTCAATACTCAACCGGTTGAAGATACTTCGTTATCGACACCAGCTGCCCCGATGGTGGATTCGTTAATTGCGCGCGTAGGAGTAATGGCTCGCGGTAATGCCATTACTTTGCCTGTATGTGGTCGGGATGTGAAGTTTACGGGAAAG